>Ga0209542_10002855_pt1 | contig 38018 bp, 34 predicted proteins | sample RifCSPhighO2_01_FD_184028 | JGI IMG/M metagenome (GOLD analysis project Ga0209542, IMG submission 184028) | Soil microbial communities from Rifle, Colorado - Rifle CSP2_plank highO2_0.1 (SPAdes) (version 2) | ecosystem: Environmental > Terrestrial > Deep subsurface > Rock core/Sediment ... | reverse complement strand
GGGGGTAAAAACAGCCGCCTAAAAACGGCTAATATGAGCAAGGAAATTTATCCTTATCCCTCATAACTTTTGGTCCAACTATATGGGACCAGGTTAGTCAACAACAGCGGGCGTTTTTTATAATCTGACCCCTGAGTGGCATCTTGGAGGCGAATATAAGTATCATCGACTTCCCATCGGGGCGCGACAGAGTTCTGTTTTGATCCGGTTGGGGAAGAGGTTTTAAGGATAAAGTGACGCTCCCATCTTTTCTTTTCGATCTTCACTAAGAAAAGATAATGACGAAGATGGAATTATCTATGACACTCCTTAAATAACTTGCGTTATTAATAACTTATGCACAACTTTCCTCTTAGAAACCCTTATTGAAAGTTCACGTAATTTTTGTAGGTTCTTCTAAAATATCCAAAATCTGGGTAGCGCAATAGACACGATCCCGTTTTCCCTCAGATGTTTGAGAGATAATCCCTAAATGTTCAAGTTTACTAATAATTCTTTGAGCCGTTGTAAAAGCGACATTGAGTCGTTTCACTATTTCTTTTGTTGTAAAATAAGGATTTACGGCAAAATGTTTTACAATACTCTCTATATTTTTATCGGATTTTCCCCCAGCCTTAATCTGCCAAGCATCAAGGAGGGCATTAATCCGTTCAGCACGAGATAAAACATCTGCTGATTGTGTCGCTATTCCATTTAAAAAATAACAAAGCCAATCATGCCAGGTTCCAAATTTGCTCACATGATAAAGTTGTTTATAATACTCTTCTCTTGTGATTTCAAAAAAAGCACTTAAATATAATAAAGGAGACGGGAGAACTTTTCTTTTAATTAAAAGTAAGGTAATCAGTAGTCTTCCTATTCGACCGTTACCATCTAAAAAAGGATGAATGGCTTCAAATTGATAATGACATAGCGCTGCATGGATTAAAGGAGGCAATGTTTCATCATGCAAGAATTTCTCAAAATCAGATAGACACTCCATGAGTTCTTCTGGAGGAGGTGGCACATATTTTGCCGTATTAATAGTACAGCCAGGGATACCAATCCAGTTTTGAGTTCGACGAAACTCTCCGGGAGTTGCATGAGCCCCTCTTGCTCCTTGCATAAGCTTCTCGTGAATCTCTTTAATTAGTCGAAGTGAGATAGGAAGATCTTGAAGACGTTTAAGACCGTAGTCCAAAGCGATGATGTAATTTTGAACTTCTTTCAAATCATCGGGATCTCGATCGACGGAAATTCCTGCTGCATTTGCTAAAATTTCTCCTAAAGTTGCTTGAGTACCCTCAATTTTGCTGGAAAGCACCGCTTCACGAGCGATGAAAGGCCTCATTAAAAGACGAGGATTGGGCAACTTCCCCCCCTCTCGAGACAGCATTCCTAAAACATGGTCAGCTCTTGATAAACTATTAACCAAAGACGTATTCCATTCAAACTGAGGAGGCAACGGATTGGGAACGAAGGAATAATACCCTGTAAAGGCTTTAATAACTTTCCCTGATGGTGACTCTCTAAAATCCATAAATCTAACTCCTGCTTAAATCTGGATTGTATCTCTTATTTTCGAAAAAGTCAAAAAACGAAAATAACGAGGATTCTTGTTTTCGCCTTTGAATTGGCAGAAAATACAGAACAGAGACTCTGTATATGTTGATCAACTCTCTACTTTCTTACACTTGTGAGACGGTACTATATTAAGTTGTTTTCTTTAATAAATAAAAAACGTATAAAACACCAAAATCTCTCATTTTATCCAGATGAATATTCGGAGAAAAAATAAAAGAGATATCAATGGCTTCGTGTGGTACGATATACTTATAAGATAGATAAAGGGGAGACTCTATGTTGACATCAGATCAGGCGTTTCGTTTTTTCTCTCAAGTGAATATGATCGATATAGGGCTTTTTACGGGGTCTATTGTTACGATTGCGTTGATCGTTACAGGGATTCGACGGCTTTCGGATTGGATTTCAAAGAAGTTTCCTTCCAAACGAATGATCATTTTTGAATGGATTCCGATCCTTAATTTTTTGTTGTACTTTGGGGGTATCTTTAGTGCGTTTTATATTATTTTTGAGCCCCGTCGTGAATTTCTGATCGCTTTTATGGTTAGCAGCTTTGTGGCTATTGGATTCGCGATCAAAGATCTTGTCGCCTCTATTATTGGAGGCATTGTTCTTTTGATGGATCGCCCGTTTCAGGTGGGGGATCGCATTTCTTTTCAGGACTATTATGGGGAAATTCTAAGAATTGGATTGCGTTCTGTTAAGATTTTGACTTTGGATGAAAGCATCGTCACCATTCCAAACCAACGTTTTATCAGTGAGGGGGTAAGCTCAAGCAGTGCGGGAGAATTGGGGATGATGACAACGGTCGATGTCTATGTTCCTCAAGAGGTTGACTTATATAAGGTGAAAGACCTTTTGCAAAAAGAGGCAAAGAAAAACCCATACGTTGATTCTCGCAAGAAAACAACCGTCGTTGCTAAAGAAACACTCGGTATCAATGGGACAGTGTCATTCATTATGACGGTCAAATGCATCCTAAAAGATGCCCGGCTTGAAAAAGCATTTCAAACAGACTTTCTGATGGATGTCCGTAGGGAATTTAAACGACGTCGTCTGAAGAAGGGGTGAAGGGGTAGGGTTCTGTCTTTATAGGGCATCTTTTTTGTAGGGAGTTCTCTATCAAGTTTCCTAGTTGTTCTTCTGAGTTTTATGAGGATGGACGTTGGTTAACGTATCATAAAGTCTTACATAACTTTGAACCATCTTTTCCACAGAAAACTGAGATTTTATTTTATTTGATCTATCAATGCCATCACTATTTTTTGAATGGTTTAAGTTTTCAATTACGTGTTGGAGTCCTTTAGCTAAAGAAGGGGGATTTTTAGGTTTTACCAGAACACACCCTTTAAGCCCTTTCATGGCTTCTTTGTTACCCCCCACATCTGTGGCTACCACTGGTAATCCTGCAGCTATTTTTTCTAATAATGAATTTGAAAACCCTTCTTCATGGGAGGCCATTATTCCGATATCCATACTTTCTAATATGTCTTGGATATCATTTCTAAGTCCTAAGAAAAAAATTTGATCAAGAATATTATATTTTTCAGCCAAAGCGCGAAGATTTTTTTGAATGCCTCGATCTTCTCCAACCAGAAACAGTTTTAAATTTTTTTCTCGTGGATTTAAGGAATAAAAGGCGTCTATTAAATCGATATGCCCTTTATAAGAAATGAGATTAGCTACATAAACGATACCTAAGTCGCTCTTTAATAACCCAAGATTTTTTCTCAGATTTATGAGTGAGGAAGATTTTTTTTTATTCTCTGGAAAATGAATACCATTATAAATAACATAAGTTTTTTTTTCTTCAAGCCAGACATCTTTTTTAAGGAGGTCAGTTAAAACTGCTTTAGAATTACAAACCACAGCTTTGGACCAACGTAGAGCTAACGTATCCATAGATGAGAATAAAAAGAACTTATCCCTGTAGTGGGTTAAACTCCTCCAGGAAGTAATGTATGGGATTTTTATGAGTTTGCAGATAGGTGCAGTTATAAAGTTTGTGAGAGGGAGAAATGAATGTACGATATTCGGTTTTTGTTTTATACAATAAGACAGCAGCAAGAATTGGGCGCCTAGAAGTTGGAAGAATCGGGTTAAGAAAAAACTATTGCGGTTATATCTTCCACCAATTATAGACATATTGTTATTTTTAAGATTTTTTTCTAGCTCTCCGTTTTGGGTCAAAACAAAAATAAAAACACGAAAATTTCTAATAACAAGATGTTGAGCGAGTAAAGAAAGTTGGGTTTCCGTACCACCTACTGCTAGGCTATTAATTACGAAAAGAATTTTTTTGGACATTTCCTTATGTAAATCCATAAGCATATACAAGCGATGTATGAGCAGAGAATAAAAATTGGTTGAAGAACAAGCTTCAACATTAGATCACGACTTTTAATAAATACTATAACATTTACTGTTAAACAATTAAATTAAGAAACCTTATGATAAAAAATGCAGACTTAACCCTTTTAATCACCTTAAAAGATAGATTTGAATTTACTAAAAGAATGTGTCTCTATTTTTCAGAAATTCAATACCCTTTTCATATTATTTTTGCGGATGGTTCTTTAGAAAATGAAGCGGAAATGTTTTTTAAAACACTCGAGAACCCTGGGTTTTCCTATGAGTATATTCGGTATCCAAAAGATACGACCTATTCTCATTATTATAAAAAATGTGCCTCTGCCATAAAAAAAGTTAAAACACCCTATGTAATGCTTGCTGATAATGATGATTTTCCTATTATAGATGGTCAGTTAAAAACCATAGAATTTCTTAAGAAAAATTTAGATTACGTGGGGTGTTGTGGGAGAATTCCTGGGATATGTTTAAGTTCTTCCAGCGCTCCCTATGGAAAGAATGTTTTTTTTATCCCATACTATTGTGATGTTCTATATGTACAAAGACTTTTGAATCAAAATACGAGCTTAGAAAGAATTAAAGAGTACATGAAATTTTTTACTTCTATTTTTTATAGTGTCTTTCGAACAGAATCATTAATCAAAACTTTTTTAGCAATAGAAGAACAAAATTTTAAAGTTTTGTATTTACATGAGATTTTCTTCTCTTGTTTGCAACTTTCTCAAGGAAAAGTTCATTTTATCAAAAACATAACGTATATTAGACAAAAAGGAAGTTCTCAAAATGCGGCAACTTATTACAAGGGCATTTTTTTTGATATATTCTACAAACAAATGCTTAGAGAAATTCAGAAAAGTTTTTCTTATTTAGCGAAATTTATTAATAAAAAAAATTACCGCAGAATTTTTGAAGAGATTTATAATTCGCACTATGAAAAAGTAACAAATGATTACGGTTTTATTCAGCTGAGGTTGTTGAAAAGATTCGTTCCTCTTTTAAATAAAAGAAAAATTTTATTTTTAGTTTTAAAAATTTTTTTTGAAATATGTCCTGCTTTTATATCCATTATTAGTGTTTTTTTCATAAAGTATTTAATAAACACAAATGATATTAAATTTATTAAAAAGTTTGTGACCCTAAAAAAATATTAAAATGAGCATACAAATTAGAAAAACAAGTTTTGAAGAATTGATTGTTTTTAATCTAAATACTTATAAAGATACCCGTGGTGTTTTCTATGAAACTTGGCGTGAACAGGAATACTCAGAAGCTGGCATAAAAGAATCGTTTGTGCAAGACAACGTATCGGTTAACCACAAAAATGTTTTGCGCGGCCTTCATTTTCAAAAGAATATGGGACAGCTCGTCACTGTAAGTTATGGTACTATATGGGATGTGGTAGTAGATATTCGTCCATGTTCTTTAACTTTTGGACAACATTTTTCCATAGAGCTTTCGGGTGAAAAGCCTCAACAACTCTATATGCCACCCGGATTTTCTCATGGGTTTTGTGTGTTGACGGACTTGGCAATTATCAACTATAAGTGTACTGAATATTACAATCCTGTCGATGAGGGAGGTATCGTTTGGAACGATCCTGATCTTAATATTCAATGGCCTTTAAAAGATCCAATTCTTTCTTTAAAAGATCAGGGGTTTCCTTTTTTTAAGAATTTAAATAAAGAGCTTCTATGAACTGTCGAATTTGTAATCACCTAACAAAAAAAATTATTTCCTTTGGAAAAATGCCCATTGCGAATGGCTTCTTAACGCCCGAGCAATTTAAAGATGAGTATTTTTTTGATCTGGCCACTGCTTTTTGCCCGCATTGTAAAATGTTTCAGCTGCTAGAACAGCCTGATCCTAAAATGATGTTCCATGAGAACTATGTTTTTTTCTCGAGCACCTCGAAAAGGATGGCAGACCATTTTGAAAAAATGGCTATTCATTATTTAAATGAGTTTATACCAAATAAAAAAGATGCTTTTGTAGTAGAGCTTGGAAGTAACGATGGGATCATGCTACGCCATTTTGCCTCCCGGGGAATTTATCATCTAGGGGTTGAGCCTTCCGTAAATGTGGCAGAAGTCTCTCGTCAAAATGGAGTAAATGCCATTTCTGAGTTTTTTGGAGAGGAAACAGCCAAAAAAATTAAAGAACAATATGGACAAGCTGATATTATTTCAGCAACGAATGTGATGTGCCATATCCCTGATCTAAGATCTGTTGGTCGTGGGGTTGATCTTTTGTTGAAAGACAAAGGAGTTCTCGTTTTTGAAGATCCGTATTTAGGGGACATGATTCAAAAGACTTCTTATGATCAAGTTTACGATGAGCATGTCTATATTTTTAGTCTACAATCTGTATCAAATTCTTTTAAACCGCATGGACTGGAAGTTTTTCATGTGGAACCCCAAATAACACATGGTGGTTCTATGCGGTACTACCTTGCACGTAAAGGTGCCTATCAGACAGATGTGTCCGTTAAGAAACAATTGGAAGTAGAACACATATTGGATCTTCACAAAATAGAAACTTACAAACAATTTGCGCTTCACTGTGAAAAGAACAAAAATAGTTTGGTAGAGTTGCTTCGGACCCTAAAAAAAGAGGGTAAGCGTGTTGTAGGATATGCCGCTACTTCTAAAAGTACGACCGTTCTAAATTATTGTGGGATTGGGTCTGAGCTTGTCGAATACATTTGTGATACAACACCTTTAAAACAAGGAAAATTTAGCCCTGGGGTGCATATTCCCATCAAAGCGTATGAGGAATTTCAAAAAGATACTCCAGACTATGCTGTTTTATTCGCCTGGAACCATGCAGAAGAAATCTTCTCAAAAGAAAAAGATTTTGAAGCGCATGGTGGAAAATGGATTGTATTTGTTCCGGAAGTTCGGGTTTTGGAATAAATGTCTCAAAAAATATTTTGTAGTTATCCCTCGAGCCAGTTTTCTTCTTATAAGAAAGAAATTCTAGAGGCCATAGAGCGTGTCTGTGAAAAAGGGCTATACATCCTTGGTCCAGAAGTAGTTGCCTTTGAAGAAGAGTTCGCCGCATATCATGGGGTGAAGTACTCCGTTGGGGTTGGTAGTGGCACAGATGCACTGGCCCTCACCCTAAAAGCTTTTGACATTGGGCCCGGAGATGAAGTCATTACCGTTTCTCATACAGCGCTTGCCACAGTGGCCGCTATTGTCATGACAGGGGCGACCCCTGTTTTAGTGGATATAGATAGTTATTACACTATGGATCCAGAAAAAATTGAGGCAGAAATAACAACAAAGACTAAAGCTATTATCCCCGTCCATATTTATGGTCAACCGTGTGATATGGACTCTATTCTTGACATTGCGCGCAAACATAAATTAATCGTGATAGAAGACTGTGCGCAGGCTCATGGAGCAACTTATAAGGGGAAAAAAGTAGGCACAATGGGGGACGTAGGATGTTTTAGTTTTTATCCAACCAAAAATTTAGGTGCCATTGGAGATGGGGGGGGTGTTGTTACGAATCATTCTTTGATTTCTGATCGATTAAAGCGTCTTCGACAATATGGTTGGGATGATCAGAGAGTTGCACAAGAAACAGGAATTGTGTCACGGTTAGATGAACTTCAGGCATCTATTTTAAGAATTAAATTGAGGCATTTGGATGAAGATAATCAGAAAAGACGGAATCTTGCCAAAGAATATGGTAATTTGTTAAAAAATTCTTCTTTTCTACTGCCAGAAATACGAGCAGAATGCCAGCATGTTTTTCATTTATATGTAGTTCGCTCTAAAGAACGAGATGTTTTTAAAGAAAAATTATCTAAGTTTGGCATTGAAGCTGGTGTTCATTATGCCTACGCTGCCCATAGTCATCCTGGATATAAAAAGAGGATCAGAATCCCAAACGTTGGGTTGTCTGTGACGGACCAAGTAAGCCAAGGAGTTTTGAGCTTTCCAATGTATCCTGAGCTTGATCTAGATTTTCCTAAAAAATTAAAGGAGATCTTGTTATGACCAATCCTTTATTTAGTGTCTGGGAAGGCGTATTTAAAAGCTTTGAGGAGGCCGGAGGAGATCTTGATGCTTTCGACAGTGATATTTGGATTAGCAAGCAGAAAGATAGAATATCTGAGGCATTTAAAGGATACAAAGAAGGAAGTGTCTTTTCAAAAGATTATCCTCTAGTTTTAGTGGTTGCTATGCTTTTATCCAAACACGCGCGGACATCCATTCTGGACTTGGGTGGTGGGATGGGAATGCAATATTTGGAAGTCCTTGGGAAGGTTCCACTTGCTCAGGAAAAAATAGAATACGTCATCGTAGATGGAGAAACTACGTTACAAAACACACCAGATTTCATGAAAAAATTTAAAAATCTTCACTATCATTCTAATCTAGACCAAGTACAGAGAAGGTTTGATGTTGTTCATATTGGAAGTACTCTTCAGTACATAGAAGATTGGCAGGGTCTTTTAGGAAAGTTAATACGGAATTATTCTCCTAAATATTTTATTTTTTCAGATCTTATGGTAGGTAATGTTCCGACATTTATAAGTCACCAAATTTTTTATGGAAAAAAAATCCCTCATCTTTTCTTAAATTTAGGAGAATTTATTGAATTTCTTCAAACTCTTCATTTTAAAACACTTTTTTATAGTAAATTTATTCATAAAATCTTAAATCAGGAGGAGGTTTTTCCAGATTCTGCATTACCCAAAATACATCGATTAGATAGGTCTATGAACTTAGTATTTTATAGAAAATGAGAAAGATTTTTATTACAGGAGCATCAGGATTTTTCGGGCAAAGTGTGATATCTGCTTTGGAACAAAGAAACTTTCCCTTTCAGGCCATTTGTTTTTACTATTCTAAGAAACCTCAGGCCACTGATGATAGGTTCTCATGGATACAGTGCGATTTACTAGACCACTACACTCATAAAAATCTTATGAATACTCATAAACCAACAGACCTCATCCATCTTGCGTGGGATGTGCCTCCCGGTGAATTTTGGCATTCTATGAAAAATATTGATTGGCTGTATGCTTCTATTTCTTTGTTTAAAGAATTTTGTGACGGTGGAGGGAAAAAGTTTATTGGAGCAGGATCTTCCACAGAATATGATTGGTTTTCGGGTGTTTTAGATGAGCAAACAACACCCTTAATACCTTCCACACTTTATGGAGAATGTAAAAAATCTCTCCATGCTATTTTGCAACAAATTCAACAAAGAAATTATGAACAAACAGTTCTTATTTGGGCAAGAGTCGGATATTTCTTTGGTGAACAAGAACCCCAACAAAAACTCATTTCTAAAATCATTAACCATTTAATGATTCAAACTTCTCTTAATTTAGTTTCAGAGATTATAAGTCGCCCGTATGCTCATGTAAAATACTTAGGGGAAGCTTTTGTTCATGTGTTATTCAATCGAGGGAAGAACATAGATTTTAACTTAAGCGGCTCTGATCAATACACAGTCAAAGAAATTGTAGAATTTATAGGAAGAGAACTTCAAAAATCAACGAATGTTATTTCATATGGGGCTTACAAAAGTCCTATAAAAGAACCAGATAACCTAATTTTTAATACAGATAGATTAAAAAATATAATTGGCTATGATATGCCCACCACTTTTTATGAAGACTTAAAAGAGATGATTTTAGAAAAGAGGAATAGTGATATTACCTAGTGTAAAAAAGATTTGTTTCCCTAACAAAGACGTTGGAGAATCTTCCCTTTCCATTTTTGAAGAAGGGAATGTCCCTTTTTCTATCAAACGTATATTTACCATCCAGGTTGAGAAATCTTGCAAAAGAGGATTTCATGCCCATAAAGAATGTGCCCAGCTCCTCATTTGTTTAATGGGTAAATGTACGGTGATATGCGACGATGGTACAAATCGTCAACCTTTCGTATTAAATAATTCTGCAGAAGGATTGATCATCCCTCCTACCCTCTGGGCAGAGCAAGAATATGAACCAAACACCATTTTAATGGTTCTAACGGATTGTGTTTACGATGAATTAGATTACATTCGAGACTATGATAAATTTCTAGAATACAGGAAAACTCTAAAATGAAAATCCTTGTCACAGGCGCTCTAGGACACATCGGATCCAAGCTTATCAGAGAGCTTCCCAAAAACTTTCAGGATTGTCGCATCGTTATGGTGGATGATTTATCTACCCAGCGGTATTGTAGTTTGTTTAACTTACCTGAAATGGCTTCTTATCATTTTATAGAAGGAAAAGTTCAAAATCTGGACTTTCGTTCTCTTTTAAAAAACATAGATGTTGTGATCCATCTGGCGGCTTTAACAGATGCGGCTGGAACGGCAGATAAACCAGAACAAGTTCATCAAAATAATTTTGAATCAACTAAGCTTTTAGCCGAGGCCTGTTTAGTGCAGAACATTCCTTTTCTCTTTCCCTCTACCACCAGTGTTTATGGGTCTCAATCAGATTTAGTGGATGAGGAATGCATCGAACTTTCCCCACAAAGCCCTTATGCGGCATGTAAAATAAAAGAAGAGCAGTATCTGAAAGGTTTATTCCAAAAAGAGCTCAGAGGAACGATCTGCCGTTTCGGAACTATTTATGGCACTTCTCCTGGCATGAGGTTTCATACCGCTGTGAATAAGTTTTGTTGGCAGGCCGTCATAGACCAACCCATCACCGTTTGGGAAACGGCAATGGATCAAAAAAGGCCGTATCTCAGCCTAGAAGATGCTTGTGCAGCTATTTCTTGGATTATTCAGGAAAAACTTTTTACAGGAGAAATCTATAATATTGTATCTAATAACTATACGGTTCGGCAAGTCACAGAAGAAATTCAAAAAAATATTCGAGATATAAAAATAGTTCTTACGCAGCACAAAATTATGAACCAACTCTCTTATGAGGTGGCCTCGGACAAAATAAAAAATACCGGTTTTTCCTTTAAAGGTACTCTTGAAAAAGGTATATTCGAAACGGTTAACTTATTAAAAAACTGTAGCAAATGAAAATATTATTGACGGGAGGTGCCGGATTTATCGGTTCCAACTTTGCCATCCATGCTTTAAAAGAAGGCCACACAGTGATTAATGTGGATATCCTAACTTATGCAGGAAATCTTAATAATTTAGAAGATTTTCAGAGCCACTTCTCCCATTATTTCTATCAAGAAAACATTCTTAACAAAGACGCTCTGCAGAAAATTTTTTATAATCATCAGCCAGACATCGTTTTACACATGGCTGCAGAATCTCATGTGGATCGATCAATTGAGTGCGCAGATGCCTTTATAGAAACAAATATTATGGGAACCTATAATTTATTAGAGACGGGTATGGAGTATTATAAATCTCTCCCTTTCCCAAATAATTTTAAATTTGTCCACTTATCTACAGACGAAGTATTCGGGGCGTTGGGCAAAGACGGAAAATTTAGTGAAGCTTCTTCCTATCGCCCAAACTCGCCTTATGCAGCGTCTAAAGCTTCTTCAAATTTTTTAGTCAGATCTTATTTTCAGACGTATCGATTTCCAGCTCTTATTGTTAATGCTTCTAATAATTATGGCCCCAAGCAATATGCTGAAAAACTTATCCCTTTAATCATTTTAAATGCCTTAGAGCACAAGCCTTTACCTATTTATGGAAGTGGAAATCAAGTTCGAGATTGGATTTATGTGGAAGATCATGTGAAAGCCCTCGATCTTTTAATTAAAAAAGGTAAAATTGGGGAATCTTATTGCATAGGAGCTGACAACGAAATTACAAATTTAGATTTGATCAAAAAAATTTGCGAGATTCTCGATGATATTTTTCCTTCTCCTAACCTAAGATCCTATCAAGAGCTTATTGAATTTGTAACTGATCGTCCGGGGCATGACTTTAGATATGCCACAGATGCTTCAAAACTTAAAAAATTAGGATGGAAACCAGAAATCGATTTAGAAGTTGGACTTCAGGAAACAATTAAATGGTACTTAACTCAGCATGAAAAAAACGATCATTTCAAAAATGACCGCAGAAGAATAGGTCTCAGAAAATGAAAGTACAAAAAGGCATTATTCTAGCTGGTGGTACAGGATCTAGGCTTTATCCTTTAACGATTGCGGCTAACAAGCAGCTTCTCCCTATTTATGACAAACCTGTCATTTACTATCCTCTCAGTCTTTTAATGTTAGCAGGGATAAGAGATATTTTGTTTATTAGTTCTTCTCAAGATCTCCCTGCCATCCAAAATCTTTTTAGAGATGGGAATCATTTAGGGATGAAATTTTCCTATAAGGTTCAAGAAAATCCTAGAGGACTTCCAGAAGCGTTTATTATCGGAGAAGATTTTATCAATAAGAATCCTGTTGCAATGATTCTGGGAGATAATTTTTTTCATGGGCATGGTCTTTCTGAGATTGTCCGGGAAGCTGCCCAAAATTTAAGAGGCGCCAAAATTTTTACTTACAAGGTAGAGGATCCAAGTAAATATGGCGTTGTCGAATTAGATTTACACGGACGCATAACGAACATCAAAGAAAAACCTCAGAACTCCCAATCAAATCTAGCCATTACAGGTCTTTATTATTTTGATGGGACTGTTTCTGAACGGGCAAAAAAGCTTAATCTTTCCAACAGAAATGAATTAGAAATCGTTGATTTAATAAGAAGCTATAAAGATCAAGGCATTTTAGATATGAGCGAATTAGGAAGAGGATATGTATGGCTGGATGTAGGGAACCCAGATTCTTTATTAGGAGCTTCCAACTATGTGGAAGTTATTCAATCTCGCCAGGGGGTTTTAATTGCCTCTCCCGAAGAAATAGCGTGGAGGATAGGATTTATTAAAACAGATCAATTTCAATACTTGATTAGAGCTTTGCCAGAAAGCCAGTATAGATTTTCTTTAGAAAAGATATTGTTTTGAATTCTTAAAAAGAATTACCGAAATATTGAGACTGAGGATTGGATTAATCTTTTCTTTGATTTTAAGAAAACTTAGGATCCCAGAGTCCAAGGATTTTTGTCCATAGAGTATATAATCTAAGTTTTCGAATACAAGATTTCTGGGAAAACTCTCTGAGCCACAAAGTAAAAGGATAATCTTTATCGAGTGGTAAGGATATATTATTTAAGGGGATACCCTCTTTTTTTAAGAAATCCAGTGCATATGACGTAAAGTATCCTGCACCGCAGGCATTAACGTAATGGAAAGGATGATTTTCTTGTGCAGCTAAAAAGGGATGCATATTGCCTTCGCTTCTGATACTCCCTTTGAGTTCAAAATCCCACGCTGTCTCTTTTGGTTTGACCAGCCATTCTAAAACTTCTTTATCCCATAAGGCTGCTTGCAGAGAAGTACGATAAGGAATATGTTTACTTTTAATAACCGTTCCTTTGACAAAAGGATAGAGTTTCTCTTTATTAAAAAAACCATCAGGACTTATTTCTATATAATCAATATTTTTTTCTTTCATTTTATTCAATAAATAAGCCAATCTTTTAGTATCGATTGACGCAGACAAAAAATAATCTTCTTGAAGATAAAGGACATATTTTGTTTTAACAGTTTTAAGGACTTCGAGAAGATTGTCTGACCAGCTTCTATCTTTTCCTGTTTTATAGACAATAGTTCCCTCATAAGAGAAGTCCTTCTGATTGGTAATTAAAATAATCGGAATGGTTTTATTATAAGTTTTTAAAGAAGGCCAATACTTGAATAACAATTGGCAAAAAGGCTGCCAGCAATCATGGTACTTATCACACGATGAAACAATAATAGTGAGGTCAGTCAGGGCCTGATTCTGAATTATCTCTTTATTTTTATTGGCGTGCCCATAGGTCACTAATATTAACAGAATTCCAAAGAGAAACCTGGCAATTTTTGTACTTTTCAAGTTAAAACTCCTATAGAAATTAGAGTAGGTTCTCTTTATAATTGATGAAAAGTCATTCGTCTATTCATAAATCAGAGTTTATGTAGGATTATTTCTTTTTTCGCATTTATTTTTCAACAACCACTCTTCCCCCTTTAAAATAACGGTAAAATGTAGCTTTCGAGATATTAAGACGTTTGGCTACATCTTGTATAGTAATATTTGGCTCTTTGAGAAGAGCTTTGGCAATGAGAAGATCTTCTCGTTTTAAGGATGGGGGACGTCCTCCGATGCGTCCTAGTTTTCTGGCAGCGGCAAGGCCTGCTAGGGTGCGTTCACGGATGATAGAGCGCTCAAACTCAGCAAGCGAGGCAAAGATATGGAAAATAAGGCGCCCGCCGGAGGTTGTGGTGTCAATGGATTCAGTCAGAGAAAGAAAACCCATCTTGAGTTTTTCAAGGTATTCGATGGTTTCGATGAGTTGTTTGAGAGATCGAGCAAGCCGATCAAGCTTCCAAACCACGAGAGTATCTCCTTCACGCATATAATCGAGCGCTTTTTGAAGTTCTGGTCGATCGCGTTGAGCGCCGGAAGCTTTCTCTTGAAAAATTTTCTCACATCCTTCTTTTTGAAGAGCATCTAGTTGTAAATCTAAATTTTGTTCTTGGGTCGAGACCCGGGCATAGCCAATTTTCATAAAAACCTCTCAAAACTTAATTTTAATGTAGCTTATGAGACAAATGATTTCAAGATATAGTTTTGAGACATTCTAGAGGTAAAAATAGAGTAAGTGACGGAAAAATAGAGAGGAGTCTTAAAAAGGGCCCTTTTCCTGATTTTAAAGATGCTTCCTTTTATGATCGTGTGTAATGTCCGAAAGCTAAAGTCTATTTTTTATATTCTAAAAATAAATTGATCACTTCTTTGTGTAATGTTGAGTTTTGATAGGTTAGCAAGGATACCGACACACAAAAGCAAAATATTAAGAAAAACAAAGAGCCCAGAATGGCTAAAAATATAGAGGGTTGACCGCAGAAAAAGTTTATGCCTCCCCACAATAAGAAAGCAAGAGAGAGAATAAAAAAAGTAAATCCTAATATTAAAAGATACCTAAACGGTTGAGTGGAAACCCCAAAAATCATATGAGACCTGGCTATTTTTCTCATTTTGCTTGATGACTTTCGTTTAGGACCCTCCTTCTTTAAATTAACCCATGTGAGGGTGGCGGGAATTTCTATAAAACGCCTTCCCAGTAACAAGAGTTTGTGGATCACTTCGAGATGAAATTCCTTTCCATCCTCTGTTAACGGCACATTTTCTATGGCCTGTCGACGGTAACCGCGCGTCATTCCTGTATACATAGTCACGCCCCCTCCATAAAGACAGCGTAGAATTAAATTACCTATTTTACTGATAAAGATCCTATAGATATGGATATCCTTATATCCACCGCCCGGGAAATGGGTGGAGGCGATCACAAAATCAGCGGAAGGATTTTTGTTCAGAGCATTGATGATATCTGACACGATTGAGTCTCCCCATGAGCAATCAATTTCGGTCGTCACAATTATATTACCTTTAGCGAGTGAAATGCCTGTTCTTAACGCAAATCCGCGTCCACGGTTCACAGGATATCCGACAACACGTAAGTTGGGGTAGGTGCGTTCGAGATTTTTTGCGATCTTTTGACTGTCATCAATCGACCCATCATTGACGAGGAGCAGCTCCCAGGGCTCTTTCAAATTTTGAAGATTACCTATCATCTTCTCAATCGCGGATCTAATGATGGATTGTTCGTTAAAGAAAGGCACCACCACGGAGATCATTTTATTTCCTTTTTTCTATATTCAGCATATTTGAAGTCGGAGAGGGTCACTGAATGTTTTTTTGATCCTTTATAGTCCGTCTGAAAACGTTTTCCATTTTGCCATCGTACGATAAGGCTTTTATGAGGAATTTTTTTTATGAGGAATTCTAGAGTAATATCATTTCCTTCATATCGAGTTTGTTTCCACAAGAGATCTAAATTTTTTGTTTCACCCATGTGCCAGTGATTATCTATTAAAAAGATATATAACCCTTCAGTCCCATCTCCTATGTAAACAAATCCTTGTTCAATATTTAAATCTTTTAATTTTACTCTGAAAGACGCGAATGATCCTGGGGATTCTTTTATCTCGTGAACAAGAAAGTGTTCCGCACGCGCGCTGTTTTCTCGTATAGAAACAGAAAGGTCGGCATTTTTATTCCACAGGAGTCCCTGACCTTGATCAAAATGAATCGTTGATTCTTTTATTTTTTGCCCTACCCCCTCTATTTCTTTTTTTAAGCTTTCTATTTTTCTAACAGGTCCACAGTTGTGATCGTTTACAGAACCAAGACCTAAACTCTGAATCCTTTCGCAAAAATATCCTCCTTCAAAGATTTTCAACCCATACTGCTGAGCTATTTTGGGGGCCCAGATGTTTTTATCGCTACTGACTCTCGTGAAGTAGATATCTTCATATAGTTTAGAAATACCAACTGATTGATAAGGCTGGTTTTCCTTTTTTAGTTTTAAGAGGTTCTTATGGTATTGGGTATGTAAGACTAAGGAGAAAAGATCTGGGACTTGCCTTCTTTTAAATAAAAATCTATTCAGCTCTTGCTCTTCAGTCGTTTGAGGTTTGACAAGAAAAAGAAGCGTATCATCTTTAAGATAGCGCACAAACGTCATAAAGATTTCTCGATCAGGATGAATAACAGCAAGGAACATGAGGAGGCTAAAAAATAAACTCAGAATGATTCTTTGAAGCCATACAAAATTTATCGAGTGGATGGTTCGGAAAAAATGTGTGGATTGAATCAGCGCGCCAGCACAATACCCAATAAAAAAAATAGAAAAGGGTAGTGTTATTGAACCAAAAAGAGCTTGTCGCGCCCCTAAAAAATATGAAGGGAAAGCGTGAGAAAAATAAGTTGAAAAAAAAGGTAAAGGGGTTTTCTTCGGACATAAAAGAATGGGTGTGATTCCTAACAAATACCCCAGAATAAAATCGATTAGAAGGGGCGAAAGAATAATAAAGACAATAAGAATTCTATTTTTTCTAAGAGATGAGAGATCTTTGTGTGTGGAGAATATACTAATGCAACCTCCTAGAGTTAAAAGAATAGCGAATATATCGTAATGAACAACAATACTATGAATCCTCATACTCATGACCTGGAAAGCCATATGGAGTCCATCCATCACTGTGCCTGTTACAGGCCATATTTTATACCTATTCTGAAGAGAGGGTGCTAAGAGAGTTACAGTGGCTGACAGAGCCCATAAAGTTAATAAAGTGATCATTCTCTTATCGGACCGAACCATTTTCCATAGTCCCAAAAGGCCATGGCTCTTTTCCCCGAAAAGAGAATAAAATTGAGGATTGTTTTGTGCAAAATCTATAAAGATGAGTATACCCCCCACTATGAGAGCGACTTCATGAGAGTTACACATAAAAAGAAATGTAAAATAGAAAATCCATTTATGATAAGAATTAGGGTCTCGTATAAAAAACCCAATCGTTAAGAAAAAAGTGCCCAAAAATACAGAATATATAGAATGATCTAATAGCAATAGAACAAGAGTCTGTTTAATAACGCATAAAAGAAAAAATCCAAAGGCACTTATGATGAATGAGAGAGAGAGAATAATGAGAGAGTTGGTTTTGATTATACCTTTCAAGAAAAAACTTATACTAATAGGGATCATTAAACAAGCGAGAAAACGCAAAAAAACCCAACCCGTCCATGTTTTCCAAGAAAGTATATTCAAAAGCCAACAGTTCGTGAATAAAAATATGTTAGCCGATACTCGATTGAGTGTGGATCCTTTCCAGTACATATAAGAGGACTTTAGTATTCCATTGTCCGCTTCAATAAGATTGAGGGCCGCAATTTCATCGGGAAAGGTTCCATCTAATAAAGACTCAAAAATAGAGAAAAAGAATAGAGAAAAAGATAAAGAAACAAGGGTGAGCAAAAAGAGTATGTTGAAAAATCGATGTGAACCCGATGTTATGTGTTGTTCCATATCTTTGATCGACCCTCTTTGAAAAAAGACAGGATCTGTGACCCCGTTATTACTTTTACATCTGATTTATTCTGACTCTCTTCATGAGAGAAGTATCGAGATGATCCCATATGGATAGAAGAAAACTTCCCCCCCCAATAAATGGTTTTTATTTTTTTTGGATGTATTCCAGATAGATGATCAGTGAGGAGTATTTCATTTTCTAAGAATGCTATTTCTCTTTTGTAACGGATATGTGTTAATTTTTTTCGACTCACTAAGAGTAAAACGAGAATTTTCTTAATAGCGTAGTTTACTTTCTCCGAAAAAAAAGTCATTTCTGTCAGGATTCGAAACCCTAGAAACAGAAAAGGCGTCATCATTTTTTGGTTAAAATCTCCTAGTTTTGTTTCAATAGCCACCTTTTCTCCTTTACATTTAAAGAGGGAGTGTGTGTTAAAAACTTGAGAGGTATACTTTTTCCCATTGACAAGCTGAACCCAAAGACCTCCATCCACATAAGGGGTGATCCTCTTCTTTTTATCATGAAAATACGCACAAACTACCCCTCCTTTAAAGAGATTGACAATGACCATATAATGACGTTTGTTCATAACATATAACCCTGCCTCTGGAAACAAGATATCTGACGAGAGGTTTTGGGGTGCCTTCTCCGTGACTTGTTCCTTAATAGGGTTCGACACCATCATATATTTACTTGCGTATAAATAATTGTTCAGAAAAGGCAAAAAGTTTTGAGGATCCATGTGACTCAATCCCACTGTGCGATCACGTTCAAAAAAAGGCCTCATTTTTCTACAAATTTCTTGAGCGATCGCGCTGTACGGTGCCAAAATCTCGAAACCAGCCGGCATAAAAAATTCCGTATTACGGCTTCCGCATATACCCCCCAATGAGCCAGTTGGGGAAATAAGACAATTTAAAAAAACCATGGATTTATTGAGGCTCTCTAAGAGCGAGGGACTTCGGTTGGTTAACCAGGTTTGAGCTAAATAAAAGGTTGTATGGGTTTGATACCCGGGATCGGCCCCCCCATATTCTTCATACCACCCTTCTTTCGATTGTTTACTCAGAATAAATTGAATGAAAAATTCACTTCTTTCTCTATATTTTTTTTCTTGTGTTAAAAGATAAGCTGTCTCAAGTGCGGCGGCACCGGCGGCGATATGGTTTGAGAGAACACCATGCGTTTCTTGATTCATACAGAGCCAATCAGCGGCCTTATGAATGGTTCTCATGACATCGTTTGTCCTATCTTTGGAGAGCTTGTTATGCCTTTCTTGAATTGATTGCCCGATGTAAAAAAGAGTGAACGCAGTGGCCGCAAAACTTTTTTCTTGGGGATAGGCTTCGTCGAAAGAGCCATCCCTATGTTGAATAGTGGTCCAGTACAGTAAGGAAGACTTCCACAGCTCTTCAAAATAATTTTTTTCGTCCTGTGTTTGGCCGCCTCTCTCTGCCAATACCCCGAGAGCGTACACTGATTCCTGATACCGTGCGCCTGGAAAATCAGTAAACTTCCAGCTCCAGTATGTACGATCATAGCAACCATACGTTTGAGACCATTTTTCCCGATCTCCCATGGAGAGAAATCTCGAAAATTCTCGTGCGGCCGATTTCCAGTAAAAATTGTTTGACTTCATAATTTTTTATGTCATTTTAAATAAACTTAAGATATACAGCGAGTGAAAGAATTGCACAAGAGCTTACCAAAAAATCAACAAAGAGGAAGCTCATTAAATACATCAGGTGATAATAGATACTAGAAATAACAGGGTGTAACAATTACAAAGAAATATAACACATATCTTCATTATCATTTTTATATTTTCTCGATTTCTATCGACTTTTCACTCTATAAAACGTTGATCAATGATTTTACAAATAAGTCTATAATTGTAGAGTTTTTTCGTAAGTTTAAGGTATTTGTATGCTCATTTCATATTTATTCTTATAAAAGGGGGATCCGGTCCCTTTATCCTCCTTCCTCAAGGAATAAATTAATTTTTAAACAAACCTTTCATTTCATATGTATTGATCTTTATATATTTTTTAAATCGATCATTTTGTTTTTTTATCTTCTAAAAAGAAAGGCTTCTCAGAAAAACAAACAGAATCCCAATCTCGTTTACATATCCATGTGGGGAGATTATTATAAAACGTTTTCTTTCTTTCTCATGAGAAATCTCCTCAGTGATTCGAACTGCTGTACGGCCCAACGTGAGGGAATAAAAATCTCCTATCCCGATCCCGAATGGTTTAATCAGGAAGTCCTTTCTGATCTCAAAAATCAATATATGAAATGAATGAATAATGACTGGATCTTTCATAAATTACCATCATATTGGGGGACGTGGGGGAAAATTCCCTATAGAAATCCCCCGTTCCATGAAAAAGAGCATTGCCCTCACCCTCTATGATGCGGACAGCTCATGTATTGAGGAGGCCTATAAAAACTTGAGAAAAAAGGGGTTTCTTTCTATAGATGTTCTCCCCTATTGTGTTTCCGATAAGAACGATCATGATAATTTTATTATCACAAGCCAACCCCATGCTTCTTCCATGTTGGAGGCCAATCCGGAAATTTATGGCCACATCCGAAACAGTTCTAAATTTGGTGCGATGCGATTGGGGGAAATTTTGTTTCCTTATAAGGTAGAACGTGTGCGGACATCGTCATTCTATTCGATCATACAGGAGAGAGATAAACCAACCCCTGATTTCATCTCGTTAGATATACAAGGAAAAGAGTATGATGTGATACAGGCCTCTCAGGCTATTTTCCAAGAGGCACTTATGATCAATACGGAGATTTCCTTTATTCCTATGTATAAGGGTCAAAAGAACTTCCCAGAGGTTCATAATTTGATGTCTGAAATGGGGTTTATATTAGTGGACCTTAAATTGTATGATCCCCATCATCTATGCCGAACGCCTATCGATTTTGAAGGAAAAGGCTTTTTAATGGATGGAGAGGCCTTCTATATCAAACAACCTTATTTTAAGGAGTGGTCCATCGAAAAGAAAATAAAATATGGCTTTGCGGCGATTCTGTGTCAACAAGCTCATCTGTGCATCCAGCTTTTTGAACACTGGATAGAGAAAGGGCATAGTCCTTTTGAGGGTATGGGAACCACCCCAACCTATGTGACCTTGGTTAAGGAGCTTTATGAAGCGTACAAAAAAGCTGAGAAATTCTACCTACCGTTCTTCCACCACAGTCATACCTATCGTGCCTATCATTCCGACGCCCCTTTTCTCGAAACACCTAAAGAACAACCCTCATATAGTGAGGACCATTTCATAAAAAACCCTTATAAAAAAGTTTTAGAGAAATATGGGTTCAAAACCTTTTCTCATAAAATTGAAACCACAAGAAAACTGAACCGTCGTATATTAGAAAATTTCAAAAAAAATGATGTATTCTAAGCCTTTAAAAGTGTTGAGTATTTTTGGAACACGTCCCGAAGCCCTTAAGATGGTGTCCGTTATCAAGGAGCTTGAGCTCAGAAAAGAAGTTGATTCTATTATATGTGTTACAGAACAGCATAAAGAAATGTTGAGACAGGTTTTAGACATATTTGATATCCATCCTGATTATAATTTGAACATAATGAAAAATAATCAAAACATTAATGGATTAACAACAAAAATATTGAAAAAAATAAAAGAAATACTTCGAGAGGCAAAACCGGATATAGTCTTAACTCACGGCGATACTACAACAACTTTGGCGGCTTCTTTAGCTTCTTTTTATGAAAAAATACCAGTGTGTCATGTGGAAGCAGGGTTGAGGACCTATAATAACCATGCCCCCTGGCCCGAAGAAGTAAATCGGAGAGTGACCGATATTGTGTCTGATGTTTTCTTTGCGCCGACCCAACAGTCGCGTCATAACCTGTTGAAAGAAGGGGTATGTGACACGAAAATTTTAGTAACGGGTAATACTATTATTGATACTCTTTTTCTCGCTCTCAAAAAAATAAAAGAAAATAAAGAAACTTTAAGCCAGATTGGCGAGACATTTCCTTTTTTAGATCCCACTAAGCGTTTGATTTTAGTGACAGGACATCGTCGAGAGAATTTTGGAGATGGAATCAAAAACCTATGTAACGCTCTTCTCACAATAGCCAATCGTGACGACGTTCAAATTGTATTTCCTGTCCATTTAAATCCCAATGTTCATAAGCCTGTGAAAAAGATGCTATCGTCTAAAAAAAATATTTTTTTAATAGACGTTCAACCCTATTTGCCTTTTGTGTATCTCATGGATAGATCATACTTTATTATTACGGATTCAGGAGGCATCCAGGAAGAAGCTCCTTCTTTAGGAAAGCCAGTTTTGGTGACACGCTCGGTTACAGAAAGACCTGAAGCAGTAGAAAGTGGAACTGTACAACTCGTCTCTAATTGTAGTGAGAAAATTTGTGAAGCTACTTATGCGCTTTTGAACAATCAAGAGCTATATAATCATATGAGCTGTCAGAAAAATCCCTATGGAGAAGGAACGGCCGCTCGACAGATTGCAGATTATATAATTACACTAAGTCAAAGAGAAGAGGAGAGAAAAAACGTATGGTCTACAGAGTATGTGTGATAGGTTTAGGATATATAGGCACTCCCACTGCTGCTGTTATAGCAGCTTCTGGGCATCGGGTCTTTGGAGTTGATGTAAATCAAGAAACAGTAAATACTATTAAAAATGGGAAAATACCTATAGAGGAACCCAAATTAGGAGAATTATTAAAGAAAGGTGTAGACTCTAGTTACTTGACAGCCCATTTAACCCCTTGTCCAGCTGATGTTTTCATTATTTGTGTCCCAACTCCTGTAGATAATAGATCACATTGTGCCGATCTTTCTTATATAGAAGCAGCAATTAGATCTATTACTCCTTTTTTGAAACCTACCAACCTGGTCCTTTTAGAATCAACTTCTCCCGTAGGGACTACTTTATCTGTATGTAACTGGATTCGTAGGGACCGACCAGACTTGAAGTTACCAGATGAATATAAGAAGGGGGCGGATCTTAATGTAGCCTATAGTCCCGAAAGAGTTATTCCAGGTAACACCTTGTATGAACTTATTCATAACGATCGTATTATAGGAGGCGTGACACAAGAGTGTGCTCAAAAATCTGTACAGTTTTATCAAACGTTTGTGAAAGGGAAGTGCCTCCCAACTGTTTCGGCTACAGCTGAATTGATAAAGTTAGCAGAAAATTCTTTTAGAGACGTTAATATTGCATTTGCTAATGAATTAGATGAAGTCTGCCAACGATTTGGGATTAGTGTGCACGAACTGATTCGTTTGGCAAATCATCACCCACGAGTTAATATCCTCCACCCAGGAATTGGGGTGGGTGGTCATTGTATAGCAGTAGATCCGTGGTTTATTATTCAAAATGCAGTTAAAAAAACCTCTCTTATGAGAACAGCGCGGGCCGTTAATGATGCTAAACCATTAGCAGTGGCAAAGAGAATTATACAAGCGGTAAAACAACAATCCCCCTCTTCTGTAGTGGGTTGTTTAGGGTTAAGTTATAAACCTAATATAGATGATTTTAGAAACAGTCCTGCGATAGAGGTCATTAAAGAAATTCGCAGGAAAATTTCTAACCCTATTTTAGTAAGTGATCCTTATTGTTCTAAGCTGCCCTATGAACTTCAGAATCTAAAGAACGTGACATTAGTAGATTATGAAGAAGCTATCAAACACTCTCAGGTCATTACCTTTTTAGTTGCGCATACGGAATTTAAGTCCATTTCTTTGAAAGAACTGAAAGGAAAATCTATAAAAGATTTTGTTGACTTTCTAGATCAGGAATTTATTTTCCTTCAGGAAAATAAAGAGAATAAAAAAATGCATAAGAAAAAAACTTTGAATATAAAAAAAGGGAGAAAGTGCTGAAGCTATTTTGAAAAGTGTTCAAAATTTCAAAGGAAAATATGAATTTAAATTTTATAGAGGTCTTTTTGAAAAGAATCGAGCAAGTTTGCTTCCTTAATCATCCTTATTTGGGGAAGTGTTAGACAAGTTGCCGCGAAAGACACGGTACCTTTAAAAAATCTATATCCCATGCGGCTTACAGGGTGATTTTTAAGACTAAATTGGGAAATTTCCAATATTATCGTGATTAAAAAGAGCTGTCAGAAAAAAGAAGCTTATGATCTCTATAAAATTCTTCCCAAAAGCGCTTCATTCCTTGATCAACGGCAACTACTAAGTGTTCTAAAGGCGCCGTTTCTTCATCAGATTTCTTTGGAACGTATAGTGGCACCAGATAAAAAATCTATATGTTTAACCCCTCAATTAATTTTTAGACAAAAAAATTCTTTAGTTGTCGTGGCATTTACATGGACACCTGTTTTTATCCAAAAGGATTTAGTTAAGAAGTGGAAAAAAATATTTTATAAGCCAATTGATAGAGATTTAAAACAAAGAAAGCCATAAAGATTTTTTTTGTCAAGAATGCTGCGCGGTTGGGAATATGTGAACTGTCTGGAATAAAACCAGAAGAAGAAAATGTCCTTAAGAAAAATCAATCTTTAGAAAGTCTGATCTACAAAAAATTTAAGCATTTTTCCTCAGAACATCTTTTCTTTTTTCAACAAAAAATTGTTTTTATTCCAAGTTTTCCTTTGAGGATTGAATTCAGGAGTGTAGATGTAGATGTCTTAACTAAGAAGGTATTAGCTCTTTATAAAAAACTGATTTAATTCTCATCTACCTCAAATTCTTGTATAAATTACCTAAACACTAACCCTTATCTACTTCAACCCCTAAAATTATGTATTTAAAAATAGTTGTTATACACAACTTCCATCTCTTCTTGAAAGAATGTGAGTGGAGGTTTAATATGGGTTCTCCTGAACTCCTTCTCAAGAACCTTAAATCTCTATCCTTAAGGAAACTATCATTAGGTGTCAGCCACAAATTAATTTTGCAGAGAGAGTTTTATGAATAAAAATATATTATCCCTTATTGAAAATCCCAAACAGATTCGAGGTGTTTCTGCAAACATTATTACGGGGGCATCAGGAGGATATCTATTTAATACCTTATTCGATGGTCATCCAGAAGTTTTACCGGTCGATCTTTTTACTCCCCCCCAAAAGCCGGATTTTTATTATTATTATTATATCAAACGATTTCCCAAAGATTATAAGAAGGTAGACTTTTTTACAGAGTGCCTAGATGCTTGGGGGATACCGCGTTTTTTTGCTCAAAGCTACAAATTGCCTCACAGGGAAAAACACATGAGGGAAGCTATGCGTGAAGGGTTTGTAAATTTGGGAGAGGATTTTAGTTATTATCATTTATATTATCTACAATATATCGGTATTGCTGCTCTATGTGATTACCCTCTTACAACTAACTCTCCTATTATTATTCAACATCAACATCCACATTATCCTCATTATTATAAGGAAGGGTATACTCATTTAGACAATAGCTTTTATCTTAATTATTTCAGGCTCATTCGTCAGCCAGAAATGAGCCTTGATCGTATTTACTCGTGTACAAAGGAAAGTTTGTTTAAATTGCCTCCCTCTATGGGATATGGATATATTTCTCCTTTTGTGCTTCATTACCAACATGATCTTTATAAATACCTGCCTAAAGACAAATTGTTTTCTATTAAATTTGAGGATCTTCATTTAAAAACAAAAGAAACTTTGAAAGCTTGTTGTGAAAAGATGGGCATTCAATATCTTCCTGAAATTCTTCTGAAAAGCACCTTAAGGGGACAACCTTTTGATTTTTTTAAGGAACCTAGAACAGGAAAAACAATTACTGGATTTTCCCCCGCGAGGGCTAAATCTTCTCCTCGATACCTTTCCATATTTTATCAATTTTTTATAAAGTATTTCTTGGAAAAAATTTACTTAAAATATGGATATAAAAGAAGCCCAACTTTTGCGTATAAGATTTTAGATGTTTTTGTCCCTTTATATGGGATCACTTTAATATTACCATCTTATAGAGAATTAAAAATTATATTAAGTTTCTATTTATATTGTTTCAGTCTGAAAAAAGGAGCAGTAGTATCTTTACTGAAAGAGGAAAGCATCTGGATCTCTTTAAAAAAATTTAACATTCGAACATTTGTAAAAAAATTGGGTTGGTATTTTCACATAAATAATAATTTTCATGTAGTTTATAGTATATCAAATGTTTTTACATTAAACAGATTACAAAATTTTTCTTTTTGGGGGCTGCATAAAAGCAGAATAGAAAAGATATACGTTTATTTTTTGAAGCCTATTTTATTTTTTGTTTTGATGGGGCCTATAATCCATTTTTTTTATATAAAAATAAAAACAGCTTTATTTTTAATTCATACTCGTTTCGGTTCAGCAGAAAATTGGCCCCCCTTAATCAACGAAGAAGAATATGATGAAAAGAATTAATCACCCTGTAATCTGGATTACTGGGCTTTCTGCTTCAGGGAAAACGACTATAGCAAAAACGCTTCAAAAAAGGTTAAAGAAAAAATATATTCAAGCCATTCTTTTAGATGGAGATCAACTAAGATCAGCTCTTGTTAAAGAAGCAGCCATTGCTAAAGAAGAACGGCTCCAGCTTGCTTATATCTACTCTCGCCTTACCAAACTTCTTTATGATCAAGGATTTTTTGTAATTGTGGCTACCATTTCTATGTTCGAAGAAGTGCGTCAATGGAATCGGAACAACATACAAAATTATCTAGAGGTTTATTTAAAAGTCTCAGAAGAAATTCGAAAACAAAGAAATCCTAAAAACCTCTATGGTACGGGTGGGAGAGATGATATGGTGTCTGTGAATTTACAGGGGTATGAAGAACCTCAAAATCCAGACCTGGTTTTTGAAGATGCAGATGGTCTTTCGGCCGATCAAATTGTTGATTGTATTTTAAAAAAGGGGGAACTCATATGAAGCACGGAGATTTTTCTAATTTAGCAGTAAACTATTCTCTTTATAGGCCAGGCTATAGCCCTTCTGTATTAAATGGTCTTGTTGGGTTGTTAGAAAAATCTCCATCAAACTGTTCTTTTGCCGATATTGGGGCTGGAACAGGTATTTGGACGCGCATGCTGCATAATCTCTCCCCTGTAAAAATTGATGCAGTTGAGCCCTGTGATGATATGCGAACTCAAGGACAAGAAGATTCAAAAAATACTTCCATAAGATGGGTACAAGGAACGGGTGAAAATACAGGATTAACTAGAGATTCCTACGATATGGTTTCTATGGCGTCTTCTTTCCACTGGGTAGATTTTGAAAAAGGATGTAAAGAGTTTCATCGGATTCTAAAAACAAATGGACGTTTTGTTGCATTATGGAACTCCCGCGACGTAACCCAGAACCCTTTCCTCCAAGAACTGGAAAATTATCTGTATATTCTTAAACCAGATCTTAAACGAGTTTCTTCTGGGTCTTCAGGCATTACTAACACTCTAACAGAAAAACTTTCGAAGTTCTTACATTTTGAAGATATTGTCTATATAGAAAACTCTCAAATTAATCGATTAACTCCTGCCCAATATATTGGAGCGTGGAGATCGGTCAATGATGTTCAATATCAATTAGGGCCCTCAAAATTTTCAAAATTTCTATCTTATATAGAAGAACAAACAAAAGATATCCCCTATCTAGAAGTGCCCTATAAAACAAGAGCTTGGTCAGCCCGAAAGAAAGACTGATGCGCTTTTCCACCAAAGCTGAAACATTATACAATCTACAAGGAAAGCTTAAATCTGCCTTCATTCTTCCCCTCTTCTATTTCTCAGTGAAAGAGTGGGAAGAGGATCCTAAAAACATTTTAAAAAAAATTAATCAACATTTTCCTGATATCGACACCTTTGTGGCGAGAAGTAGCTCTCAGTCGGAAGATTCACATAACCAATCCAATGCAGGGGCTTTTGACTCAAGGCTTAATATTAAAAAAACTCAATTAGCAGAAGCCATCAATAAAATTATCCAATCTTATGGGTCCCAAAAAAACCCAAAGGACCAACTGTTGATTCAGCCTATGCTGAAAGATGTTAAAGCAAGCGGCGTTATTTTTACTTCTGATCCTGCGTCAGGCGCTCCTTACTATATTATTAACTATGATTTCACCGGAGACACTCAAAGTATCACTTCAGGATCCAGTCAAAATCACCACACAATTGTTCTGGCAAAAAGTACTTCCTCTTTACCAGAGCTCTTTATAGGTTCTCTTGTCACTCTCTCAAAAGAATTGGAAGATATATTTCAAATTTCTAATATTGATATTGAATTTGGGGTTGATAAAAACGAAAGATTATATCTTTTCCAAGCCCGCCCTTTGATTGTTCAGACGAAGGGGATGATTGCAGAAGAACAGAAAAAAATTCTCGATACTATTTCGTCTAAAATAGAAACCTTAAGCCAACCACATCCTTATCTCTATGGAAAGAAAACACTATTCGGTATTATGCCCGATTGGAATCCAGCAGAGATTATTGGTATTCGCCCACGCCCCTTGGCTTTAAGTCTCTATAAAGAGCTCATCACCAACAGTATTTGGGCGTACCAAAGAGACAATTATGGGTATAAGAACTTAAGAAGCTTTCCTCTGTTGATGGACTTCTATGGGCTTCCTTACGTAGATGTACGGGTAAGTTTTAATTCTTTTATTCCTGCTGATATTGATCTTGATTTGGGGGATCGTCTTGTGAATTATTACCTTGATGCCCTGGAAAAAGAACCTTCTTCTCATGACAAGGTGGAATTTGACATTGTTTTTTCCTGTTATACGCTGGACCTCCCAGAAAGGCTTCAAGTTTTACTGGACCATGGGTTTTCCGAAAACGATGTTGATAGTTTAATCCAAAACCTAAGGGATCTGACAAATCGTATCATTCATAAAGACCGTGGTCTTTGGAAAGAGGATTTAAATCGCATAGACGTCTTAAAAGAAAGATATGAGAAAATCATTTCTCACCATCAATTTGATGATATTTCTTTGATTTACTGGCTTATAGAAGATTGCAAAAGATACGGGACTCTTCCTTTTGCGGGTCTAGCCAGAGCAGGGTTTATTGCGATCCAGATTCTTCATTCCATGATTTCTGTAGATGTCATCTCAGAAGAGCAAAAGCATTGTTTCTTGAATAGCTTAAGTTCAATTAGTACAGAAATATCAAGTGACTTATGTATCCTTTCTCAAACGGATTTCCTCAAGAAATATGGACACTTAAGGCCAGGGACTTATGACATTCTTTCTCCAAGCTACCAAGAATCTCCTGATTTATACTTTAATTGGGAAGCAGTAAAAAAGTCTTCCTCTAAAGAGGTTCCTGATTTTCAGCTAAGTTTAACACAGATGAAAAAACTAGAATTACTCTTAAAAGAACACCAGCTTAATTATGATGTAGTTGGTCTATTAAGCTTTTTAAAAACAGCCATTGAAGGGCGTGAATATTCTAAATTTATATTTACAAAAAGTCTTTCAAAAATACTCTCCCTTCTAAAAGGATTAGGAGAAAAATATAATCTTACGAGAGAGGACATGTCCTACTTAGATATTAATACAATTTTAAATCTTTATAGTTCAGGAGATGACATCCTTTCTAGACTTCAGGAGAATATCGCAAAAGGAAAAGATCGTTACCAAAAAACCCAACAAATATCATTGCCTTATTTAATTTCCAGTCCAAAAGATATTTGGAATTTCGAACTTCCAGAAGGGCGCCCCAATTTTGTAACTCATAAATCTGTGACCGCTTCTATAAAAACTGAATTGAAGAATATTCAAGGATCTATTGTATTTATTCCAAGCGCTGATCCCGGGTTTGATTGGATTTTTTCTCACAAAATTTCAGGATTTATTACAGCCTATGGAGGTGTTAACTCTCACATGGCCATCCGAGCAAATGAACTTGGAATTCCAGCTATCATTGGGGCCGGGGAGAAACTTTATAAGAAATGGTCCCAATTCTCTAAGCTACGGATTGATTGTATTAACCAAGTTGTGGAACCTGTAAGTTGAACCTGGTAGGTCTGACTCTTCGTGTGGATGTTCAAAAGGAGCGACGAGATTGCATTGATCAGAGATGGTATTCTTTTTTAAATCAATGTGGAATGAAGCCTTTTTTGATTCCAAATACCCCCCATTTCAATTTAGATTTTATAAAATATCATTTAAAAGGAGTTATCTTATCAGGAGGGAACGACCTGATAGAAGTGGGGGGAGATGCTCCAGAACGTGATGATATGGAACAATCTCTTTTAAAATACTGCCCAGAACACCATATTCCTGTTTTAGGTGTATGTCGTGGTATGCAGCTAGGAGGGGTGTTTTATAGAGGAAAATTAGAAAAAATACCAAACCATACTGGTACGCGGCATTCAATCAGCTGGCAGAATGCAAAAAGAGAGGTTAATAGTTACCATAATTATGGGTTTCTGAGGGTTCCTGACTGTTTTGAAATTTTAGCTAAAGCAGAAGACAATATTATTGAATCGATTCATCATAAATCAGAATCTTTTCTGGGGATCATGTGGCATCCCGAGCGAGAAGTAAAACCTGATCCTTTGGATGTTCAACTTTTTAAAGGACATTTTCACCTATGATGGAAGAACTCCATAAAATTTCTCAAGAAGCAGGAGACCTTATTTTAAAATATTATGGCGATAAAACATTTTCTGTTAAAGAAGATTTATCCCCCATAACGTTAGCAGATCAGGCTTCTCATAACTTTTTGGTCAATGCATTAAAACAAATCAAAGATATTCCCATCTTGTCAGAAGAGAACATAATCCCTTATGATATAAGAAAAACATGGGATGAGTTTTGGCTTATTGATCCCCTGGATGGTACCAAAGAATTTATTAATGGCATTGATGAATTTTGTATTTGTATTGCTCTTATCAAAAACAGAAAACCCGTTATGGGAGCAATTTATGCCCCTGCTTTAAAAGAGTTTTATTGGGCCCGGCAAGATAAAGGGGTTCAGTATAAGGGCCCCAAAAGAGAGAAAAGAAATGGAAAGGGAGTGATAGCCGTAACAAGTCGCTTTCACGTTTCTCAGAAAACTAAAGATTTTTTAGAAGCCATAAAAATAGATAATGTAATCCAAATGGGATCGGCACTTAAATTTGGCAGAATGGCTTTAGGAGAAATTGATTTATATCCACGATTCGAATGGTCAAAGGAATGGGATATAGCTTCAGGACATATAATTTTAGAATTATGCGATAGTTCAATAGTGGATATGAAGACAAGAACTTCTCTTCTTTATAATTCTGAAACCCTACAAAACAACAATTTTTTCGCCCATACATGCAACATAAATGTTGAAATCCTTAATATACAAGGAGCCTTATTATGAAAGCGATTATCTTAGCTGCTGGTCGGGGCAGTCGAATGGGAATTTTAACAGCAGAAAAACCAAAATGCTTAACCATTCTTAATGGAAAGCCCTTAATCGAACACCAAATATCAGCTCTGACTCAGGCTGGTCTTAAAGAAATTGGCATTGTGACCGGCTATATGGCTGAATGCTTGACTCAATATGATTTAAAAAAAATTTATAACCCTCTTTGGCAGAATACCAATATGGTTCACTCTCTTTTATGTGCTCAAGAATGGCTTGAAACAGATGACTGTATTGTCAGCTATAGTGATATTTTTTATGGTTCTAAAATTATTAATGAACTTATAAAGTGTAAGGAAAATATTTCTATAGCTTATGACCCAAATTGGCTGGAGTTATGGTCCAAAAGATTTGAAAATCCCCTGGATGATGCTGAAGCTTTTCGCATAGACAACAACGGTTGTTTACTAGAAATAGGACAAAAACCAAAGTCCATAGAAGAGATCCAAGGCCAATATATGGGATTATTAAAATTCAAAAAAGAATTTTGGGAAAAGGTGGATTTTTTTATTCCTCCCCAAATGGATATGACTTCTTTTTTATCAAAAATAATCAAAAAAAACATCAAAGTTCAAACGGTTTCTAATTATAGAAAATGGGGAGAAATAGATAATAAAGAAGATTTAAAGATTTATAGTAATATTTAGCTATTCAAAATAACATATCCATATCCTCCTCATCCCTAATTATAATCACGCGCAATTTTTGTAGACTTCTATCAACTCCGTTGTTCATCAAACACAAAATCTGATGAATATATTGTAATTGATGCTGCCTCAAAAGATCATAGTGGGGATATTATCCAGAGTTTTCCTCAATTTAAATAGATATCAAAGCATTTTTAAAGGTACCATGTCTTTCGCGGCAGCTTCTCTAACACTCCCCCTATTTAGATGAAACACATACAATATAGACCAGATATCGATGGGTTGAGGGCTATCGCCATTATCTCGGTGAATGATCATTGAGTAAGAAATTTTGGAGGGCTATAATCCTGCTTGTTTAGGTTGGATGGATGTTGTTTCCAGTCTAATCGTAAACGATAAAAACAATCGTAATAGCTGCAATCCGATTGTTAATAAGAGAAAAGGATTTAACTTAGCTCTTCTAAGTTTAGAAAAGTTCATTAAAATCGTCCCATTTATTCAGATAGTTGTCATTTATGTGCGTCATATGTGATAGATTATGCTACGTATATTAATTGTACCACGCTTAAATCCACTTAGGGTTGTATTCCCCATCGCTTGCGGAGGGGATATCTTTTATTTAACATCATTAAAGTGAGTTACTAATGTGCGGAATTTTTGGTTATAGAGGTTTTAATCTAGATAGCTCTGCTATCTTATTAATGATACAGAGCATCTATCATCGTGGTCCAGACGACAACGGATTTTTACAAGATCAAGATATAGTGCTTGGTATGACGCGACTCAGCATCATTGATATTGTGGGTGGCCATCAACCCATTTTTTCTGAGAACAAAAGATACGCTATTGTTTTTAATGGTGAAATTTACAACTACAGAGAGCTCCAAAAACATATACGATCACAGGGAAAGAATGTACATACCCATTCCGATACAGAAGTTATTCTTTCTTTATATGAAATATATGGACAGGAGTGTTTGTCTCATTTAAGAGGCATGTTTGCTTTTTCTATTTTTGATTTTCAATCGCGAGAGCTCTTTATCGCTCGGGATCGCATCGGTATCAAACCCCTCTATTATTGGAAAGAAGGGAGTAAATTTGCTTTTGCATCCGAGATCAAGGCCTTATTAAAGCTCCCAGATATTCAACGCACATTGGCTCCTCATTTATCAGGGGTGAAGCGCTATTTAAAATTTAGATACTCGCCCGGACCTGAAACTATGTTTTCCGGTATTTTTAAGTTTCCAGAAGCCCACTGGATGAAAATTGATAAGAACGGGCACATAAAAATAGAAAGATATTGGGCACCCCGCAGCACCATGCCTCCTATTGTGTCACTCCCTGAAGCTCTTGAGAACTATCGAGAGACTTTTGATGAATCCATCCAACTCAGATTAATCTCCGAAGTGCCCATAGGCGCTTATTTGAGCGGCGGCGTCGATTCAACGAGCATTGTGGAATCAATGGTGAGACAATCATTGGGTGTTGTTAAAACGTTTACCGTTGGCTTTGACTGGGAAAAAGATGAACTCGACCAGGCACGTGCCACCTCCAAAATACTCGGGACCGATCATCATGAAATTATATGTACCTCCCGCCACCTATCTCAGCTTCCCAGAATCATAGAACACTGTGATGAACCATTAGGTGATCCCATCGTTGTGCCCACCTTTTTATTAGCTGAAGAGGCTAGAAAACATGTAACGGTTGTGTTAAGTGGGGAAGGCGCCGATGAAATTTTTGGTGGCTATGCCTTTCATAAAATCCTGCGTATGGTCGCACGGTATCGAAAGATGGTGCCTCACCGTGTGCATCAGCATGTAATAAGCCCGCTCATATCGACCATTCCGGCGGGTATGATGAACCCATTTTTTGATTATCCTGCCTATCTTGGAAACAAAGGAAAAGAAAAGTTGGTCTGCTTTGTCAAAGACATGAATCAACAGAGTTACCGACATAATTTCTATGATCTCATTTCTTTATTTACAGACGATGAGAAAAAAGACGTGTATACAGAAAATTTTTACCAACAGGTTGAAGAAAAATTACCTCTTTATGATCCAGGTGATGGGACACTCCAAGACTTTATCGATATGCAGTTCGAACATTGGCTTCCCGACAATATGTTGATGAGACAGGATAAAACGTCAATGGCGCATGGTTTAGAAGTACGTGTGCCTTTCTTGGATCACAAAATGATTGAGTATGCGTATCGTCTCCCCGATTCCATGAAAATAGGTAAAGGAGTTAATAAAAGAATATTGCGCGATGCTCTGGCACAACGGATCAAAGGATATAATTCCTACCAAAAAAAGACGCCCTTTTATTTCCCTTTTGAAAATCTTTATAATTCGAAAGAATTTAAGGAACTCGTCTCGACCTATTTAAATGATCGCGCCGTTATAAAAAGAGGGTATTTTAGACCAGAAGCCATTCGTACTCTGTTGAGTCAAATGGAACACAAAAACTTTCTGGCGGCAAAACAAATTTTTTCCCTCTTATCGTTAGAGATATGGAACGATATTTATTTCAAATAGTTTTATAAATTTTCAAATACCCACTCATTTTCCTTGGTTATACCTAGTTTTTATCCTTAACTTGTTTGCGCAAATGAGGGAGAATTTCCCGATTAAACCATTCAGGGTCCAGGTCTGGGTAAGGGATACGTAAAGGCGAATCCGGTTTGAATACTTCGCCCTTTTTTAAAGAAAAAATATCCTGTTGGGTGAGGCTAATCGTACTAAAAACAGAGAGCATATATTGCTTTAAATCCTCTAATGATCCAGATAATCTCTTATAAGGGACGCCTTCTTTTCCTGGGCTCGATAGTTCACAAATGCCCAATTCCGTTGCCTGTGTTACATAAAATACTTTCTTGGGATTCGTGAGGGACTGATAGCTGGAACAAAAGTAATCATCAACCGCTCTGAATAAATGATATTTCTTTATGCTTTTTAAGGCCTTATCGCTTATAAAAAACGGTGTCCAAGTGTATGTTTTGGTTACTAAAGTATTATTTTTTTTGAAAATAAATTGAGGAGTCCAACAAAAAAAAGATTTTTTTTCAGATACCAATCTATTAATGGTTTCTACATGAGGAAATCTACATTGTAGATTTACAATTTCTTGAGCAGACACGGCTAATTTGTTTCCTTTAAACTTAGAAAATTTATTGAGATGGTTTTTTATCTTATCCAGATTGGATCTAAAAGTATTGGAAAGAACTAACTCAAACCCTTGCTTATCAAGCTCTATATTTTTTTTAAAAAATTCTTCTTCTATCAAAACATCTGAGAAGAATAAAAAGAGCCCTCTTTTCTCTACAAGAGCAATTTTTGCAGCAATAAATTGCATATAGCCTAAGATTACATATAACACACTAAAACGGATCTTGTTCAAACATTTAAAAAAAAGATTAGAGAATACTATAAATTCTATTTCGTAGCATTCTTTTAAAAGGAGGAACCCTTTATTTTTCATAATCTTTTCTTTTGTAGATAAGTCGCAAGTAAAAAGAATTTTTATTCCCTCTTGTTTAGCAGTACAACAATTAGAGTCACTTAATAGATTCCTCATTAGAAAGAAAGAAAAAGTATCATAATAACTCCCCCATACTGGGATATGAACTAAATGAGGATTTTTTTGTACTTTTGTCGATATTTTTTTGTTTAATAAATAAAATAATAAGAATATAGATTTTAAAAAAATATATAAATCAACAAATACCATTAAGGAAAACTGAAATATGGTTATGAAGCTACTTGAAACTTTCCCGTTTTTTATACTTTTTTTCTTTTTTATATAATATCCCTTAAGATCTCTAAATAACTTAGTTAAACTCAAAAACAAAAATATCATGAAAAATCCTCTTAGAGAAATCGTTAATTAGGGGAAAAAAGAGAGAATTCCCATTTATAATCAAAATGTTTTTTCTTTATTTTATCAACCAATGATGGGGGGAAAGGTGCATACACCACAGAATTTTTACCTACCTCTACGGGAGAAAGGATGGGTTTTCCCAAATGAATATTTCCGATCCTGTTAATATCTTCATCTACAAAAAAATGGACTCTTTCTTTTAGAACGCCAGCTAACCAGGTGGAAGAAATCGATGTGCCAAATATACCGAAATGAGTGTTTTGAGAAAGATGAGAAGAAAAATCTACGATATGGTGAAATTTGTCCACCTCACATTTTATGTGATTATAAAGATCTACATCTGACGTTATGTCTTCATAACCAATTTTATTAGTGCATAACAAGAACGATAACTGATTTCCGACCCAGTCATACGTCTTGTTTACCTTTTTAAATCCAGCTCTTTTTATGAGTTGTTCTAAAGAATGAGGAGTAAAATGCGATATATGATCGGCAACCAATAAATCAAAACTATTTTCCTCCACATTAGGAACCTGGATCATCAGAAATCCATTTTCCTCTAAAAGATTATTTCGGATATAAGACAGAACCTCTACAGGATCTGGCATATGTTCTAAAGAATGAATGAAGGTTATAAGAGAAAATTTTTTATTTATATTACGATAGTCCCCTGTAAAAAAATTTTTAAAGGAACTTAGATTCTTAATGGAACTCTCATTTTTGTTATCTAAATCAAAAGCATATAATTCGATGTGAGGGTGTGCGGCATTTATTTCACTTAAAAAGCTCCCTACCCCACACCCAAAGTCAAGAACCGTTTTTACATTATTGACATTCAAGTAATTTTTTATATGATCGAGCAAAACCTTACACCGAGAGACGGGGCCACTTTTTTCGAAAATGATTTGAGTGTTGTTGTTGGATTGATGGTACGGCGTGTACGACCGGTAAATATCTGCGAGTTCGTCCTTAAAGTGAGAATCCAAAACCTTTTGTACAACCCCACATCGCGAGCAATAGGTTAAATTGCCACCTTCCTTAAAAGGCTTAGCGTCTGAAGTAACGCGCGGAATGCGTGAAAACCCCTCAAAATAATTTTTTTCTTCCGAATCACAAATACAACAATTCATTTTATTCCTTATTGATTATTTTCCACATAGGCTGTCTCCTGTTGTTTGATCGGGGACTTCACCAATTCAATGTAGTATTTTTGTTCACCATTCACCTTTTTCATTAGGTTTTCGAGAGTGTTGACCATTCGAAAATCCATTGAAAATCTAGTGTGATCACTGGAGTTTATCTCTTGTCCATGTAAGACAGCTAAATTAAAAATGAGTATTTGTCCCACATCGATAGGAATGGGGTGGAGATCACACATATCTCTGTTTTTTAGAATATTAGACATATAAGGAATTCCTGCCTGATGCATAACAGATCCTTTTTGAACCTCTTTACTCACATGTTTTTCATATTTATATTTTTGATCCGGAAACTTGTAGGACCCGGGTTCTAAAGATAACGTATTATCCTTGGACATTCTTGTAAAAGGAACTAAGACCGATATCTCACACGCCAAAGTTCCATACCATGTGTCCCGATGAAACCCTATGTTATCCTTTATACTATTGGGTTTAGCTACTCTCAAATATGGGAATTGCTGTATGCTTAGATCTCTTCCTATAATTTCTTTAAACCACGGTAAATTTTCCATGGCTAACTTCATATGAAACCCTGTTTTATGCAGAAATTTCATTAGTTTATATCTCGTTTCTATATGTTGATTTTCGTCAAAGTTATAAAGATGATACGTTTCAAGCGTAATATCTTTGATGCTGGTCAATGTTTTTAATTCTTTTTCAAGATGGCTTTTCTCGTTGAATATAAAGCCCTTGTTGATCAAATCCACTACAACAAACCCATTATGGGTGAAATCATGGATCGCTTCCTCTAGATGAGAAAAATGAAAAGAATCTTTTATCGTTTTAACTTCCACTTAAAAACCATTTAAAGTATTAAAAAGCCCTGTAGAACTGTTTTCTTAGATGAAATCATACCTTAAAAAATATAAAAAGTAACTTTATATTTAAAGGACGTTGTGTCTAGATCGTCGACACTCTCTTAAAAAAGCCTTTATATCGAGAATTGTCAAGTTTAAAGAATCAAACCATCTGAAAAAAACGTACGCCCCCCCCGAAAGAGCTATTTTCGCTAGGGTAGGAATCTCTTTATGTTTTAAAAGACGCGCGTTGAATTTTATGTAGATCCATCG
>Ga0209542_10002853_pt1 | contig 38034 bp, 34 predicted proteins | sample RifCSPhighO2_01_FD_184028 | JGI IMG/M metagenome (GOLD analysis project Ga0209542, IMG submission 184028) | Soil microbial communities from Rifle, Colorado - Rifle CSP2_plank highO2_0.1 (SPAdes) (version 2) | ecosystem: Environmental > Terrestrial > Deep subsurface > Rock core/Sediment ... | reverse complement strand
CGGTGTTATATACCGCAAAAAACAGCCAGCTTGTTTTGATGAATTTGAGACCAAACGAAGAAATAGGGGAGGAGACGCACCATCTCGATCAATTCATCAGAGTTGAGGACGGTGAAGGCATCGCAGTGCTCGACGGCGTTCAACATCATATTTCAGATGGATCTGCTATAGTAATCCCCGCCGGCACCAAACACAATATTGTCAACACTTCCGATGACCATGAGATGAAACTTTATACACTCTATTCGCCGCCCGAGCACCGAGATGGCGTTATTCACCGCACAAAAACTGATGCGGCGAGCAACGAGGAGCATTTTGACGGCATAACAACCGAGTAGTATCAAAAGGAATTTTTATGCTACATGAGCGTTTCGAAAACTTCGATGGAGCACATGATGCAGAAAAATTTCCAGAAACATTTGATGCACTTGTTGTATTGGGCGGCGGACTACATCGACCGTTGGATGTAAGGAAATCACATCATGCGCGCTTGACGCTTGAGAGTAAAATGCGAGCGCTTGCTGCCGGAGAAATGTTTCAGTCCGGCCTCGTAAAGAAAATTATTTTCTCCGGCGGCGCAACGGCAGGAAAAGAATTTGGGTCGGAGGCAAACCTCATGCGCGCGTATTTGAAAAAGAAATTCCCAGAAGTTCCCGAAGACGCAGTTCTTCTTGAGGAAGAATCGTTTGATACGCCCGAGAACGCAGAAAAAGTAAAAGAAATGTTACAACAACACGGAATTGGTAGTTTCGCGCTTTTGACAAACGCATTTCATCTTGCCCGTGCGCAAAAACTTTTTGAACTGCAGGGTTTAACCGTGCGCGGGTTCCCAGCCGAAGAGCTTTTACGATCTCGTGGGTCTCGCTCGCACGATGCATCGCATATGTCTCCACATTACCAACGTTTTGTTGATAAATATCTTGGGTCCAAACACCAGAAATTAGCGCTGGTTAAGGAAGCGATTTTGCGAACGCTGCTTATTATTGACGCAAATGGCAATATACCAAGATTTTTTACCTCGCGATCCAGAAAACGCGCATAATTAACAGCTGGCGCATTGTTGATTATATTCTTTATTGGTTATACGATTAGTTGCGTATGGAAAAGTTGATAAACGAGACACGCGAGCAGCCAAGAGAAAAATTACGATATATTTATAATGCTCTTGAACTTCTGGGCACAACGAAGGATCCTCTAGGCAATGAACAATCATGGCGCAAGCTTTATAAGGATGTTCGTCCGTATCATACAGGTCTTGAATGTACCACTAATGTTCGCGACGCAGTATATAATTTTATTGTCCAAAAAATTCCCCATCTTCAAGAACAGGTACATTCGATCCGGGACTTACCAGAACGCGCCTTGGTTGATGCGATTGTACACAACTGGTTTGAGGCGCTTGGGGAGGAAGTGTCTGGCCAGCGCAAAGAAATTCTTCTGACAGTAATGGCTCATGTAGTAAAACGCATTGAGACGCGCACGTATCGCGATGTACTTCAAAATGCAAGCGATAGTGATTTAGCACATCTCGGTCTGACTGTGGGGACGCGCGATTTACTGATAGATGTTATGGAGGCAGCAGTCAAAACAGATACGATTTTTATTCGTTTTTTAGCTTACATACAAAATGAATTATCTCCACCGAAAGAAGCCTCCGGGGTAAAATTTTTTGTGCGAGACAGTGCGCCAATGACTATTGCGGCGCTTTTTCCGCACGAAGCGCAATTTCTTGCAAATCATTTTGAAAAAATCGCTCACAATAACTCTTTGTGGAAAAATGAACCGGGGGCGGATGCATTTGAAAGTTTTTGTAAGATCCTCGCGGCATTTTATAGAGAGGGCGATCCTACATTAAGCGAAAAACTCCAACGCGAAGTAGAAGAAAAATACCAAAATCTTTTGAGGTCTCCTTTCCCTATTATTATGACTCCGGCGATGGAAGGATATCGGAAAGAGCCGTATTTCGATCCAGAATTAAAAATTTCTTTGGCAACTCCAGATGCGCGAGCAGAAGAACAAAAAACGCACAACACACGAAGAGCTACTGCAGAAAGTTTGGAGACACTTAACGCATCTCAATTTATAAAAAATGTACAAGAAAATCCTATCCGCGTTGCGATGGTTGTTGGCGGTTATGGGTGTAATCTTACGTTCAATGCAGTTGCGCAAGAAAAGCCGTCTATTATCCTTTATTTGAATGAGCAAATACGAGCATATGACGCCGAATTTCCATCATTTTTGCAAAGTCATGTTGTTACCGAAAATATATTTCCGCGAAACTCTGAAGAGGCAAGAAAACGAATGGAATACATTTCAAGATTTGATACTATTTTGCATGAACTTGCGCACGGTATTTATCCAGACGGTGATCCCGAGTCACAGCGCTTGGGCCGACGCCCACTTACTATTATTGATGAAGTAAAGGCGGAAATTACTCATCGAGCTATGGTACCAACCATTATTGAACGAATGGGTCTTGATGGCACCAAAGACGAATGGGCGGTCGGCATGTTGGGAAGCTTATTGCAAGTTTTGAAGGATCAGCCGCCGGAGGATCCGTATTATTATGCGTCGGCATATTGTTTGAATGAATGTATTGCGATGGGGGCGGTGCGTAGCACAAAAGGTCGCCTCGAAATTCGTGATGTGGATACATACTACCGCATATTTCAAAAAGCGGCCGAAGAAATACTGGCTTTATATCGAGATCCGCAAATGACAGAGAAAAAAGCGAGCAGGTGGATTAAAACACGGTGCGCTCCAAATCATGCAGTAGCTTTGCTTGCAGAGACACTCAAAAAAGAAAACAACTAAAATTTACACAGTTTTTTGTATTTTGATTTTTATTATTGTATTATAAGTTAGTATGCCGAACGCAACGAATGGAATAGCAAAAAACAATCATAATGGCAACGGCAATAAGAAACCAAAAAAGTTTCTTTTTGTTTCGTGGGAAAGTTTAAGCGGCGCTTTGGCGTGGCAAATTCAAAACGAGGGAAATCTGGTGAAAATATTTATTAAGCGGCCAGAGGATGCCGATGTATACGACGGCTTTTTGGAAAAAATAGATGATTGGAAAAAATATATTGAGTGGGCCAATGTCATCATTTTTGATGATGTGGGTTTTGGTACTCAAGCGGATGCGTTACGCAAAGCTGGCAAATTGGTTATCGGCGGCAGTGCCTACACAGATCGGCTTGAGGAAGATCGAGAATTCGGCCAGGCGGAAATGGATCGTCTTGGCATGCTCACACTGCCGCACTGGGATTTTGATAATTATGATGATGCGATTGCTTTTTTAAAAAATAATCCCGGCCGTTATGTCTGGAAACCATCAGGCAATATGTCATCAGATATGAAGGGAATTCTTTTTTTGGGTCACGACGAAGACGGCAAAGATATTATTGAGGTTCTCGAACACAATAAAACCTCTTGGTCTAAAAAAATAAAAAACTTTCAGCTTCAAAAGTTCGCACCTGGAGTAGAGGTCGCTGTTGGCGCTTTTTTCAACGGCGAGGATTTTATATATCCCGTTAATATTAATTTTGAGCATAAAAAACTTTTTCCCGGCGACATCGGCCCATTTACTGGGGAAATGGGTACCTTGATGTATTGGTCTCCGCCAAATACTATTTTTAATCTTACCCTGATTAAGATTAAAGACGAGCTGATTAAGTGCGGATATCGAGGTTATATTGATATCAACTGTATTGCTAACGCGCGCGGCGTTTATCCGCTTGAATTTACGTGCCGCTTTGGTTATCCGACAATATCAGTTCAGGCGGAAGGTATTTTGAGCGCTTGGGATGAATTTATGTATGCTCTTGCAGCTCGACAGCCGTATGAACTTAAAACTAAGAAGGGTTTTCAGGTTGGTGTTGTCGTTGCATTGCCGCCGTTTCCTTTTGATGATAAGGATGAGTTTAATATTTACCGCGATTCATCTATTATTTTCAAGAAGCAGAATCTTGATGGTATTCACTTCGGTGATGTAAAGTTGGTTGATGGAGATTGGCATTTAGCGGGCAACTCCGGATATGCTCTTGTTGTTACTGGTTCTGGTATCACTGTTATGGAAGCTCGCCACACAGCATATAACCGCCTTGATAATATCCTTCTTCAAAATAGTTACTACAGAACAGATATCGGCCTTCGATGGAATTCTGATAGCGACAAATTACAATCGTGGGGGTATCTTTACTGACTACGATTGATGCTAGTGACAAGCTCCGAGTTTATTTCATATACCCGCGCGCGAAGGCATCACCGGGCATTTCGTTTTTTCCTTCCGGCTGTACCACCAAAAGTTTTAAAGCGCTTTTGCCGCATATGACCGCGGGGAATCCATTGGTGGTCTTGAAAAACGTCCCGGGGATAGGAGGTAGGGGAGAAGCTGCCATTTCTTTTAACACCTCCGCCTTTTTGATCTTCAAAATATTTTTGATTTTTGTCCGCCCCGCTTCGCTTGGCGAGGCCGGGGATTTTTGATTTTTGATTTCAGAGAAGCTTCCCGGCCAAGGATTATACGCGCGCACCATTCGTTCAATTTCTTCGGCAGATTTGCTCCAGTTAATTTTTCCGTCTTCTTTTTTGAGTAATTTTGTATATGTTGCTTTCGTATCGTCTTGCGGTGTTGGTGTAATGTCGCCAGCAATCCATTTTGGCAATGTTTCAATGAGTAATTGTGCCCCGAGTTCTGCAAGCGTATTGTGCAATGCTGGATATGTTATGTCCGGAGGAATTCTATAACCTCCCCCCAGTTGTTGTTGCGCAACGATTGGCCCGTGGTCCATTTTTTCATCAATTGTGATAATAGTAACTCCCATTTCTTTATCGCCATTGAGAAGAGTTGTTTGAATGGGGGATGGGCCACGATATTGAGGCAATAGAGACGGGTGAATATTTAAGGCGCTTCTCGGAAAGAGTTCTATGAGCGCTTTTGGTAAAATTTTTCCATACGCGGCTACAATACCGACATCGGGTTTTAAATTTGAAATTTGAAGCACGAAATCTGAATCTAAATTTTCTGGCTGAAAAACTTGTATATTCTTGGCTTTTCCCACGCGCTGATCGCTGGTCACGAGCCACTGTTTTATCTGCGGATGCCTCACATGTTGTCCGCGGCCCTTTGGCTTATCGGGTGCGGTGATTACTGCTATGGGCGCTGTATTGTTGTTGACGAGCGCTTGTAGAGCGGGGAGAGCAAATTCAGACGTACCGAAGAATGCTATGCGCATAAAATCAAATTTTTTGTATGTTGTTTGCCTTATCTATAAACAACGTCCCATTGAGATGGTCTACTTCATGCTGTATGATACGCGCGAAAAGGCCTGAAGCGCCGCGGCTGAGCCGTTTACCATTGACATTGTAGTATTGCACCACAATTTTTTCTGATCTGGTCACCTCGCCATATATGCCGCGCACCGAAAGACACCCTTCAATATCTTTTGATTTTTTTTGAGAATATTTCTCAATTTTTGGATTAATAAAAACAAGATAATCATCTGACGTAAAATGGCGCGATTTTCCCGCACCAGTTTTATTTGATGTTTGTATGCGCTCGTTGAGTTGCACGGGGTTAAGAACGTCGGCAGCGACCAAAAAAACTTGTTTCGGGATTTTTATTTGCGGAGCCGCGATGCCGATACCATCGGGTTCTTGAAACATTGCTTCTGCCATCGCGGCAATGGTTTTTACAAGATTATGTGATCCAAATTCTTCAATGGCAACCGGCGCCGCTTTCTTGCGCAATACCGGATCGTTTTTTAGCGCAATGCTTGTCATGGCATCATTATAGCGGCCACGCGCTGACGGCACAACAACTATACAATTGAGACGCGATGAATGAAAGCGCGCGAACCGTCGAAGCGAATTTTTCGTCGGCGCTCAACCAGTACCGTGCCTTCGCGGACAGCGTAGATAGTGTGATCACACCCCATACTGGCTCCGGTGCCAGCGACAAAGCGCGTGCCGCGTTGGCGCACGATAATAGAGCCGGATTTTGCCACTTCGCCGGCGTATAGCTTAATGCCCAAGTATTTTGGTTGCGAATCGCGGTTATTTTGCGTTGATCCGCCTGCTTTTGTATGTGCCATAAATCAGTTTATAGTTATTAGTTTATAGTTCTACGACACTATGTTTAGTGTAGCCAAAATATAAAAATAGTCAAGGCGCTTGATCTTTTAAATGCATTTGCTATATTGGGCATTAATTAGTCTTTTAATGCATTTGCGTGGTCAAGCAGGCTACCAGAATCCAGCCACGTAGATTATTGCAAGGTTGGGAACAGCCTCATCCCAATTACTAACAGGGCGCCGCAAAAAACGGCGCTCTTACTCGTTATTTTTTAACTGGTTTTGAAGAAGCAACCAACGTCATAAATTCTTTTGAGAGTTTTTTTTGTGCGGCAATCTGATCACGGATATGAGAGGGGAGTTGGTTTAAAATCGCTTTTAGTTTTTTGTCGTCTGCTTCCAAAATAGAACCCCATTCTTTTTGAAGTCCCGCAGAAAACATAATTTCGCGAATTTTATCAAAGTCATATATAAAACGCTGTTGCAGTCGGCGCGCAATAAAATATCCATCGTTATCAAAAACACGTTCCACTCCGTGAGCATTCATATAGGCGCTTACCACGTCTTGCAATTCTTTTAAGCGCTTAGCATTTTTATCATCAATATCTTTGATAGCAAAATATTCTTTCAACGCTTTTTGCAATTGCTCTTCATCCACCGAGGGTGCCTCTTTTTTATACAAGTGCTTCCATGCGGGGCATATGTTGCGATACGAACAATAGTCGCAGAGCGCCGATGGGGTAGGGGGGAAGTTATTGTCAATACCGCGCTTTTCAATATCAACAATATTACTCAACACATGGTGTTTAGTATGTTCTAAGTCCTGCGGTGTGCGCATTGTTGTTATTTTCTCGCCGTGCTTGAGAAAGTATAGGCTCAATTTGATATTTAATGTTTTCAGATACGGCCAACGACGCAGAATTGCCATATGATAGAGCGATAGTTGCAGATCATGGTCTACCGCGTCTTGCGATGGAAGCTTGCGCGCGGTTTTATAGTCAATAATTTCATAGACGCCATCCTCGATTTTATCAATACGGTCAATAATGCCAGCAACGACGTGTGTTTGACCGGTTTGTAAATCCGGAAGAGTTATTTCAAAACGCGATTCGGTATCTACCACCGGAAAAAGCCATGGCGGGTTTTTCTTATAGAAATTTTTAATGAGCGCCCTCCCGCTTTCTTCGTACGTTTTTGCGAGCGCGCTGTCGAGTTCGGGATGGATTTTTGTCGCTGTTTCGTTCCACACTTGAGAGAACAGATTGCACACTTCGTCCACAGTAGGGAAGAGCGGGTCGTGTGAGAACATAAAGGCCAGCGCGTCGTGCACCGCCGTACCAAAAATCGCTTCTTTAGATTGCGGCGCGCGAATGCGATCTATAACTTGAAACTTAAATTTCTGCGGACATTGCTTCAGTACCTGCAATGCCGAGTACGATGTTCTCATAGCAATAAGTTTAGCCCATTGACAGGACTTCTGCAAAACGCTATATTGGCAGCGGAGAATGAGTAGGCGTGAAATGGAACAGTTTCGAACAATTCGGTTGCGTCTATCCAAGGGTGTTCGAATTCCTAATTGGATAAAGTACCTACAAGGAGTCGACATAGGATTCGAACAAGTTTATGGAAAAAGAATTCGTTTTATTGAATTTCGTCGCGCCAATTTTCTTTGCTTTGGTAGAGATGGTTGCGTGTGGCTCTTTCTTCCGCAATTTACCGAAGCGTTCAGTCATTTCCGTCGTACACTTCAGGTACTTGATAGTAGAAATCAGATACTCGATCAGAATATTTTCCTTTGTCCGCGTTGCCTTGAGCTTTCCGGAAAACTTCTTGGTGATCCTATTCGGGTAAGAATCAATAGTATATGCGGCAAGTTTTCTTGTAAAAATCTGGGCTGTTCAGAATAATGGAACAGTTTCGAACAATTCGGTTGCGTCTATCCAAACCACAAGCAGGGAAGACAGTAGGCCCTGCTTTTTCATAGAATCAGTGTGTCGCACAATATATCTTTCGCGTCACTTCTTGATTATTCAAACGAAGCGGAAAAATTAATATTCCGAATGGCGTTGAGAAACCTCTCCCCAACAGGTTTTATGAATGCATTGTAAATAAAACGAAACGGCTGCGAAAGATAGTTATTCCAGAGCCATTTCAGCCACTTCCCGACAAAGCCAAAATTTTCTTGCAGTGTGGAATTAGAAAACACTGCGCGCAATGATATGCCCAACAAGCTTATGATAATAACAACAAGAATAAGAATAATAATAAGCTGGACGAACCCGCGATGCTGATGTGGTAATCGTTGATCGTTCATAACATAAGTTATTTTAGATTTGTAATGTATTTGTATTATTCGGATGTAAGATGTAATTCGTATATTCGAATCGCTTACAGATAATCAAGCGGGTTAAGATATCCCCCTGCTGGCACAAGGCCACAGTGCCTTGTTTGGGCTTGGCGGAACGTATTAGAAGCATATACGGTAAGGTGCAAATGCGGACCGGTCGTGTAGCCGGTGTTGCCGCTTAATCCTATTATATCACCACGAGATACTGTTTGCCCAGTGGATACCCGGATACGCGAAAGATGTGCGTAGAGCGTTGAAAGATTGTTGGGGTGTTCAATAACAATCCATTTTCCGTATGAGCCGCCGGGACATATTCTATCGGTGTCGCCAATGTCTTTTACTATCCCTTGTTCTGCTGCGTACACGGAGGTGCCAATGGGCGCGCGCAAATCAATCCCATTATGTCCTTTGCCGCCGTATACATCGGTGTTTTGGCTAAATGAAGTAATACCAAATCCTTGTGTAATAATGGGGTTTGTAACCGGCCACGCAAGCACTCCCTTCCCTTTTGCGGGAAGCGATGATGGGTCAATGAGTCGGCGCAAATCATCTTCAATAGCTTCTATTTCGCGCTCAATGGCATCGCGTTGCTGTTCGCGCTCGCGAAGCAGCTTTTGATATTGCGCCTCTTTGTTTTTTGTCGTTTTCAGCAGATTTGTTTTATTACGTTGTTCTTCTTCCTCCAGCGAGCGCTGATCGGCAAGCTGTTCCGTCAGTCCAAGAAACTTTTGCCGTACGCGCTCCGCGCCGTTTTTTTGCGTCTCCAGATCGGCGCGCAAAAGGCGAAGCGCGTCGTGCGATTGCTTGATGGTAGATTCCAGCGTTTTGTTTTTTTCAATGACATCGAAAAATTGTGCAAGAGATGAATATTGTAGAAAAATTTCCACCAGCGTTTGGCGCTCGAGCTCATCAAGTTGCCGCAGCGCTTCCGCGAGTAATACTTGTTGTTTGGTTATGTTATCGAGCGTTTTTTGAATCTCTGAATCGAGGCCTTGAATCTCAAACTCTGTTTTAGAAATTTTTGTTTTGGTGAGAGAAAGCTGATAGTTAAGGTTTTTGATCTCCTGATTAATTTTGTTGACTGCTCCTTGCAGTGTTCGCGCGGTAGCCGATGTCTGCTCTACGCTTTTTTGATATTGCTTGATTTCTTCTTCAAGTTTTTGAATTTCTTGGTTTTTTGCTTCAATTTTTTGTTTTAATTCGTTTTCCGTGGCCGCTTCAACTGTGAAAAAAAACAAAAACACAGCGCTTGTTACAAACGCAATAAAAAAGAGAAACATAATCCAACTCCATCCCCCCGCTTTCATGGTGTTATTATAGCACAAGAAGGTCTAGGGCATGCTGGATGTGGCGAAGTGTTGTTTGTTTACCCAAAATCGCCATAATCTCAAAGGGGCCGGGAGATGCTTTTTTGCCGGAAAGTGCCACACGAAGCGGCCATAGCAACTCTCCCCTGTTGGTGTATGTTGCCGCTTCTTTGAGAAACGCTGATTCAATATATTCTTTGTTCCAATGTTCTTCTGGAATATTTTCTATTGTTTTTTTTGCGGCGGCGAGCGCGTTTTTTAACTCTTCATCGCTCATTGATTTCCAACGGAGCAGCTCTTTTTCGTACGTCGGCTGTTTGAAAAAGTACTCAACTTGCTCCGGCAATTCCGAAAGTTTGGTAATACGCGACTGTTCAAGCGCGAGAATTTGTTCTATATACTCATTTTGATCTTTGATTTTTAATTTTTGATTCTGTAAAAAATTACCAATATATGGTATAGCCAACATTCTTAGTTCTTCTGGTAATTTTTTACCAATATATTGATTATTCATCCAATTAAGTTTTGTAACATCAAAAATCGCTCCCGATTTTTGCACGCGATCGAGAGAAAACAACTCAATGAGCTCTGCGCGCGAGAAAATTTCTTTTTCCGTACCGGGATTCCAGCCCAACAATGCCAAGAAATTAAAAAGCGCATCGGCAAGGTATCCGTCATCGCGATATTCTTGTATAGAGGTTGCGCCATGCCGCTTAGAAAGCTTTGAACGGTCTGGACCTAAAATGAGCGGCAGATGTGCATATTCCCATGGCGGCCGGAAAACACCACCATTGTCTTTCGATATAAATCCTAGCGCCTCTGCTATGAGGAGTTGTTTTGGAGTATTTGGTATATGATCTTCTCCGCGGATAACGTGTGAAATTTCCATCTCAAAGTCGTCGATAACGACTGCGAAATTATATAGCGGTACTCGAAAATCTTTAGCAATAGGAAAATCACCCAGAGGCCCTGTAAAAAAACGGACCTGCCCACGGATAATATCGTCAAAAACGATCTGATGATTCTCGGGCGTTCTGGGAATCTTGAATCTTATGATTGAATTTTCACCGGCCTTGCGTTTTTTTTCTGCTTCTTTGAACGGCACATCTCTCCAAGAGGCGCAGAAATGACGGATAACCATCTTATGTTCCATCTGGTTCTTTCTGTCGTTTTCAAGCTCTTCTTCTGTATGAAAACAGTAAAATGCTTTGCCCTCTTTAAGTAGTTGCTTTACATATTTCTCGTGGCTATCGAGGCGTTCGGTTTGGCGTACGATGTGCCCGTCCCACGAAATACCGAGCCATGTTAGCCCCTCAATAATCTCCTCCTCATAACGTTTTTCTGACCGTTTAATGTCAGTGTCCTCAATACGAAGTAAAAATTCGCCATTATGATGACGAGCGAAAAGATAATTAAAAAGAGCAGTGCGCGCAGTACCAACGTGAAGATTGCCTGTTGGACTTGGAGCAATTCGAGTTTTAATCATGAATGCCGATTTTTATGATTTCTTCTGCGATACGCTCTGCGGCATCAAGCCGCGCAAATTCTTGCGCGGCGCGCTTCATCGTTGTTATTTTTTGCGGGTCGCCAAGGATTTTATCTACTGCCGAGAGCACAATATGCGGCGTGAGGTTTGTTTCTTCAATAACCTCGCATCCCCCAAAGCGCGCGTAGGCATACGCGTTTTCTCGCTGATGATCTTGCGCGGCGCGGGGCAACGGAATGAGGATCGCCGGAAGACGCCATGCGGCTGCTTCAAAAATACTGCCTGCTCCGGCGCGCGTTATAACAATGGACGCGATATGCGATGCGTTACGCAAGTCCACTTCAGGCAAAAAACCGTACGTATGGTAGCGATGCTTGAATGGGCTTTGTCTAAGAATAACTGTTGAGCGCGCCTGTACTTCATCAATGTTGCGCGACCCGATTTGATGAATAATTTGATAGCGCACGATTGTTTCAGGAAGCATATCGAGAATTACCTCATTGATACGCTCGGCTCCCTGCGATCCGCCAAGGACCAAAATAACCGGAACGTTTTCTTCCAGCGCAAAGGTTTCAAACGCTTCTTCGGCGGTGCCGCCAATGATTTGGTGGCGGATTGGATTTCCGGTTAGTGCGACATTTGACGCCTTAAAATATTCCGCTGATTGCGGGAAGGAAATTGCAACGCGCGTCGCCCATCGTGCCGACCAAGCATTTACCTTACCCGGCACGGCATCGGACTCGTGAATAATTACGGGAATGCGCAAAATCCGCGCCGCGACGAGTACAGGAAATGCAGCGTATCCTCCTTTTGAAAATACAACATCGGGCAGTAAAATATAAAGTTTCCAAAAGGCAATAGCGATGCCGGCAATAATCTTTAATGGACTTGTTAAATAACGGATGGATGCATAGCGTGGTAATTTACCGGATGGTATTTTGATAAAGCGAATATTTTCTTCTATGAGCAATTGCGGATCGAACGGTACGTCGTCTGCAAAAAAAAGCTCAAGCTTTATAATATGCTCTTTTTCCGCTACTGCGCGTAGTGCGCGGGCAACCGCGATCAGTGGATAAAAATGCCCGCCGGTTCCGCTGCCCGTCAAAAGAATTATCATAATTGTAATAGTAGCAGTATTATAAACACCGTATCAAGCTCTTTCTTTAGAAATATTAAGAATAATACCGACCTCGGTGAGTGTGAATACGAGCGCGGATCCACCATAGCTGATAAAAGGAAGCGGGATACCCGTGAGGGGTCCCAAGCCGGATATTGCCGCAATGTTGACAAACGACTGGACGATAATTAAAAGCATCAACCCTGTTGCTAAAAATTTTCCAAAAAGATCTGTTGTTGAGCGCGCGATCTGTATGCCACGAAGATAAAAAAGCATAAATAATAGCATAATACTTGTGCTACCGATAAAACCGATTTCTTCTGCGGCCACAGCAAAAATTGAGTCACCCATCGGCTCTGGCAAATAGCTAAATTTCTGGCGCGAGAGCGCAAATCCCCTACCCCACAGTCCGCCCGATCCGATTGCAATAAGAGCTTGGCGTATTTGATATCCGCTACCTTGCGGGTCGCGTGCTGGATCAAGAAAGGTAATAATTCTGCTTAGTCGATATGGTTCAGCGATTGCAAGAATACCAAACAGTACTCCTCCCAAGAGCACCATAGCAACAATTTGTCGCCACGTAGCGCCACTTATCGTAAAGAGTGCGAATGCAGTCATCATCAGCACCACAAGCGTTCCAATATCCGGCTGCTTGATAAGAAACGACGCAATAAACCCGCTCATAATTAAAAATGGCAAAAGCCCCATGGTAAATGATCTGATGTCTCGTACGCGCGATTCCAGCCACGATGCAAGATAGATGATAAACGCAAACTTCAAAAACTCAGATGGTTGAAATGAAATTGGTCCTAGGGAAATCCAACGCTGTGCGCCGCCATGCGCAAATCCAATGCCGGGGACAAATACAAGCATTACGAGACCGATGGCAACGAGTAAAAGAGGAAGCGCGATTTTTTTCCAAAAACGATACGGCGTTTGCGCAAAAAAGCCCAGGAGCACGAGCCCGGGAAGCGCCCCGTAGAATATTTGATGAAGCGTATAGTAATACGGATTACGGAAGTTAAGTATTGAGAGGCCCAAAGAAGCGGACGCAAGCACAAAAAGTCCGATCCCCAAAAGTAGCAGCGATAAGGCAAAAAATATTGGATCGTACGTATATCGTCGCGCCACAGTTTTTGTGTTATAAGCGCCGCAACGGAACCCCAAAGCGCTTTTTGACCGATACGCCATTTTGTATGGCAATTTCACCGTTTACCACGGTCAAGGTTATTCCCTCTGCGTATTGATGGGGCTGGCGATAGGTGGCACTGTCACGAAATGTCTCCGGATTAAAAACAATCACATCGGCAACGGCATTTTTGGCAATTACGCCGCGGTCATGTATTCCTAAGGCTTTCGCCGGAGCTCCGGTAATTTTATACATAGCGGTCTCCGGCTTCATTTTGATGCGCGGCGCTACAACTCCAAAAAAGCGCGCAAACGCGCCGAATGATCGCGGATGCGCGAGATCGTGCACGGATAACAATGAAAGATCGTATCCGGCGCCATCGCTCGCTATTATTGCGGCATGTTCTAAAAGCCCATCTATAATATTTTGGCTCTTGAGTGTTTTTCCAAAAATATTAACCGCGAGATTATTTGCCCTAAGGAGTTCTAGTATGGCGGATTCTGGGGAGATGCCAAGATCCTGCGCAATGCGCCCCAGCGTTTTGCCAACGTGTATTTTTTGATATTGAGCTGACGCGATTAAGATTCGCTCGGGGCGAAGCGTCATACGCTCAAGATCTTTTAAAATAAATTGATACGTCTGCGGATTCATCAGGCGATTAAGAATCATCGCGCTGTCCCCCTCTCGCGCCCACGGCGGTAAAAATGAAAGAAGCATGGAACCAGTGCGGAGATATGGAAATATGTCAAACGTGATATCCAATCCTTCTTGGCGCGCGCGATCGAGCATCAAAAGCGCTCGTTTGAAATCTTTCCACGCTTTGCGGCCAATTGCTTTAAAATGCGAAATGGTAGTTCGAACGCCGGCGGCACGCACCAACGCAAGCACTTCAGCAAGCTCGGGCAGAAGGTTTTGCCCCTCATCCCCAAGATGCACTTTATACAATCCTTTATACTGCGCTACTATTTTGAGAAGTTCCTGTATTTCTTCTTTTGTTTTTAAAGAGAGGTTGGCAAAAGAGAAATTGCTTGAGAGGCCCCACGCCCCCTCCTCTAAAGAGCGCGCAAGAAGCAAAAGTTGTTCTTCGGTTGATGTCGTATTTTTTTTTAGTGTCTCGTGGCCTACCAGAGTCGCCACATTAACTCCTACGCCGAATTGTTTGAGTGTTGCGTAGAACTCATCAACCGAGCCCCAATCAATATTAAAAGGAGAAATTGTTGTCCAGCGTTTCAAATCTTCCAACGGCGCGCTGCTGGTGATGGGCGCGAGAGAATAACCGCAGTTTCCTATCACAACAGTGGTAATACCTTGCATAAGCAAACTTTCTTGCATGGGAGAGGCAAAAAGAGTGCCGTAGGTGTCAGAATGGCTGGTAAGGTCAATGAATCCCGGCGTGACATACTGATTTGTGGCATCAATGACAATTTCTCCTGTGTCGCCTAATTTTCCGATATCGCTGATGCGTTTCCCCAAAATACCAACGTCCGCTTGGTACGGCGGCGTTCCTGTGCCATCAATAACCAGCCCATTTTTTATAAGAATGGCATATGCCATTCTTTTATTATACACAAAGTTTTGTTTTTACACACGGCTCATGAGTTGGACAATCATACCGAGGATGGCAAAAACGGCGCTGATGACCCAAAAGCGCATTGTGACTTTTTCGGGCGGCCAGCCGATTGCTTCGAAGTGGTGATGGATGGGAGCCACTAAAAATATCTTGCGCCCGAGGAAACGTTTTGAAGAAAGTTGGATGATTACCGAAAGCGACTCCAGTACCAGAGGAAATGCAATAATAGGAAGAACTGGAACGGCGCGTGTCAAGAACGCGATAGCGGCAAGCGTTGTGGTAAGCGCCATGATACCGGTTTCTGACATATAAAACCGAGCTGGTGGGATATTAAACCATAAAAACGCAAGGATAGACCCGACAATCACTGCGCAAAATGCCGCGATGTCAATTTGATTCTGAAAAAACGCAATACCGGCGTATGCGGCAAAAATAGACGCAAACACACCTCCTGCTAAGCCATCGATGCCGTCAATAACGCCACTGCTAAAAACAGCAAGCATTACAAAAACAAAAAACGGGAAAAACCAAATGCCCAAAGGAATAGCGCCGTTTCCCGGGATAGCGAGTGCGTGGTAAGCAGGATCAAGTTTGAAATAAAACCAATAAGCTCCCAAAAGCGCGATTACTACAATAAGAAAAACCCTGCGGGTGAAGGTAATGCCGCCGCCTCGGTATGTGCCTTGTTGGTGTACGACAAACCAATCATCCAAAAAACCAACCAATGCGCCGGCAAGCATAATACCCAGAGGCACCCACGTTTGTCCTCTCGAGAGAAAATTAAGTTTTGAAAAAAGAGGGTCCGGGATCAAAATGCTCAAAAGCCAAAACAAAAGCGCAACCGCAAACGTTGTTCCCCAGATAAGTATGCCACCCATACGCGGCACATTGATTTCGCGCTCTTTGTGCAGTGCTTGGAAAATAGGTACCGGTGCGCCGTCCGGAGCTCGTGTGCGCGCTTCTTTGCGCCACATTTTATATTTATAGAGAAAGTGCGTCAAAAAAGGCGTCAGCGCTATTCCTGCAAAAAAAGAAACCCCCCCCAACCCCAACACCTTATAGACATTTAAAATAAGATCAGATTGATTCATCCCGTTAGAGATAGGAAACGCTTTAACCTGTTTTTAAGGTAACGTTTACCCATACCTGATTTAAGATATTTTTCTCTCGACCTTGCGTCTTCTTCGTTGAGACAAGCTTCATAGTAAATAAGTTTGTATGGTCCTCGGTATTGGGTATACTTCGATTTCTTGGTGTTATGCTCGTTAAAGCGTTTCCGTAAATCAGCGGTGTATCCTGTATACCATCGATTATTCTTATTTTGTATGACATAGACATAAAACATAGTTGGTTAATTTCTAACGGGATTCATGTTTTTATCGTATCGTATTTTGTCGAAGCATGCCAAGGAGAAACGCTACATCAGAAAATCGGCCTTCGTGAGTTGAACCCAAAACCACGACGCCGATTGGCCGCCCGATAGGTTGTTCGAGGAGCACTAATAAATTTCCGCCCGCGATATCGGTAAATCCCGTCTTTGCTCCGCGTAATTGTACTAACGAACCCTGCAAACTATTGGTGGGACGCAACGTTACCACGCGGCCATCTTGGGAAATAATCGTCCCAACGCGAGTTAAATCCCACAGCGGCGACGAAAATGAGTTTTGTGCGATATGTATAATATCGCGCGCGGACCCATACGCGCCCGCAAGTTGATCGGAGATATCAAGCCCGGTGGGATTATAAAAAACCATTTTTTGTGACGCTCCGAGCGCCAGCGCCTTGTTCTGCATTTGCTCAATAAACCACGCTTCGTGATAGAGGGGCGCGATTCCTTCCTTATGGGCAGCATATTCCACAAGGGCTGTTATCGCATCGTTGGAGGACTCTATCATTGTCATAACTAGCAAATCGCGAACCTGATAGCGCTCCCCCGCCATCAGCGCGCTTGCCCCTTCGGTTGCTATCGCTTGTTCCGAAGTAGTGACAATTTCATCGAGTGATAAGGTATCAAAAAGTGCGAGCGATGAAATAATTTTTGTAAGACTGGCGAGCGGCAGCACAACATCAGCGTTTTTTTCGTAGAGAATGCTCCCTGTTGCAAAATCCACCGCGAGCGCTGCGGTAGCAATAACCGAAATTCCGCGCATGGGAGTCAAGAGCAATGGCTGCAATGAGAAACCGCTTTGCTTGATTGCGTCCGTATCATTGTTATCGCTGTTTTTTTGGTTTATGGACATCGGGAGCCAGAAAAGTATTCCTAGTACGAGGAATACCACAATCCATCCAAATATTGTTTTATTATGCCTCATACGCTTGGCTCTGTGTTTTTCAAAAATACTTCGAGGGATTCGGCAAATGAGCCATAGTGCGGAAGTTCGCTTAAGGAAGTAAGCCCCATAAATTTAAGAAATTGCGGTGTTATGCGATAAGCGTACGAACGAGCGTCTTTTTGGTCGCGCGACCGCTCAATAAGCCCGCGGAGGAGAAGATTGCGTAGCATAAATGAGGAGTTGACGCCACGGATATAGTCAATTTCGGATCTACGGATCGGACCTTTGTATGTGATAATGGCAAGGGTTTCCAGCGCCGCGCGTGTAAGATCGCCGGCGAACTCTTCTTTAGCAAATGACTCGACAATTTTTGCAACGGATGGCGCGGTTACTAACGCAACACGGTCTTCGTATTCTAAAATATCCAGCGCGTGATATTTTTGTAAGTGTGCTTTAAGTTCCGTAAGCGCCAAGGCGATTTCCGCATCGTTTTTTTTACAGCGCGCCGCAAGAGCATGCTTACTCATCCCCTCTCCCGAAACAAAGAGCAACGCTTCAAGTTGTTGTGCTACATCATTCACCCAGTTGGAAATTTAAATGAATAATAGAATAATGCTTCATAAAAATGCTAAGCAATTAACGGGGTTCATATAATACGAAATTTCGTTCAGGATCGCTTATTAAGTTTAATGGTACCAAACAATTCTCGCTGTTCAAAGAGAAGCGCTCCCTGTTTAACCAATTCTAAAAGCGCCAAAAAAGCGACAATAATTTCGATTTTTTCTTTGGTATGTTTTTTTATGTCATCAAAAGAAGCATACAAAGCACTCTCAACTCTCATACTGATTTCTACAATTTTTTCCTCAATAGATATTATTTTTTCAATAGTTTTTGACGGCAGATTTTCTTTGGTTGGCAGCGCCTTGATTAGTATCGCAAGTGCGCTTGCCAGATGTTTTGGCACAATTTCCTCCGGTGGCAAAAAGGCCATCGGTAATCCCGCATACGCCTCGCGGCTGCCGAGATGCATGTGGCGGCGTTGAAGCGTTGCAAGATGGCTCGCAAGAATCTTGAAAAATTGAAACGTACGAAGGCGTTCTCGCAATTCGTCAATGCTTTCTTCTTCTTCTGCTGTAAGAGGAAGATTCGGCAACAATGAGCGCGATTTAATTAAAATAAGAGTCGCGGCAATTACCAGAAACATAGCAAGTTCTTCTTTAGAAAGCGTTTCTGCCTGCTTGATTTGCGCGATATATTGATCGGCAATTTGAGAGAGTGAAATTTCGTTGATAGAAAGCTTTTTTTCTTCTACCATCATCAACAGCGCATCCAACGGCCCCGAAAATCGCTCTGTGGTAACTTCTCGCGGCATAGACGATTTCGCTTATGGTTCAAGGCGCCGGACGCCGCGGTAAAGATATGTAACTTCTCGCACATTAGCGATATTGAGAAGTTTCATCAACATTCGAGTTGGACCCGGCGCAAAGCCGCCATGCGGCGGACAGCCATATCGGAAAAAATTTATATATGTCCTAAACGATTTTGGATCAAGTCCTTGTTCTTTAATTTGTTTTTCCAGTTGCTCAACTCGATGCTCTCGTTGAGCTCCGCTCGTGATTTCCAATCCATTCCACAAAAGGTCAAAACTTTTCGTCACCGATGGATCATCTTCTTTCCGCATACTGTAGAATGCGCGAACGGAGGTTGGAAAATCGTGAATAAACACAAATTCGCTCCCTGTTTCTTTTTTTATATATTCACAAATCGCGCGTTCTTCTTCCGGGCTTACATCGTCGCCTCGCTCGTTCTGGATACCAAGACCATCCAAGATTTCTTTTGCTTCTTTTACGGCCAAACGGGGAAACGGTATTTTAGGGATCACGACTTCGCAGCTATAAATTTTTTGTATTTCTTCGCCGTACTTTTCTTTTACTGCTTTCAGCATAGCTACAATCATTTTCTCTTCCTCGTCCATTAAGTCGTGATGCGAGGCGATGAAAGAAATTTCAACATCGTACATGGTAAACTCGGTATCGTGCCGAGAAGTAAATGATGGATTTGCCCGAAAAACCGGCCCAACTTCAAAAATTTTTTCAAATCCAGCCGCCATTGCCATTTGTTTGTAGAGTTGTGGGGACTGAGCAAGGTGAGCTTTTCTGTCAAAATATTTTACCTCAAATAATTCAGAGCCGGACTCTGTGGCGGTTGCCGTCAATTTTGGCGAATGAATTTCTACAAATCCATTTTCAATACAATAATTTCTAAATGCTTGTTCCATGGTTGTCCAAATTTTGAAAATCAACGCCTTTTCTGGTTTTCGCAAATCAATCCATCTCCAGTCCAGACGGATTTGTTGATCGGTTTCCTCTCGGCCTTTTTCAACAATGGGAATCGGCAATTCCGGATGAGCACGCGAGAGGACACGAATAGTTTCCGCGGCAATCTCGAGTCCCCCTGGCGCTTGCTGTTCTTTTTTAGCAAGACCAGTGATCGCAACAACCGACTCTGTGCTTAATTGCGAGGCGGCAAGCAGGGCGTCTTGATTGTTTTTGGTGACAACAATCTGAATGATGCCGGTGATATCCCGCACCACTAAAAACTTAATATTACCCTGATCGCGAATGGTTTGCACAAAACCAGCAACGGTTACCGATGCGCCAATATGATCTTTAATTTGGCTTGTGTAAATTCTCGTTATCATTGGCATTTATATCTATTTGTGTCTTTTGTTCTCTAAACATCTATAAATTTCCCACGAAAGATTGAAATTCTTTTTTTTGCCGCACTGACTCGGCGCTTGGAAGTTCTATGTAAAATACGCTGCCCTTTCCCTCCCCTTCCGATTCAGCCCAAAGTTTTCCCTGATGGTCATCAATGATTTTTTTTGCAATGAAAAGCCCTAATCCCAACCCTTGAGCATTGACGCGGGAGGAATCCTTGCCGCGAGCGAATTTTTGAAAAAGCCCGTGCGCGATCTCCGGTGTCATGCCGATCCCGGTATCTTTAACAGCAAGCGTAACTGTATTATTGGCTTTTTTCAGAGAAACCGCAACGGCTCCTTTTTCGGTATATTTTAAGCCATTATCAATAAGATTAAAAATTACTTGCCGCAATTTCCATGAATCACCCCATACTGCAAGCGTCTCTTCTGGTTTTTTCCATATTAAGGCAATGCCCCTATCGCTTGTTGGGATTTTAAATTCATCGATCGTAGAATCCACTACGTCAACGATATTAAATTCAGCAAATTCATATTGTAATTTTCCTGATTCCATACGCGAGAGATCCAACAAGTCCGCAACGAGCTTAACAAGCCGCTCATTAGAGAGATAAATTTTATTAAGCGTTTTTCTGGTATTTTCTGAAATGGCGCCATAGCTCCCTTCACGAATCATGGAGATATATCCCTTGATAATGGAAAGCGGCGTGCGCAGTTGATGCGAAGCGATGGAAATAAATTCTGATTTCGCTTCATCAAGCCGCTTGAGTTCCTTGTTGGCAAATTCCAAGTTCTTTGCCAACCGCTCAATTTCTTCCCGCGCGCGAACTTCTCGCAAAACGCTCCGGATAAGAAGGATACTAAAAACAATTGACCCGGCAAGAATTGCGCCATTTGCAATCCACTCAACGATGTTCTGGGAAAGCAAAAATCTCACAAAAAGAGTGAGAATGAGGAAGAAGCTAAAAAGTTCAGTAGCAATAACCTTAATATTCAAAAGGCGATATTTTACGATCGCAACCGATGTCAACATAACAAGAAAGACAGTTGTAAAAGGCCCTATATTTGAGAGATGAGATGACCCGGTGAATTGCGGAATCACTAAATTGGTAATACCGCCAAAAATAATTGACAACAGTGAGCCCAAAAAAAAGTAACTAAGCTGTGTTTTTTCTAATCCCTCGGCTTTGTAATACCGATAAAAATAACGAGCTAGTCCGCCCACTATCAACGCCAAAAAAATAAACAAAAAATAGGGCTGGTAGAAAAGCCCGTATTTGTTTTGGTATCCTGTCTCAGTAATATACAGATCTTCTACCAAAAATTCGGAAAAAATACTTGCGATTGCCAAGCCAATGATGGTTATCCAAATAATGTACTGCGCAATCCTTGAAAATCTATCTTGGAGAATAGGGCTTGGAAAATAATAAGAAAGTATAAAAAATCCTCCCATAATGAAGAACGTCCCAAGAAACGTGAGCCGGGACGCATAAAGCGCTAAGTCAGCATTGACATACGGGGCTTCGGTGAAAAGAGCAATGCCCAATATTCCAATAGTCCATATCACAATACCGAGTACCATAAAGCCAAATAGTTTGTTTGCCTTTTCTTTTTGTCCCAACAAAACAAGTGTGCCCAGCACCGTGTTCACTAGTAAGCTAATCAGATTTAGGATATTGATTATAAGCGAAATAGAAAGAGTCATGTTTTGGCTTTTGTTCCTATAGAGCGGATTGTCACAATATACGGGTATACCTCTTTCACCCTTTCATAATATCCTTTTATTTCTTCTCTCGCTTCCCTGTGTTTATCTTGCAATGGCAATTCGTCTAATTTTTTCATCTCGGCGCCGAAATGAGCCAAAGAATCAGATAGTTTTTTGTTCATGGTCCCAATAAAGTATTCAATATCGTTTTTCCGCGCAAATAAATATATTTCGCTCAGAAGCATAAAAGACGCATATCTTTTTTGCGCTCTTCCGCGGTGCGATTTTTCAATCACCAAGCGCGACACCTCTACCATGTTATCTCGCAAGACGTTCTTCATGTTAATATTTGCATAAAGCTCTAGAGGAAACCCGAGTTTTGAATCATGAACCAACCTGCATGAGCCGATAATTTTTGACCCATAGACAACAAAAAATAAATCTGAATGCGGGTCGTGTTTGTCTTGAAATATTTTTTCCGGATGCTGTTGTTCTGTTATATAGCCCTCATCACGATAAATGTGCCAACGATTACGAAACACCAGCATTTTTTCTTCTGCGCGGCGAGCTTGATATGAATGATAACCAAGCAACCGAAGAAATAATCGCAAGAAACGTAATTTCAATCTAAAAAACATACCGTTTTTTCTCAATGTAACCTAGTTTAAAGTATTATTATAACACTTTGTTACTTATTATTGTAGTAATTCTACCACCTTTACGCGAAGTTCGCGGGTAATTTCGTCGGCAGTTTTTGATGATGGTTGGAAACTCTTTCCGAATACAACGCGTAGTGTACGGCTGTGTTCATTGAGTTTCTTTATGCCGACAGGAAGTATTGGTATGCCTGTTCGTAAAAATATTTCCGCGGCCCCTGCCTTAAACTCGCCGACAATTCCCGTTCGCGATTTTCTGCCTCCTTCCGGGAACATAACCACCGCATTGCCCTGTTTCAGTATTTTAATAATGGGCTGAATTTTCTCTTCAAACGTTCCTTCGTTGGGCAACGCAAATGCCCCAAATAACCAATAGACGAGTGAAATAATGCCGATTTTATAAAGCCAAAGTAGCGGTGGATTAAATCGTGTCCCACCAATATAATAAACAGGCAAAAAGCGAGAAAACATTGGTAAGGACGCGCCAATAAGCCACGGATCGTTTACGGAACGATGATTGGAAATAATTAATATGGGTCTTTGTATTCCTTGTAAGTTTTCTACGCCGCGCACCTCGATCTTATATAAAAATTTATAGATGATAAAAAACAATGGTTGTGCGATAATCTGGATGATATGGGACATTTATATATTATATCAGGAAAAAAAGCCGCAGGCACTTGCGATAAGCGTGTAAATGAGGTAATATATTCTTTATCCGCCCGTAGCTCAGTTGGCAGAGCAGCTCCCTTTTAAGGAGAAGGTCGCAGGTTCGAGACCTGCCGGGCGGATAAGGCACTGAATTTCCTATAATATATTTTTATGGAAAAATTCATTCTGGAAAACTTATATACTATTCTTATAGCGGTGGCCGTCTGGACGGTGCCATGGAAAGGAGTAGCGCTCTGGAAGGTCGCCAAACTAAACGATACAAAAGCGAGAGCATATAGCCATTTTCAGTTTATTCTTGGCAAAGTGAATTCTGGAGGGTTGGCAGAGTGGACGAATGCGCCGCACTCGAAATGCGGTTGGGGAGAAATCCCCTCACAGGTTCAAATCCTGTACCCTCCGCCAGTCGAGAAAATGCAAATTTGAAGAGGTCAGCTCGCGACGCGGAACGCGCCGCTCGGCTAGGATTTGAAAGGGCTTTTTTGGCGAAAAGGAAAAGGATTTATCAATGAAGGGCAAAAGAAATTTTTTCATTTTAATTTTTTGAGCAACATATTGTTGTTCTATATTTTTAATAATTTGTGATACTCTATTGTTTAGAACACTAACAACAAGGAGGTAAACCATGAAATTGTCTACACTTTGCTTCTGTTTGCGTGATGACCAAGTTCTTTTAGCCATGAAGAAGCGTGGTTTTGGAACTGGAAAATGGAATGGCTATGGTGGCAAGGTTGCCAATCAAGAAACTCCACGGACAGCCGCCGTGAGAGAGCTTCAAGAAGAATCTGGTTTGTCTGCTTCTGAAGAAGCTCTCGAACAAGTGGGGCTGGTTCGGTTTTACTTCGACGGTAGCCAGCTCTTTGAGTGTCATGTCTTCTTGATAAGAGATTGGCGCGGAGAACCGCGTGAGTCAGACGAGATGAAGCCATGTTGGTTTTCCGTTTCGCAACTTCCATTTGAAGAAATGTGGGTTGCGGATGGCAAATGGGTTCCTTTGGTTCTGGCCGGAAAGAAACTGGAAGCCGAAGTAAACTTTAACACCGATGGTAGCGAAGTGAAAAACTTCTCCTATCAAGAACGACAGTTTGTTTAGATCGGGTCTCCGTAAAAATTTACGAGGCCCGATTTCTTTTTCAAAGAGCGAGAATTTGCCGCCAAAGCCAGTGAATTTTTCAATAATTTTAAATTGAAAAATTCACTGAATTGAGTTATACTTAACTCAATTAAAAACTTGAAATTGTTAATGCTCTCGGCTTCGCCTTTCATGGCGTCTATCCCGTAGCTCGCCGAAGGCGATGGTCCGGGACCCGCCCACCCATTCCGAGCCGCGCACAGCGCGGCGAGGGCAGCCCCGAAGCAGAGCAAGCTCGCTACGGGGTAAAAATTCCGTTCGAGCTAATTCAAGAATACACCGCCATTTTTTAACACAGAAACCCTGTCGCTCGCGAGCGACAGGGTTTCTTGCGAATCTTTGAACTGGCATGCTGAATGATTATTGCACAGCGAGATTGGCTCTCACTCTGCCCCAGCCATAACTGGTATCCTTGCCGCTTCTGCCCAAATCTTTAGCAGTACTGAAGAGTTTATTTTCTACAACGCTCTGGATCGCAGTTGGGTTGGCGTATTTGATAAGGGCGACAACGCCGCTTATTATCGGGGTTGCCATGCTCGTGCCGCTCCATGACGCATAACCATTTCCCAAAACACTGGAATAAATACTTACCCCCGGAGCCGTGATATCAAGCGCGTTCCCTTTTCCGGAAAAACTAGCAACCTTATCTGTGCTACTAACGGCGCCAACGGTTGTTGAATAGCTTATACAGCCTGGTATTGACACTCCAGAACCACCGCTATTGCCGGCGGCGGCAACTACGGTTATGTTTTTATCTACTGCATATTTAATAGCATTCGTTAAGTCAGGCAAGGCATTATTGCAAAATCCTTTATATACATAAGGAGCGGCCGTACCCAAGCTCATACTTATGCCATCGGCGCCAAAATCATCTCCTGTTCCATAAACACCGTCCGACCCATCAACAGCCCAGTAAATCGCAGCCACAATGTCACTAAAATAACCGGAGCCATTTTGATCGAGTACTTTGCCAGCGATAATTCCAGCATCAGGCGCTACACCTTTTGCTTTCGGATCAATGCCATCGGCCGTGATTATTCCAGATACATGACTGCCGTGGCCTTCGTCGTCCATTGGATCATTATCATTGTTTACAAAATCTTTTCCACCCAAATAACTAGAAACGAGCTCTGGATGAAAGTAATTATAACCGGTATCCAGAACCACAACTTTTCTTCCGCTTCCCGTATTGCTGGCATTATGCACAATATCAGCGCCAATCTGGTTTAACGGCCCTGTATATGCAGCAGTTCCGCCGCTTTCTGGACGACGCGTTTCATTGACAAATCCGTTTTCCCTCAACGCGAACACCCTTACATCTTCCGCAAGGGATAATGACACAGCAACACCCCGCGGACAGCGAAGCGCTTTGAGTGTTTTTGCGTCTCGTACAACTTCACAGCCAAGAGAAACCGCTTCGCTTGTTTCGTTCTCTGTGTGGGCTATTACTCTGTCCGGCAGTGACCTATTGGCTTCTCCGCGGGCATTGACAATACTTACCATAATCAGCATAGCGGGAAGCGCAGCAAATAAAATAAAATACTTCTTTGTGTTCATACTATTTATCTTTCTATTTATCTTTAAGCGACTTTCTATTAATAAATTTAATGAATTGACCTGTCGACCTTTCTGCTATAATTTTATTATGTATGTTCAGTATAATATCTTCGTGTGCCAGTTGTCAACCACGTAAGAATGTGTATATTATGTAAGTACGCCAAAGAGAGTTATATTTTAAATCATCGGCAGGAAGGAGATTTTTAAAAAAGCAATTTAATACGCCGAGGTAGCTCAGTGGTAGAGCGCTTGCCTGAAGAGCAAGGCGTCGGCAGTTCGATTCTGCCCCTCGGCAAAAAAAAACAATATTATAATCCCTCGCTGCTTAGGTCCTCCAGCAGTTTTCGAGCTCGCGAGGAGAGTTTTTTTGGCAATTTTTGTTTCAGCACAATAAGCAGGTCCCCGCGCGCGGCGCCGCTGATGCTCTGACGGAATTGACTGGTTTGGCGCGCAATACCCTTGCCGCGGACGCGCAATATATCGCCGCTTTGTGAAAGCTCCGGTATTTTGACCTGAATTTTCCCATCCAACGTTTCAATAATTTGTTCTCCGCCGCGAAGAAGCGCCGTATAAGGCACTGTCAAGTCCATCAATAAATCATTGCCTTCGCGTCGGAATATCGGATGCGGCAAGACACGAATTTTTACATATAAGTCCCCCGCTGTGCCCCGCGGGGCCGCTTCCCCTTGACCCATAAGTTTAATGGCTTCCTCGTTTCGAATCCCCGGAGGAATTTCAATTTCTATCGTTTCGTTTTTGCGCACCGCGCCGTCTCCTTTGCAAGAGTCGCATTTTTTCTCCGGGATTTTCCCGCTGCCGCTACAGAGCGTACACTCTCCAAGCGTCGTAAAGGATCCGATGATGGATCGGCGCGTCTCGCGAATGGTACCGCTGCCGCGGCATGTGCCGCATGTCTTCAGCGCCGATCCCGGCTCTGCCCCGTTGCCTCCGCAATGAACGCACCGCGCGGTTTTTTCAAGAACGAGCGTTCGCTTACTGCCAAATACCGATTCGGCAAATGAGACATCAATAGCAACCGCAATATCGCTTCCGCGACTGCGTTCTCGGCGTTGAGATGTTCTTCCCATTCCGCCAAAACCAGAGAAAAACTCTTCAAAAACATCTCCAAAATCCGCGCCAAAATCCGCGCCGAATGGAGCGCCGCCCTGTGAAGAAAAGCCGCCGAATCCCCGGTCTCTGCTCGCGCCGTCAAATGCGTGGCCAAATTGGTCGTATTGCTTGCGTTTTTCTTCGTTGCCGAGCATTTGATATGCCTCATTTATTTCTTTAAATTTTTGTTCACTCCCGCCTTTTTTATCTGGATGGTATTGGTGCGCCAATTTCCGGTACGCGCGCTTAATATCCTCTTGAGAAGCGCGCTCGGAGACACCAAGAATTTTATAATAATCGGCCATGCTAGTTATAAGTGATTAGTGAGTAGGAATTCATTTTACTAATTCAAAGGCTTCTTTTTCTGCCGACACGATTTTTTTCTCTATAATTCCCGCTTGTTGCAATATCCAAAATAATGCCGGCAAGAGTAAAAGCATAAGGTAATAATAGACGACGCTTATGGTCTTGAGCGCCAAGAAAAACGAAATAGCCATTACCCAAGGGACAAGCGCGACGTACGGCTCAAGGTATGGTTCAATGGTCTTGGTTGACGCTTCGTAGAGCGCCGCGCCAATACGCTCGTCTCCTGAAGTATCAGGATCAATCGAAAGTCCTAAATCGCGGTTGAGATTTTTTATTATTTCTTTCCGTTGCGCGGGTAATTCCATTTTTATGGTCTCTAGCGACGGCACGGAGTTTGGAGCTATGTTCGGATTTTGCGCAAGCTGTTGCCGAATCAAACCGGCTAACGTATCATCAACCGTATTTTCACGATGAAATCCCGGCAATTGTTTTTGCAGCACACCATCTGCGGCGCGCAACGCGATATCAAAAATATTGCGCGGCAGAACAGTTGATGCGTCAACAGGCCTTTCTGCAATCGTTCCATAGTATGAAAAAGAAAACACTATCGCAAGCGCGGTAAGGAAAATTCTCAATCCTCCTCCCAACACAAATCGGAAAGAAAATGCGCATACTGCACGGTATTGCCGATCAACGCTCCAAAGAGCAAGCATTGCAACCGCAACTCCCACAATGCCTCCGATAAACGTCCAATATTCTATTTTAAGAGAAATAACAAGAACAGCAATTGATGCGATTGAAACGCCATAGCGCAATACGGAATTTACAATAAGTATGGTAGCGCTAGCCCATGCTATAGCAAACATCAGCACGAGAGACGCAAGCATCGGATAATCTGGTATTTTCTGCCACGTTGCGCCAACCAGTAGCCCTAACGCCACAACAACTCCGCCTACCATGAATTCTTTTATAGCCATGCGGTTTATTCAACGTCTTTATGTTCGGCATCTTTAATATTATCATCTTGCTTTTTATCAGAGTCGTTCGTATTATTCGGATGTTCATTGGTAGCATTCGGATCACTCGATTTTTTATATAACGCTTCCCCAATCTTAGAAAGCGCTTGCATCAGCGCCGTTTCTGCCTGCTGTATCTCGGCAGACGACTCGCCCTCTTTTGCTTTTTTCATTATCTGGATTTTTTCTTCAATATCGTCGTGAATCGCTTTTTCTATTTTGTCGCCGTTCTCGCGCAATGATTTCTCTGAGGTATAAATCATCTGATCGGCGCGGTTGCGCGCCTCTATAAGCTCTCTTCTCTTTTTGTCTTCTTCCACGTGTGCTTCAGCGTCTTTTTTCATCCGTTCAATGTCTTCTTTACTCAAACCCGATGTTGCTTCAATGCGTATTGATTGTTCTTTGTTTGTTGCTTTATCCTTTGCTTTCGCCGACAAAATACCATTGGCATCAATATCAAATGTTACTTCAATTTGCGGCATGCCGCGCGGTGATGGCGGGATGCCATCCAAAATAAATCGCCCAAGCGTCTTGTTATCCTGAGCCATTTCGCGCTCGCCCTGCAAGACGTGAATTTCAACCGATGTTTGGCTGTCTGCGGCGGTAGAAAACACCTGCGAGCGCGCGACGGGAACGGTGGTATTTTTTTCAATCAGCTTCGTCGTCACGCCGCCGAGCGTTTCAAGCCCAAGCGAAAGCGGCGTTACGTCAAGGAGTAATATATCCTTGACGTCTCCCTGCAAAATGCCTCCCTGCGCCGCAGCGCCAACGGCAACTACTTCATCGGGATTGATAGATAAATTCGGTTCTTTGCCGAATATCTCTTTAATGCCTTGAAAAATTGCCGGCATGCGCGTTTGTCCTCCAACCAGAACAATTTCATCAATATCGGATAAGGTAAAGCCGGCGTCTTTGATTACCCGTTTTGTTACTTCAAACGAGGTATCAATTAAATCGCGCACCAATTCTTCCAATTTCGCGCGCTTGATTTTTAAAAGAAGATGCCGCGGGCCCGATGCGTCTGAAGTAATGAATGGGATGTTGACTTCGGTTTCCACTGCCGAAGAGAGCTCGTGCTTTGCTTTTTCTGCCGCTTCCTTGAGGCGCTGAAGCGCCAAAACGTCTTTTGTAATATCAATGCCTTGTTCTTTTTTAAATTCGCTGGCAATATACTCAATAAGTCGATGGTCAATATCGTCTCCTCCCAGATGCGTATCACCGCCCGTTGATCGCACCTCAATGGTATTGTCCCCTATGTCAAGTACCGAAACATCAAATGTCCCGCCGCCGAAATCATAAATGACGATTTGTTCGTTTTTCTTTTTATCCAATCCGTACGCCAACGCCGCAGCCGTCGGCTCATTGATAATGCGCCGCACCGTAAACCCCGCGATTTCTCCCGCGTCTTTCGTCGCTTTGCGCTGAGCGTCATCAAAATACGCGGGCACCGTAATAATTGCTTCTGTAATTTTTTGTCCCAATCGCGCCTCCGCGTCCGTTTTGAGTTTACTTAAAATCATCGCGGATATTTCTTCCGGTCTGTACCACTGCGTTTCCATTTTCACCTCCACCCCGCCGTTTTTAGATTCTCGAATTTCGTACGGCAGAAGTTTTTTATCCCGCTGTACTTCCAGGTCAGAAAATTTCCGCCCAATGAGACGCTTTACTGAATAGATGGTGTTGTGGGGATTTGTCACTGCTTGGCGCTTCGCCAAAAGACCCGCCAAGCGCTCGCCGGATTTCGCAACCGCAATGATGGAAGGCGTCGTGCGGACTCCTTCGCTGTTTTCTAATATTTTTGGCACTCCTCCCTCCACGATAGCCATCGCAGAGTTGGTAGTCCCCAAATCAATTCCTAAGATTTTTGGCATATAATTTTAATTTTGTTTATAATTTCCGACTTTTACTTTTGCGGGGCGCAATACTTTGTCATATATCATATACCCTTTTTGTATCTCTTCAATGATTATACCGCTTTGCGTTTTATCATCCACTGTAATTTCTTCCAATGCCTCGTGGTGAGATGGTGCAAATGGCGCCCCAATGCTTTCAAATGGTACCACGCCGTAGCGCTTGAGCAATTCTTGAAACTGGCGCTGTATGTTTTGTGTTCCATCATCGGCGCCGTGTGCTGCCGACATATCAAGAGAATCGGCAAGCAACAACAAGTCGTAGAGTAGGACGGTGTTGGCGAATTTTCTAAATTTCTCTCGTTCTTTTTCTTCGTCCCGGCGCGCGTTGATAAAATCTGCTTTTGCCCTTTGCCACCCCGCCAAATATTCGTCGCGTTCTTTTTGGCACACCGCAAGCGCGTCGCGTATCTTTTTTAATTTTTCTTTTGGATCCTCGCCTTCTTCTATGAATTCTATATCATCCATGGCAGTTGGTATTATCTAATTTTTCCTTTGCGTAGCGTAAAATTGATCGCGCTTCTTCATAATTCATTCGTTTTGGTCCCAATGAAATCATCGTGCATTCTCCCCACTCGTTATCTTGAAACGACGTTCGCACCATGCCAAATTCTTTAATGGATATTTCGGGTTCTGTGGCGTTGCTGCGAAATTTTTCCATATCATTTTCGAGTTCTTCAATTTCTCGCGCAAAGGAAATGGTAACGCTGGATTCGCAAAATTCAGGATTTCTGAGCACTTCTGCAAGACCGGATTGCAAAAACCGATGATGTTGTGGTGACGCAACTACGCTTAAAAGATGGAGATGCTGTGATATCGCTCTGCTCATTTCTTCAAAAAAGGCATCCCGCGGCTCTTGCTCGAGTAAAAAGAAATCCTTGATTTTGCGTGGCGGCTCTCTCCATCCAATTAAATGTTCTACGAAATACCGATATCCTTTGTCGGTTGGAACACGCCCGGCAGATATGTGTGGTTGTTCTAAAAAACCCCCCTCATCAAGTTCCAGCATAATATTGCGAATAGTCGCGGGGCTTATGGAGAGATCCCGTTTTTTGCTAATTTTTACCGATGGCACCGGGGCGGCGGTTGCAATAAAGTCCCGAACTATATAGTTAAATATATGCTCTGTACGCGCATCTAATCTCATATGATTCTTATGTTAATCAATTAGCACTCTCATGTCAAGAGTGCTAATTGTGTCCTGCCACGCGCCGAGCTTTTATACACAGGGCTCCATATTGCTAAATTTATTTCTATACTTTATGCTGGAGTAGCGTGTCTTATTATTAACTAATATAAATAAACCAATGGAACCGACAAACACAAAAGAACCGGTTGGGACATCATTAAAGTTTTGGGCGCCGATCATTATTTCTTCTCTACTCGTTTTGTCCTCTTTTCTTGTTTATTCAAATTTTAACTTATCTGCGCAGGCATCCGCCCCCCTTGAATCGTATGATATCCCGGGCATCCAAAATCCTAAAGCTCTATACATACGGTGGAATTATGCCTATGTCGGTACTGCAAAAGACGACGGAGCAAGTCCTGAGTTTTTTATTTTTAATATTTCAGATCCAACCAATATCGTGTTAGCCGGGTCCTTTAACGTTGAAGCGGACATCAACGCCATATACGAAGAAAATGATGTGGCGTACCTGGCAACATCGCGCGATAACAAAGAGCTCATCATGCTCAATGTAAAAAATAAGAGCGCGCCCGTAGAAATCGGAAATTATAACACTCCAAGCGGCAACAATGCGCTTTCCGTATATGCGGTCGCAGATAAAGTGTTTTTGGGAACGCAAAACTATCTCGCGGGGAACGAATTTTATATTTTACACGCGAGCAGTTCTGCCCCGGTTACATTCCTCGGGTCGTATGATGTGAGTAGCAGTGTAAACGATATTGATGTAAACGGCGACTACGCCTATCTTGCAACCTTGCAGGGGTCTCGTGAATTTCTCATACTCAACATATCCAATCCAAGCGCAATAACACTTAAAGCCCCGATAAACGTTGCGGGAACTACAGAGGCAAACGGGGTTGCATACAGCAACGGCAAGTTATACGGCGTAACAAATAATAACGGTTCAAACCCAGATTTCTTTATTTGGGAATTCAGCGATACGACGCCGCTGAGAATACTCGGTTCCTATGATATCGGAACGCAAAATTCTGACGTGTACGCGTATGGCGATTATATGTATGTTTCTACATCCAATTCTGCCGGCAATGTTTATGAAATTAATGTCGCAGATCCATCAACGCCGGCGGTGCGGCTGGCATACTTGGCAGGAGCGCCGGTAAACGGAATTGCAATAAAGGACTCGCTGGCGCACATTATTACCAACGCCGTAGAGTACCAAATAGCATTTCTCGGCAGCAATCAGGAGCCAATGCTGCAAGATATCAATGGAGATGGTCTTGTTACTATTTCATGCCTTGGCGATTCAAATACAGGGCAAATACCCGCTACTACAACATTAAAATCATGGTGCACGATTTTGGGCGAAGTTACGGTATCTTCCACGAACGGAGTATGGCGAACAACAAGCCGCGCAGCCGCAGGAGCGGACCTGATGCGATATGGTATGACTCAACTTGCCGCGGCGCTGGAAGATGACAAGGCGGATGCGATTGTCTCGGCTTTTGGCGGATGGGATATGACGTTTCTCACGGCGACGAGTTCTTCAGGCCAATATACATGGAGTAACATCATGAATGAATATAAGCGCATGCAAGCAGCCGCGCAATCATATGGAGCGGAGTTTTTTGTGGTTCTGCATACAGCGGTAACCACACAAGATAGTTTCTCAATTCAACTGAATAACAATACGCTGGATTTCCATAATAGATTACTGCACACATTCCCGCGCGCGCTTGTGATAGATTTCTTTTCCCCCGTAGTCCGGCCGGATGATTACTTTGACCACGTGCATTTGAATCAATCGGGACACAACAAAGCGGGACAAGAAGCTATCCACGAAACATATAACTATTCAAGCATCGCAAAACGATTGATCAGATAGAAGGATCGGTCGTGCTTGCTGATCAACTATAATCTTTACGAATTTTTTTCGGCGAGCGAGGTTTCTAGTTTTTTGAAAATTTCCAGATATCCTGGCAAGCGGCGATAAACTTCGTTCGCGGATTCTTCGTCGTATGTATGGGCAGTTAAATTTCTGTCTTCAAATACTGCTATCCATTGCGCATCGTCTTCTAGCAGTCCAAACTTAAACGCTTCTTTTAAGCATTCTTTCGGGGAACGGCAAACAATTTCTTGATCGCGCAAAAACTTTTGGCAGCATTTCCATGACAATTCTGCGGTAAATTCAAAACGTTTTATCGCCGAATCGCGGGTTTTAATCGTCTTTTCGTCTCGAAGGACTTCTTCGAGACGCCGTATTGAATCGCGGAATGAAGAGAATAATTCTTTCATGATATGCGTTTGGCGTACGACAGCACATGATCTCTAAATGTTTTGCTTTTTGCGCGCAAATCAACGACGTCAACCGACCGCAATGTACGAATACTTTCTTTGTCTTCCAAGATACGCACCATAACATTCCAAGGAATTTTCTGATTGCCCATAATGGCAATATCAACGTCGGATGTATCAAGGGCCGATCCTTTTGCCAATGACCCAAAAAGCAATATATGATAATCGCCCGTTATATGCCTCCGAATAATATTGATTGTTTCTTTCACAATATCGTCTATACTCATGCCTTATGATATATTATACTCGTTAGTATGGTACAGCGTCAATATGCTTGATATATAATCCACGCTACTATAAATCGGCTACTGAACCGATTCCGGCGTTGCTGTTGCAACGCCTTCCTCTACGGACTCCGCTTCTACAATCTCTGGAGCCATTTTCTCCGCTGCTGCGGCGGTATTTTCCTCAACTATTTCCGGAGCAAAATCAGTATTCAGGGCCGGTTCCTGCACAGACAACGATAATTGCTCATCCAGTATCTCTAATGCCGCCGCGGTATTTTCTTCCAGCAAATTGCTATTATTATCTACTAGCCATTGTTCGCCACACCCTCCTACTTTCTGCCGCAATGTTCCTCCCTCCGAGTATACACACTGCGGTTCTCCCGTTAGGCGATCATAGAGCGTAATGCCAATGCGCTTTTCCGGAGACCCAAACTCTGCGCTTTGGCCAACTTTTAATGTGTTTGTCTCAAGGTCCGCAATAGTCGCGCGATCCACAAACAATGTCTCGGCGACCAGGTCTTTTACTTTCAGGAATCCTTGTGCGATTTCAATGCCGATGGACTTAAAAAACGAAAGGATTGTTTGTCCGAAGCTCACGGCTAGTTTAACGACGGATGGCTGGGTAGATGAAGCAATTGACTCCGGAGACGAAGACGCTTCAATACTTTTATAATAGTGCTCAATGGCATCAAGCGAGTCGGGAAGTTCGGGATGATGCAAATTTAAGAAGACCAAAATGCTTCCGGATTCCGCTCTGGTAGCGCTTCCATCTGGCAATTCTGTGATGCCATCAAATCTTTCCATTGCAATACCAACACTGGCTTCTCCCGGAGCCGCTTTTTTACCAACTCCGGCTACCGAAGAAAGAGCAATCCTGTCTCCCGGTACTATTGCGCCACCCTCTAATGAAATACGTGTCGGCACGCGCCCGGCAAGAGCAACAAGAACGGGGGTTGAAGAACTATTGGTAGCATCAACATTGGACCCAATGACTATCCCGGGCATTGTTGATACAACGCCCACAACCGGCATATCCGCAGCGTTATCGCCTTTTTCAACTCCGCCCACCAGCGTTGGGTCTATGCTCGTTATATCTCCCGGTTGCAAAGAAAAATCCTTAGACATATAAAATTCTGCGATATCGGCGCCGTTTGTACTATTAAGTTTTACTGCAAAAAGCGTGGCCCCTGCTTGTAAAGTCGGATTTGTACCGTCTCCTGCTTCAGCAACATAAACCTGCACACTTGTCGCAACTGTTGTTGATATATATCCTGTTGCAAGTACGAATACCTCATTGTTATTACTGACCATAGTATATATTGTTGGTGTGTTATCACAATCAGTATTACCGGTTTGAGGAATATTGGCCGCAGAAGAATCGGATGTAAGCGACCAATTGCATGTTGCCCCAGACGCACTTCCTATCGCTACAGCTACATCAGATGTCGTGTTAGTATTTATGCCGTAACTAACTATAAATTGCCAACGTTCATTTTCCGCAATATTGAATTTAAGTTCTGGAACCGCCTGTAAATTAGTGCCGCTTACAGTAAAATTGCTTTGCGTGGTGGTTGCGATTGAATAGCATGAAACTGCGCCCGTAGAGTTTGTACCAACGCCATTACAATTAGTAGTTGCTGAAAGCGTGAGTGTGCCGGTCGCCGTAATGTTGGCAACGCTGGTGATATTTCCGGAAATCAGCGTATTGCCATGCACCGAGAGACGCTGTGAGGGAGAAGTGGTGCCGATTCCCAGCAATCCTTCGTTGGTAACAATAAGGTTTGTGGCGGTTGAAGAGCCAATGACAAACGAAGGGCCAGAGATGCCGTTGGGGTTTACTGAAAGAAGTCCCCATGGGCTTGTGGTGCTGATGCCGACTTTTCCATTATTTAATATCGTAAGAGCTGCCGGCGAGCTTGTCGCGTATTGATCCGTTGTCGTACCCACATAGAGATTGCCTCCCATGGAAGAAAAAAGCCAATGTTTTAAGTTTGTTCCTCCTGCTCCTGTATCGGAGAGTGCCAAAGAAGGGCGTGTGCCCGCAACCTGCAGAGGCCAGTTGGGAGAGGTCGTTCCAATCCCAACTTTTCCACCAAAATAATTCGTTCCACCGTCAGAATAGAGCGCGTAGTTGGTATTTCCAGATGTTTGGTTTTCCAGATACAGCCCATACGCGTTGGTTATCGTTGAGTTCGCTCCTTTTATTGGATTTGCACCATAGAATGTATAAGCATTGGGAAGCGTTTGCGGAGTAGCGCTAGTGTCTATTCTGCTGTAAATACCAAAGGTGGATCCTTGATTAGCTGGATTATTGACAGTCGTAATGTTATATATTCCATAACAACCAAGAGAGCAATCTGTTCCGGTTGACGTAGAAAATGTTTGAAAATTAGAGAAACCAGTAAATACAGCAAATAATGGATTAGCATTAGATAACAAATGCCCCCTCCAATCAACAGCAAATAATGGAGTCGAAGTCCCGCTGTCATCAATACGGAACGGAAACGTATTAGTATCTTTTGTTTCAATAGAGAATGTACCAAGTGGTGTCGTTGTTCCAACTCCTATCCTTCCGTCATTTCCAGACACATACAGAAATGGAGAAGATGTTCCTTGGTCTCCGATGACAAATATTGGGACATCAGTACCGACAGTTCCTGCCACGGATTCTACAGAAAGAAGTCCCCAGGGAGAGGTTGAGGCGATGCCGACACTTCCAGAATTTAGTGCGAGCAGTGTATTTCCGGAAGACAGAAGAGTAGAAGATGCATTCAATGGACCCGATACGGTAAGTATTCCGGCAACCGAAGAAGACGCCGCAGATACGAACCCGTTATTGAAATGCCACGAAAGGTTGTCCGTAGCGGAGGACGATGCCGTGTAGTAGTTCGTGGATCCCAAAAGACGGTAGATGAGATTGGGAGAGCCCGCTCCCGTTGCATCGGCACCACATTGAAGAAATCCACTTGCATCGGTATCCAAATTACAATTTTGAAATTGAGAACCGGACAGTTGAATGGTGCTGGTTGCGATCAGCGCATTCACGGTTGTCGTCCCCGCAATCAATGCTCCTCCATGAACGGAAAGAAGTTGTGAAGGAGAGGTTGTGCCAATGCCAACGTTGCCGCTTGAATTCCAAATACCAGAACCGGGGAAATACGCGTTCCCGGTTACCGTCAATGCAGTCGTTGAAGCATACTCAAATATGGAAGTTGAGGAAGCGGAGAGAGCAATGGGAGAACCCTTGAACCATACTTGCGTAGAAGTTGAGTTTGCCAGTTGTCCGAAGTTGGTTGTGGGAGTCCATGCGAATGCGGCGCCGCTTCCTGTTGAATCAGCCGCGCAACCAAACAGTCCTCCTGAATACGTCAGCACATTGCCGCTCTGGCAAGTATTTAAGTTGGCTCCATAGAAGTTTGTTGTGGAGGCGACTGTTGTAAAGAGAGAAGTTGAAGTTGCGTTGGTTGCAAGGAGGTTAATAAAGGTGGAGGTGGCTGTGGAGGTGGCGGTAAGTGTTCCTACTGTAAGATTGCCTATGGAAGATGTGGCTGAAATATTGCCTCCTAGAAATTGAATGGGAGTTGATGTTGAATTGGCCAAAAGACCTCCCCATGTTGTGGGAGTCCATGCGAATGCTGGTTTGCCGTTGAATGTATTCCAATCAGTGGTTGAAAGACAGCCTGCTTGAGAACCTGATGCAACCGCGCAATCAATAGCAAGAGCTCCTCCTACTGCAGATCGTCCAAGGGTAACTGTAATAGCAGTAGAGCCTCCGGAGATGGTGCCAGTAGCAACGCTTTGAAGTCCATTAGTATTGTTTCCATAAAGAAGTTGGCCGGATGAGAATGTAGTTTGTCCCGTGCCTCCGCTGGCTACAGCAAGGGCGTTGGCAAATGATACTGTTCCTGTTGCTGTAAGATTGCCCGCGGTTAGATTTCCAACAGACGAGGTTGCGGAAACTGTTCCTGCGAGGAATTGAATAAGGGTGGAGGTGGAGTTGGCTAGAACTCCTCCCCATGTTGTGGGAGTCCATGCGAATGCGGCGCCGCTTCCTGTTGAATCAGCCGCGCAACCAAACAGTCCTCCTGAATACGTCAACACATTGCCGCTCTGGCAAGTATTTAAGTTGGCTCCATAGAAGTTTGTTGTGGAGGCGACTGTTGTAAAGAGAGAAGTTGAAGTTGCGTTGGTTGCAAGGAGGTTAATAAAGGTGGAGGTGGCTGTG
>Ga0209542_10002852_pt1 | contig 38049 bp, 34 predicted proteins | sample RifCSPhighO2_01_FD_184028 | JGI IMG/M metagenome (GOLD analysis project Ga0209542, IMG submission 184028) | Soil microbial communities from Rifle, Colorado - Rifle CSP2_plank highO2_0.1 (SPAdes) (version 2) | ecosystem: Environmental > Terrestrial > Deep subsurface > Rock core/Sediment ... | reverse complement strand
ATGTTTCCGCCGAAAGTTTCAATTTCTTTCATCATCTTGTTAAACAACGGACGACCTGGAACTTTGGCAGATTGTTTTTCTACGATTTCGGCGGAAATTTCAATATTTTCCCGAACGGCGTATTCCCGCAATTCGGTGAGTTGAGCGTCAATCGAAAGAACCTGTTTGTCCTCGACATCAGTGGACTTGCGAGCATACAAAAAGAATTTTTTATTTTCCATATTATTTATCATAGTAATAAAAATTCTTTTTGTATTCAAAGCAAATACTATGAGTCAAAATTGCTTCTGATTTCGCACCTGCTTCTTGGCGAAAAAACAATCCGTCCCGCCGAAGGCGGGAATCCAAATTCATTGGCGAATTCATTGGCGAAAACGGGCGAAACAGCGTGGGCGTGCCTACGGCACGCCCACTCCTTGGTTGGTTCTCAACCGCTAAGTTCCATTCTGGTGCGGGATGGGGGAATCGAACCCCCGACCACAGTTTGGAAAACTGTTATTTTGCCATTAAACTAATCCCGCCTTGCCCTTCATAGCTTTAGCGAAGTAGGGCGAACTGAAAAAGCATACACCGAATCCTCTTTTTGCGGAAACGAAGAAGAGAGCGTATATTCAGCGGATGTCGCCCCGATCTTCGTTTCTCATCATAAACTTTGCTGCCCTTGCGCTCATCGCAGGTGGATTTTTGTACCTTGTAAACCGGCCGAGTGAAGTTTCATTTCAGCAGACTGCGCCTGCCACGAATTCACCGGCACAAACAGCAGCAGTAGACGCGAGCCTCGCGACGCCGCTCGAAATACCCTCTCCCGACCCTAGCCCGCCGACCGATGCGGCACCAAAAAAAGTCCAACCTACAAGCACTGTGATAGCGACCATAAAGACAGTGCCCGTCCAGAAACCAGCTGCGCAACAGGAGCCGGACAATCGGGTCCTGCGCATCCAAAATCCTTATCCCTTCGCTCCGGTACCGTTTGAGGCGATAGACACGATCGCCCGTCCGTCCCTTGTCAATATCCTCTGCGCCCCTCTTAGGGCCGGGTCTTTCTCCCCCATCTCCGGCTCAGGAGTCATCATTGATCAGCGCGGGGTCATTCTCACCAACGCGCATGTGGCGCAGTACGTACTTCTCGCACAGAGTTTGCGCGTCAATCTCACTTGCGCTATTCGTACAGGAGCGCCGGCAACTCCGCGATGGAGCTCGGAAATCCTCTACATTCCGCCGGTATGGGTGGAGGAACATGCGCATGAAGTCGCTATGGCAAAGCCTGCCGGTACAGGAGAGCATGATTATGCACTCCTTCGCATCACCGGAAGTCTAGACGGAGTACCGCTCCCCACTGCATTCCCCTACTTGCCCGTCGATACACGGGAAGCCATTGGATTTCAGGGCGACCAGGTCCTCGCAGTCAGCTACCCCGCAGAATTCCTCGCTTCGGCGGCCCAATTCAATACCTACCCTGCTTCCTCGGTCACAACGATCGGACGCCTTATAACGTTCGGCACGAAGACGATCGACGTCATCTCCCTTGGAGGCATTGTCGGAGCCCAAGGCGGCTCTTCCGGTGGCGCTGTTGTCAACGCTTGGGGTCAGCTGGTAGGGCTCTTGTCGACGACGAGCGAGGGCGAGACGACTGCAGAGCGGGATTTACGCGCTATCACCCTCAGCTACCTCAGCCGTGATCTCGCGCTACAAACGCGATTCGATCTGCCCACTATTCTCGGCGGAGACGTCGTCGCACAAGCCCTTGATTTCAATACTCAGATCGCACCACGATTAATAGATATCTATCTCGCACAGATAGAAAAGTAGAGGCTGTAAACTCACCACAAGTGCCACAGGTCTACCTCCGCTTCGGGGCCACGGATGTGCCCTGCACATCCGGAAGTTCACTTTTCGGGGCGCCGAGAATCGAACTCGGTCTATCTCCCCTTCGGGGCCACGGATGTGCCCCGCACATCCGGAGATTTATTTTTTCGGGGTGCCCAGAATCGAACTGGGTCTACTTGCTCCCAAAGCAAGCGTACTACCGGTATACGACACCCCGAAAAAATAAATCTCCCCACGCAGGCGTACTACCGGTATACTACGCCCCGTAAGTTCGCGAATACTAACACGAATGTAGCTGAATCATAAAGGACATTCTAACGGACATTATGTCCTTTATTGTGGCTAGTGAGGATCCAAGGTAAAAGCTTGTTTTTATATTGTCCGAGCGACGCCGCAAAAGGCTTGAAAAGCCTATAGATTACTCTCGAGCGCTTGCTCGAAAAGACGGCAACGCGCTTTCCTGCTTTCCATAATCATGATCACACCGACTACATCGATCTGATACTCGCGTCTATCCTTGTGGACCTCCATGTACAGAGCGGCTGTTCGTGCTAGTTTCCTAAGCTTCCTAGAATCAACCATCTCCTCTGGCCTGTAATCCATTTCACGGGAAACGTCTGGTAGACTTTCACGTGAAACTGCTTTTACCTCTACAAACCTCACGGTTCCACCCTTTTCAGCGATGATGTCTATCTCCCCCCACGGCTTGCGGTAGTTTCTGGCAATGATTTGAAACCCCTTCCGTAGAAGAAATTGCGCGGCAATATCTTCCCCGATCCGTCCGACCTCCTTCCTATGCTCATCGTTCACCATGAACGGTAAGTATAAGTCATGAAAACGTCGTCTTCAGGGCATTTAAGGGTTCTGAACCTGAGACGGTTCACGCGAAACGTTGTGGAAACGTTTCTTAAGTAACATTAACTGTCTCTTACAGGCTGAGTGTTTTTTATAAATATATGGCTCAAAATATAAAGAAATCGATAACGGAACGGACAATTCATGAAGATAGAGTGTCCGTTATCCACATGTCCACAGAGTTTTCCCCAGATTTGTTCGAAAAATATCCATACAGATACTTGCTTTTATCTCCAACGAGAAAATTTTGCTGCATCAAGGTCTCAATAAAATTCTGTCCCTTAGAAATTTTGGCTCTAGAACGGGATAAAAAAGGTGTTTACAACACAGTTTCTCCTTGACGCCAACGCCACTTGTATACTACGTTTGCCCATATGAAACGAATCGGATCCTCAATTTATCAACTGCTCCTTTTTGTTCTCGCTCTCACTTCTTTTGTTGTCTTACTCACAACGTTCCCGGTAAAAGCCTCGGCACTTGAGACTATATCAACACAGACGATGCAAGTGCTTCCAGTCGGTGGCAACGCATGCGCACCGGTCTCAGCTACCAACTTTACTTCGTACATTTATGACGGGGCCCTTCATTCATTCGAATTCACATTGCCAGATCCTTCCTACGTAGCTCTTATTGGATCAGCAGGGAATACCCCAATTTCCTTCCAGACGATGACGCGCCGGACCGACACTATTACGGGCAGCCTCCGTGTCCACGTCGATATCCCCACGACCCCAATCTTAGGCATGCTTCCGATCAGGGTGACCCTGCTCTCGGCTCGCACCGGAAGCCCTGTATGTTTGATGGTCGTCTCAATGAGCATATCTGGCTCAGCTTCCATCCAGCCACCGCCTGTCGGCATACTGCCGATACCGCAACCATCTCCGGCTCCAACGCCTGTGGCCCCAAGCCCCGCACCGAGCCCTATTCCTGCTCCTCAACCAAGTCCTACACCTTCGACGAGTACATCACAGACGCCGACGAGCACCGCAACGGGTTCTGTTGTAAGCACGGTGCGGAATCCACTTCAGAACATCTGCGCATCGGACGCAGGGGCATACCGCCTCTGGCTCATCTTGCTTGTCCTTTATATGCTCATCGTGGGTGCCGCACTCTGGGCTGAGTTCCCGATGTCTCTATCGTGGGCACGTACTCCTGAGCGTATCGCGACCATAATTCTTGGCTTCCTCCTGCTTCTCCTCGCATTCTGGTACTTCTCGATCCCCTGCAGGGCAGCCCTCTGGATGCCGCTCGTGGCCTTCCTTGTCGCTGTGCTCGGTCTGCTCGCAGCGTTCTGGAATCATCCGCGCGTAACGCAAATGCTTCTCATCCAGCAGACGCCGACACCTCCTACGACACCGACGCCTCCGGCAAGAAAGATGTAGTCCTATCCATTGCCGGAGAGATTTCGTGCTGTATAATCCACCAACTGCTTTTCCTGAAATGAGCTCCCGCTCGTCGAAGTGAAGCATTGCCCTCCCGAGTAAGCTGCGGATGGGCGAAGCGGGCATGGTTTAATGGTAGAACGCGTCCTTGCCAAGGACGAGATCGGAGTTCGATTCTCCGTACCCGCACTACTTCGCTCAGGAACTACGTTCCAGAGCTTCGAAGTGCACGGCACGCCTCAGTAAGATGAAATGGTCGGAGTAATCGTAGAGCGAAGTAGCCCTTCGTAGCCCGTCAGGGCGCAGTAGGGCATACTTTAAGCATGCATTACGTATATATACTTCGTGATGACGATGGGGACGTTTACAAAGGATACAGTGACAATCTAAAGAAACGTTTGCAGTATCACAAAAGCGGTGACGTCCAAAGCACACGAAAATATAAGGACCTCAAACTCATTTGGTTTTGCGCATTCAGAGACAAGAAGCGTGCACTTGATTTCGAAAAGTATCTGAAAGAGGGTTCGGGACACGCATTTGCGAGAAAACGTTTAATCTAACGCGCCGTCGCTCGCCTCGGTTTTGGCACCGCTCGCAGTTCACTTTCCTCACCTTGTGCTCCCGCCAGGATTCGAACCTGGAACGTCAGTTCCGAAGACTGATGTGATATCCGTTTCACCACGGGAGCATAACGCCTATAATGCACTACAATATCAGATATGGAAACAAAGCTCGCGGTCCCCAAAGAAGTGCGCGAAGTGTCAGATGCGCTCCAAGCAGCCGGATTCGAGGCATACCTCGTCGGTGGATGCGTGCGCGACCTCATCGTGGGCCGCGAGCCGAAGGATTGGGATATCACAACCAACGCAACTCCTGAGAAGATCCAAGCCCTCTTCGAAGATACATTCTACGAGAACGAATACGGAACCGTCGGAGTTGTCACGAAATCAGACGACCCAAAGCTCAAGGTCATCGAGGTGACGCCCTATCGCACGGAAGGAAAGTACGCGGACGCACGACATCCCGATGCGGTGCATTTCAGCGACAGCCTCTCAGACGATCTCGAGCGCCGTGATTTCACGATCAATGCGATCGCATATGATCCAGCGAGCTCCGTGCTCGTCGATGAGCACGGCGGGCGGGAGGATATCGCCTCCAAACGCATCAAGACCGTGGGAAATCCCCACGAGCGATTCGAGGAGGATGCGCTGCGCATGCTGCGCGCAGTGCGCATTGCAGCCGAGCTCGATTTCGTCATTGATGCGCAGACCGCCGAGGGAATTGCCGCCCAAGCAACACAACTGGAGAAAATTTCCCGCGAACGCGTACGTGATGAGCTTATCCGCATCGTGCAAAGTCCGCGTCCGATGCAAGCTCTGTACATAGCGCAGAAGCTCGGTATTTTGAAATACGTCATTCCTGAATTGGAGGAGGGAATCGGTTGCGCTCAGAACCAGGCACACTCTTTCGATGTGTTCGAGCACTTGATGCGAAGCCTCCAGCACGCTGCAGACAAGGAGTGGCCCCTTGATGTGCGCATCGCAGCCCTTTTGCACGATGTGGGTAAGCCCGCAACCCGTGTCTGGTCCGACGAGAAAAAAGACTGGACCTTCCATGGCCACGATGTGGTCTCGGCCCGCATGACGAAAAAGATCCTCAACAATCTCAAGTTCCCGAAAGAGACGACCGACAAAGTGGCAACTTTGGTCCGCACGCACATGTTTTTCTCGGATCCGGAAGTCGTCACGCTTTCCGCGGTGCGCAGAGTCATTGCACGCGTCGGCAGAGACAACATCAATGACCTTTTAAATCTGCGTGTATGCGATCGCATCGGTACCGGCCGACCAAAGGCTCACCCTTTCCGCTTGCGCAAATATATGTCGATGGTTGATGAGGCGATGCGCGACCCGGTTTCCGTCGGAATGCTGAAGATAGATGGCACGAAGCTGATCGAACTCGGAGAGAAGCCCAGCCCTCGTATCGGCTGGATACTGCATGCGCTTCTCGAAGAAGTACTTGATGACCCTGCGAAAAATACCCATGAATACATGGAAAAGAGGGCGGGTGAACTTATGAAGCTGGACGATAAAGAGCTCCGTCTGCTCGGGGAGGCCGGTAAGGACCGCCGCGAGGAGGAGGATGCTGCGGCGATCGAAGAATTAAGGAAAAAACACCACGTCAACTAACGAACAAAAAAGGAACGTGAACGGAAAATAGGCCTTTTGCCGTGTCTCGCAGCGCGACGGCGCGAGAGGCAGCGCTGCCGCAACAGCGGCAGATAGCGACGGCAAAGGGTCTGTTTTCCGAGAACTGTACAAAGAAAAAGCCGCCTCACCTGGCCACCCGTTTCTATTTTTAGGTGGCCGCCGTGAAGCGGCTTTAGCGTTTGTCTCCGTTCCTCCAAAAGAACTTGAGCAATTTCGACAAATACATTTGCATCCAATCGGTGCAGAGGCACCGTATAATTTAGTAGCGAGAGTATTTGTACTGATATTTACCCGTTGACATTAGAGCAACGAGGACTGAAAGAGCGACTAAGATGAATACTATCGCTCTATCGGACACTGTAAAGGACATCCTGTGGATAATCCGTATGTCCGTTAAAACATGGCTACAGATCTATCTCTAATAGGATAGGACAGTGGTCGGAGCCCAGTGTCTCGGCATGTATCTTCGCCGCTTTTACCTTGGGGGCGAGGCTTTTGCTCACGAAGAAGTAGTCTATGCGCCAACCCACATTGCGCGCACGGGCATTGGCAAAGTGGGTCCACCATGTGTAGTGGCCGCCACCTTTGATAAAAAGACGGAATGTGTCGACGAATCCCGCACCGATGATCGTATCGATGCCCTCACGCTCTTCTTTTGTGAAACCGTGCTCGCCCTCATTGGCCTTTGGGTTCGCAAGATCTTCCGGTGTATGCGCTACATTGAGGTCCCCGCAGAAAATAACGGGCTTTTTCTTTTCAAGTTGTTTGCAGAAGGCGAGAAATGCAGGGTCCCAGTACTTGTGGCGGAGAGTGAGGCGACTTAGATCAGGCTTTGAATTGGGCGTATAGACGTTGACCACATAGAAATCCTCATATTCTGCCGTCACGACCCTTCCCTCCTCGTTGGGGTCGCCATAGCCGTCTTTGAGCTTATATTTCTTAATAATATCCTCAGGAAAGCCGAAAATAAGGCTTAGAGGCTTGATTTTTGAGAAAATCGCGGTGCCGGCATATCCTTTGCGACCCTTCGAAGAGTTCCAATATTCCTCATACTCCGGCAGATCTACTTCGGATTGATGCTCCTCTGCCTTGGTCTCTTGGAAGCAGACAATATCTGGTTTCACCTTGTCGAGAAAAGGCGTGAGTGTGCCTTTGCGATGGATGCTTCGGATGCCATTCACATTCCACGAGACGAGTTTCATACCGAGAACGATATCACAGGAGCCGCGGGGTTTCATACAAACATCATCGTGCGTATAAGAGAATGTAAGAGCGGCGGGAAGTCAGCCGTCTTACTAATAAGCGAGTGGGACAACTTCCCGTCGCATAGAAAGAAAAATAAAACTATGAAAAACGCAGCATCCGAAAACCAAATGCCTCTTTTCTCGACACCGCGTGAGCAGGGACACCGAGAGTGGAGCACCTTCAACGTGGTCAAACACGATCAAGCTGGAATGTTCCGTGTCCTTACACCTCGCAAACACGAAACACCCCGCTATCCCAACATAGTCCACATCAACCGCTACCCCCGCCACATAACCCCCACCTTCGCCCGCTAGTTAACAACACAAAAAGAAAGCCCCACGCAGTCGCACTGACCGCGTGGGGTTAGGTTTGGGAATCATAGCGATCCTCCTTGTCATACGCGAGCGCGACAATCTTTTTACCGCGCACACGCTGTGCAATTTTGAGCGCGACTGCGAGGCCAGCACGGGTTGTGCGGCCATACGGGCGCAGTTGGTATGCATCCCAACGAGGGAGTTCGGCAGGCGCCTCCTTTCCGGTCGCCTTGTAGTAGTTGTCGTCGACGGCAGCGTCGCTCACGAGGTATGACTCGCTCACGAGGTGCTCTTTTTGCAGTGCGATCTGAATGTGCGGGAACTTGATTCCGGGGTAGCTGGTGCCGAAGAGGTTGTGGCGCGGCAGGCTACCCGGCATGATCCCGAATTCACGTTCATACGCACCGGGATAGAGCATTTCATACGCGACGCCGGACTGGAACGATTCGAATGTAACGACCTTCGTGCCGAGAGCCGCGAAGACACGGCCGGGGCCGAGGACCGTTGATCCGTTGCCGACTGCCGCGACGTAGTAATCGATCGAGCCAAGTTGCTGTTGGATTTCTGTTGCGATTGCCTCCAGTGATTGTGTGGTGACACGATTTTCGACGCCGAATTCCCCCATCGAATGATTGAGGAACACGACGCCACGGTTCTTCACGAGGTAACACTTGAGGAATTTCGGGAAGCCGCTGACGTAGGTGTCTGCGGGTGTATTCCTGAGTTCTGCTCCTTGTTGTTTGATCGCATCTTCGCGTGCATTTTCGGTGCCCGCGGGGATCGCGACGATGCATTTGTAGCCGAGCTCACGGCCGATGCCCGCAAACGACACGCCGGCGGAGCCGGATGTCGTCTCGAGTACGGTCGCACCAGGATTCAGCGTTCCTTTCTCCTCGTGGTGCTTGTAGAGAGCGGGGTAGACGCGGTCGTAGTGGCTGCCGAACGGATTCTCGCATTCCAGTTTGAAATAGATGTGATTGCCGTTCGGGACTTCACCGTGGTATTCAATCACCGGCGTGTTGCCGATCTTCTCGAACACAGACATGGATGTCTCTCCTTGCTATCTGAATTGGGTTGTAGTCGCAACAAAGGTGGGGTGTACCTCCACGCCTTTGCTGCGACCACTCTCCAAGCTGTCAAAGAGCTGAAAAAGTGTATTTTCCTATGTTTGTCTCATCTTTCCGACGTAAAATATACCGTATTTTGGCTAAATGTCAACATATTTCGGATATAGTGTTGACTTTTTCCGACAACAGGTATACCATAGCGCCATGCCCCAGCTACGAAAGGCCTTCGAGAGCATCGGACTCGGCCACAAGGAGATCGGCGTGCTTGAGGTGCTCCTCCAGGGCGGCCTCATGTATGCCGCTGCCGTGGCCAAGGGGGCGAAGCTCAATCGCACGACCACCTACGGCATATTGAAAGAGCTTTCGGGCAAAGGCCTTGTCTCCTCCACCAAACAACAGGGAGTACTCCGCTACCAATCGATCGCGCCCGAGCTTCTGCCCGGCTACATCGAGCGCCGGGGCAAAGAACTCCTCGATATGAAAACGGAGGTCGCGGAAATGGTGCCGCAGCTTCAGCTCATGCGCTCGAAGGGGAGCGTGCTACCGAAAGTGCAATTTTTCGAGGGCGCGGAAGGCATGCAGCAGGCATACGAAGATACACTCGAGGGCAATCGCGAGAAAAAAATCCGCGACATCACCGGCATTGATGCAGTGGTGAACAACCTCGACCAGAAGTTCGTCACCTACTATCTCGAAAAACGCGCACGCCTCGGCATTGAGTGCACCGACGTCGTGCCCGAGACCGAGCTGTCGAAGAAGAGCAAGGACGATGACAAAAAATATCTGCGCGAGACGCGCTTCATTCCATCAAAATTCAATTTCGACGGCGAGATAAGCATCTACGACAATAAAGTCGGCATCTTTTCGTACGCGCCGAAAGCACCTGCCGCCATCATCATCGAGGATAAAACCATCGCGCACATGATGAAACAGCTTTTCGACTACCTCGCGACAACTGCTAAAGCCTAATCTCACTCGGAGTGTTTGAACTCTTCGGATACGGCGACAAAAAGGTCGGCAGGGGATACTTTGGGCATTTTAATGAGTGCGTCACGAAATTTCTCGCTCACACTCACGCGGTCGGATGTTTCGATGACTTCGAGAGCTTTTTGCGGGTCGTCCTCCGTTTTCAAATCCATAAGCAGTTCGGGTTTGCATTTGAGTTGCGCGGCGATAAATTGCGCATGCTGTTCCGCTGATGCGATAACACCAGTGCGTCCAAGAATGTGTGCGACGAAAAGCTGGCTTATCAAGAGTGTGAAGCGGTCTATCGACTCGTCGTTTGTGAGCTCTATCGGTTTCATGCGCGTGAGGTAGTTGAAAATAAATTCATTCTTATCTTTCGAGAACCGTTCGCCTAGCACATACGCAGATACGTTGAACCACGGGTCGCTCATCATGCGCGCAGAAGGTCGATGCGCTGCCTTCGAGATCTGGCTTAACGGTACACCCGCCGCGAAAGAAAGTATTTGCGCATCGGTATTGAGCGGCGTCTTGATGCCGTTCAATGTTTCAAGCACCTGTGACGGTCTTACCGTGAGTATCACTAAATTTGAGTTGAACGCCGCTTCTCTGTTTTTCTCTCGCTCGACCACTGGCTCTATATAAACACCCTGCGGCTTGATCTCTCCGAGTCGTGACAACAGGCGACCCCCAAAATGCCCTTGTGCGCCAAATATAGAAATGTGCTGCTCTCTCATCGACTCCATGCTTCGCATTGTATCTCTTGAATCCCACTTTCCCGATGATTCGATCATACAAGGTAGGACTTTATTGCTTTCTTCGTTTGCCGTGAAAGGCTTGATGCACCTCGCGCAAGTGTTTGTCGGTGACGTGCGTGTACACCTGCGTCGTTGCAATATTGGCGTGGCCGAGGAGGGCTTGCACTGAGCGTAGGTCGGCGCCGTTCTCAAGCAGATCGGTCGCGAAGCTGTGGCGAATGACGTGCGGCGTCACCTTGCGCGTGATGCCGGCTTTGATCGCGTACTGTTTTACCATGCGCTCGATGGAGCGGGGGGTGATGCGCGGCAAATCTTTACCTTTCGCGTTGCTTCCCTTACCGTAGCTCACAAAAAGCGCCTCGCTCATATCGCCCCGCTTTTTCAGATATTCTGCGACTGCTTTTTTGGCAGACGCGGAGAGGAAGACGACGCGCACTTTTTCACCCTTGCCGCGCACGGAAAATTCATCCCGCGAGAGGTCGAGATCCTGATTGAGCCCGCACAATTCCGAGACGCGCAGGCCCGTAGAAAATAAAAGTTCGAGGATCGCGCGATCGCGCAGCGCCACAAGCTCGTCGCCTGCAGGAGCCTTCATAATTCTATTCAATTCATCGGCGGTGATGAGGTCGAGGTCGCGACCAGAGGTTTTCGCAAGCTCGATGCGCTCGGGATTGAGTGATTCGATATCGCGCTTGCGGAGGAATTTGAGGAAAGCGCGCAGCGCGATCAAGTGATAATTCTGTGTGTTCTTCTTCATCGTGCCCGAGACCCCAGAAGAGCGATTCAAGGTGATGCGAAATTCGCGCACCATCGCTTCAGTGATCTGCGAAGGGGATTTTACTTTTGCGTAATCGAGAAAACGCCGGAGGTAACGGTCGTAATTCTCGACCGTCTTCACACTCCGGCCTTTCTCTATCTCGATGTACTCAAGAAACTGGGTTTTGAGTGTTTTGAGATCCGCAGCCATTCACCCATTGTACTGCACACGTCGCACAATCTTTTTACGACCCTGGCGTTGGCACTGCCGTCGCCCATGTTTCCGAGGACGTTCTGGTCATCGTTTCTTTTGTAGTATTGTCGCCCGCTACCCATCCGCCGCTGTCCGTGGCGGGAACGTTGTCAATGAGGTCGCCCCCGGCATTCCGGAGTTCGAGGTTTTCTGCTGCAGGGTTGTTCTCGAGGGCTCCAGTGTATGTGCAATCCGCGGGAACTCCCAAGATGCTGTCATCCGTCCGAACGAGCAGGAAGAAGTCGTTGCCCGGGATAACGGTATTCGCGCACGTCTCGTCAATCGTGATCTCTGGCGTCCCATCCGTCGCATTCAGCGTCCAACCGGAGAGATCGATCGCCTCGCTGCCTGTATTCATCAGCTCCATCCATTCGGCGTCCGTGGAGGTCGCTCCGTCTATGACGGTGCCCATCCACGCAATCTCACTGATGAAGATCATGTCGAGAGGGAATGGAGGAGGTGGAATGTCGTCATTTGTGATGGTGCAAACCTTATCATCTCCCGCGGCGAGCGTTATCGTACCGTCTGCCGCACAATCGCCGCTCCACGCGCCTGCAGAGTATCCTGCGAGCACTGTCTCCGAAGCCGTGTGTGTGCCGACTGTGAGCATCTGCGCGGAGTTCCACGCAACATCGCCACCATCTACCTTCGCCTGAAAGTCTGCGGCAACTGCTGTACCACCGTTATCATTCACGACAGTCTTCATCAGCGTCAATGTCGGAAGCTTCGCGTTTGTGATGACACACGTCTCCGTCTCGCCTGCGGCAACAACAACGTCTGTGCACGTGTTAGTTACCTGCATCCAGCCACTAGGAACAGTTTCCTCCACAGAGTATGTTCCCGGCATAACTTCGTACTGCTTGTTCACTGCATCAGTCGTGGTGCCGGCCCCACCGCCGGTGATGGCCCCTGTACCGGTTGCTGTGATATCGAAGACGCGCGTGTTCCCGCTTGGCTGCGTCACTTTATCAACAATGAGATGCCCCGTGGTCGGCTCTTGCGCGACATCGTCGTTGGTAATCATGCACGTCTTATTCTCACCCGCAGCGAGCGTGATCGTGCCATCTGCCGCACAGTCACCACCCCACGCGCCCGCGGTATAGTTCGGGAGGGTCATTTCAGAAGCGGTATGAGAGCCGACAGAGACGGTCTGCGCGACGCCCCATGAGACATTCCCGCCATCAATCCTTGCTTGGAAGTCGGTCGTTGTGGCTGTGCCGCCATTGTCATTGATGACGGTCTTTTGGAGCGTGAGGGTTGGCGCGATAGGCGGAGGGGGAGTAGGGACGCACCTTGCAGGGTCGACGAGTCGCACGCGATTCCCATGCGCTTCTTGTAATTGACAGAGCCGCTCGATAACCATGTTAAATATTGATCGTGCCCGCGATTCTTGATTATCTGCCGCCGACACAAGCGCTGGAAGGATTAATAAAACTGACAACATCGAAGCGGCAATCACCCGATGCCGCATACTCTCCGATCTTTTATCCATAACAATATGCTTTATGTACGTAGAGAGACGTACAACGATTAATGCTTTCAAAATAACCATTTGTATATGAGGAAACAATGAGGGGCTGTGAATAACTGGTTCCGCGCACGAGCGCGCCCGCGAAGCGGGTCGAGTGTAGGCTGAAAGCCAACGCGAGAGGTTCATGCCGGCACACGTATGTGCCGGCGGCTGGAAAAGCTCGCATTTTGAGGGATACAGAGCTAATACGCAGGGGCGTCTGAGTTTCAAACAAGCAGCCAAAGACTTTTGAACAATTCGCGCAAATCATGCGCAAGTGTCGCATCGTGGATCTCGACGAGATAAAAAGGGTGCCGGCGCGTATTGACCATGAGCATGTAATCACCCATGAGCCATATCCCAGCCCGAAATGTGTCAGAATTTTTCCAAAATTTCATTTGCCGCCGCTTATATTTCCGAGCGAGACGCTGCTCGATCGATGCTGCAGATTGATTGGTGAGCATCTTTAAGCCAATACGCTTGTCCGATTTTTTCCAGTACCAGTCGATGAGATGCGGGTAGTTCTCGACGTACGTATGGTCCTGATACCCCCACATAGTAGGGTCGGTTTTGAGCATGCTTTCTTCCCACGAGAAATTCTGCTGTTCGACGAATCTCTCGATCTTTTCTTCTTCGACAAATCGGATCTGGGGGACGGGGTACGATTCTTCCGCCGTCGCACGTGAAAGTTCGGTGGTGAAACGCTTCAAGATCTTTTCGCGCGTGGCCAATCGCTTGCGTTCTTGCTCGATCGTACCTTCGATATCTGCCGGCTGCGCAAGCGAGAACGTCCGGGGTCGTTTTGTTGCATTCTCAACAAGCAAACCTTTCTCTACGAGTCCTTGCGCGAGGTGATAGCAGGTAGTGCGCTTGATGCCGACCGTTTTTGCAAGCTGCGCAGGCCGCATCTCGCGTTTCTTGAGCATCGTTTTGTACACCTTGATCTCTTTTTCGTTCAACCCGAGCGACGTGAGCAATTTGTCATCCATGCCGCGAGTATATCTGTCGACCACGCATTGTCAACAAATGACCGTCATTCGTTGACATATCGTCTTCATATCCGCATAACAAGATCCTGCTCTTTGATTCAACAGGAGGAACGAATGACCAGCGAGTTCACGGAACAAGACTTCAAGGAGATAGAGGGTTTCTTCCCGACCGGTTTGCGGGGCGAACCAAATCGGCACTGGACGGAAATGACATATACGAAGAGAGCAGAAATGCTACGAAACCATAGACGACATGGGGAGGTCGTTGCATTCTATTACCGCCACCCTGAGCGCCGCATGCTTCCTGTGGTCCACATATATCCGACGTTCTGTCCGGGAAACGCTATGGGTGAACATGGCCACATCACAACTCTCCTTCTCGCGTATGCCATCGTCGGGGCGTTGCTGAATGTAACCGAATGGAACAAAGATAGTCTGAACAGCATTGAGATCAAGTATGGGGGATTGGGCTCCGGCGACGAGGCTCTCCGGTCCCTAGCTATACATGTCAGCATCAAACTATGTCTGTACGCAAGGGTGAGCGCCGTGACGAGCTGGTCTGTTGATAAGTCTGAATCGTTTACAGCCGAGCTCGCGCATAACATCAAACACGAGCACCTTCCCAGCCTTGATGCGTCTCAAATGGACGAAATCGCTCGTGCTCTTTGCGGTCAGGCTCGTACGAAAGTTCAAGATTGGATCCGGAAAGTTCGGACGGATTTTGAGGGCTCATATAAGTGGCGAGACGAAGAGCTCTCGAAGCTCGAACGACAGTTCGGGATCCGGTAAAACCCGCCGGCGCGCGGAGAAATCCGCGCGCCGCAACTATTTTCCCCCGTCTTTTCTGCCGGAGGCGGATCCTCCTTCGTGGGACAAGTACTTTTTTCTTTTCAGTGATTATATTTTAACGACAGAGCGTTGTCGGGCACTACACGGATCAGCAATCCAAGGTTGATGCTACTATGTTTTGATGCTTGAGGAAGTTAATTCCTACTATCGAAAGGTGCCGAAACGCGTGGAGCAGTTCGCGATGCGGTCGCTCATAAAGCAAGTTGAGCCCTTCGTCAGGAGTGGTGATTTCAAGCATCTGTCGGATCTCTTTCTCGACAAACTCAATGTCACTGGCCGTTACATGGCGGCGAGTCGGCCGGATTTCCGGAAAAACAGAGAACGACTGCAACATCAGCCGGGTATCGTCATTTCGAATCATCCGGGGTATATCGATCCGCTTCTCTTGCTCTCTCAGATAGAGCGCCGCGACATCCTGATAATGCTGCATAACAATATCTACAAAAGCGCCAAAGATCAGCTTGGAGGGGTTGCGAACAAATATTTCATATCGAACCTGAGGGAGTCGCTGCCGCAAGCACAGGAACATATTGCAGATGGTGGACTGTTTATTTTCTTCCCCACTGGACTGCAAGGCCCGATCTTTAAGAACGGCTTTCGTGAGATCGTCGATACCATTGCTTCCGATACCATGGTCTACAGTTTCCATCTGGATAAAGATGATGTCGATAAGACCGAGAAAGAAAAGCTCTCTCTCGGCGCGGGACTCGCCTACACGTTCTTGCCGACACAGATCCCATCGATGCGGCAAATGGGGGAGAAGTTCATCATCGATGTCGATGAACGCGTGAGTAGCGCAGATGAATGGAAACGCGTGATAGCCGACAACGGCGACGCGAAGCGACGGAACGTGAGCGCCGCGCTCCAAATGCACTACGAAAAACAGTTTGCCGCCTAATACGGATCATTCGTCCCTTAGATATTTCTTGTTCTTGAGCTTATCGGGGAGGTAAGATTCTTTGTCATACATTTCGTATCCTTTTCCATATTTCAAATCTTTCATCAATTTCGTCGGGGCGTTGCGGACGCGGAGGGGGATGGGGAGATTGCCGAATTTTTTGACATCGTCGAGCGCTTCGAATATCGCATCGTATGAGCGGCGGTCCTTTTTGCACTGCGCGAGGTAGGCGACGCCGTGCGCGAGATTTATCGTCGCTTCGGGATAGCCGATTTTATTCACCGCCTCAAAAACCGCATTGGCAACGACGAGCGCGGTCGGCTGTGCGAGGCCGATATCCTCGCTCGCAAATATCACCATACGCCGCGCGATGAATTTGGGGTCCTCGCCCGCATCCACCATGCGCGCGAGGTAGTAGAGTGCGGCATCCGGCTGTGAGGCGCGCATGGATTTAATGAACGCGGAGATGGTGTTGTAGTGCTCTTCACCTTTTTTGTCGTATCGGAGGTGTTTGGACTGAATTGCTTCTTTCAGGGTATCGAGCGTGATTTTCCCGTAGAGCGCCTGCGCAGTCTCGAGCGCGGTAATAGCCTGCCGCGCATCGCCGCTGGCCATCTGAATCAACCAATCGCGTGCATCTTTCGGGATCTTTAATTTTGTGCGCTTCAATATCTGCTCCATTTCTTTTTCGTCGTGTTCGCCCAGTACAAACACACGAGCGCGGGACAAAAGAGGGGAGATGATTTCGAAACTTGGATTCTCGGTTGTGGCACCGATGAGCGTGATATCGCCGCGCTCGACGAAGGGAAGGAGAAAATCCTGCTGCGCTTTGTTGAATCGGTGGATCTCATCCACAAACAATACCTTCGGCTTGCCGCCGAGTTTGAGTTGCCGATTGCCGATCACTTTCTTGATATCTTCTTTGCCGGAATCCACCGCGGATAATTCATAAAAGTCTGCGCCAACGGCATTTGCATAGATGCGCGCGAGTGTGGTCTTCCCCGAGCCCGGCGGCCCCCACAGGATGAACGAGAAAAGTTCTTTTTTCTCAATGGCGACGCGCAACGGTTTTCCCTTGCCGGTCAGGTGCTCTTGCCCGACGAATTCATCCAGTGTTGTGGGCCTTATTCTAGAAGCCAACGGTTCCATAGCCCCAGTATACGCTTCCTTCATTTTGCATACACTTGCATGATTCTTCTCAAAGGTTATCCTGTCCAGACTATGAATGCAAAATCACTGGGTATCGCGATCGTCGTTATTATCATCGTCCTTATTGGAGGTTATTTTATATACACATCCATGAATTCCCCTGCCACACCAGCGCCACAAGACACGAGTCCGACGGCTGATCAAACTAATCAGGTACAGGGCCAAGATGTGAAGGTCGGCGGGGGCCTCGAGGCAAGGCCGGGTGACACCGTCTCCGTCCTCTATGTGGGCAAATTTACCGACGGCACCGAATTTGACAGCTCCGCAGCACATGGTAATCAGCCGCTTACGTTCGTCCTTGGCTCCCAAGGCCTCATCCCGGGCTTCCAGATCGGTATCAACGGCATGAAAGAGGGCGGGCAGCGCACGCTCGCGATCCCCCCGAGTCTCGCCTACGGTGGAGAGGACGTGAAGGATGAGAGCGGCAACGTCATCATCCCTGCCAATTCGACCCTTATTTTCGAAATACAGTTGGTAAAAGTGGTCCCCGCCACCTCCACTCCAGCGGCGGAGTAGAGGTCTCCGGCACTTGGGCCAAAACGAGGTTTGTTGGCGTAAACCTTGCATAAATTGCGGGAATGTGATATCGTTTGCCGATGCTTACGAAGCGTAAGAAGCAGAACGAGATCGGCAAGGCGCGCCGCCACGACACGGATACGGGCTCTCCGGAGGTCCAAGTGGCAGTCCTCACGCGTCGGATCGAGGAGCTTTCGGTCCATTTGGATAAAAACCGCAAGGATAAGCACAGTCGCCGCGGACTTTTGGGTCTCGTCGCCGACCGCCGCAAGCATTTGAAGTACTTGGAAGCGACAAATAAGCGTGCATACGGTACTTTGGTGAAGAAACTCGGCCTGAAAAAGTAAACTTTTTCAGGCAGGTGCCAGGTTTTAGGGAACAGGTTCCAGGGAACTTCATTCTCAATTCTGCGTAAGTGCGGTATCGTGTAGTAAGTACATTTTTTATACGTTAATACTATTTTGGGGCTCCTGACTAGAACCTAGTCCCTAGCACCTAGAACCTATTTCATATGGCCATAGTAAAACATACAGAACAGCGCGTCGGTGTATTCATCGACACGCAGAATCTCTACCACAGCGCGAAAAATATTTACCACGCGCGCGTCAATTTCGGCAACGTCCTCAAGGATTCCGTCGCCGGCCGCCACCTCATCCGCGCTCGCGCGTACATGGTGACGACAGAATCGGGGGAAGAGACCGCGTTTCTCGAAGCCCTGACCAAAGTCGGCATCGAACCGAAAACAAAAGAGCTCCAGATCTTCTACGGCGGCGCCAAGAAGGCCGATTGGGATGTCGGGATGGCGGTCGACGCGATTACCGCCTCGCCCAAGCTCGACGCAGTCATCCTCATCACCGGCGATGGCGATTTCATTCCGCTTGTCGAATACTTAAAGATGCACGCGGGCTGCCAAGTGGAGGTTGTCTCCTTCGGCCGCTCGACTTCCGGCAAACTGCGCGAGGCGACGGAGCACTTCCTCGACCTCGACGAAGATCCCCGCCGCTATCTTCTCAACTATCGCCCTGTGCGTGGCGGGCGTTCGACAGGTTCAAGGCAAGTAAACTCGCCGCAGGCCGACAGAGATGTACAAGTCTCTGCTCCCGACGACTCGATCGCACCAAACAGTGCCGAAGAAATTTCCGACATCGGCCGCATCACGGGAGTGGAATAACCTGCGCGCGCATTTCTTTGCGCGAGGAGATGTAGGCAAAGAGGATGAAGCCCAGGCCGATGAAACCCGTAAAGGGCTCGGGCACGTGGAAGAAAATGCCCCCGAGGAGCGCGAGTGCGAGGCCGAAGATGGCCCAGTGCGCGCCATGCTCGAGGTAGGGCAGACTCTCGAGCGTCCGCGCACGCACGAGGTAGACCGTCGCCGAGCGCACGTAAAGCGCGCCGATACCAAGTCCCGCGATGATCATGAGAAGATTCGAGGTGATGGCGAACGCTCCGACGACACCGTCGAGCGAGAACGCGGCATCGAGTATGTTGAGGTAGACAAAGAGGGCGATACTGCTTTTGGCAACGACCATGCCCGCCTGCATCTCGAATGCCTGTGCGATACCCTCGATACCGATGAAGAGGATAACGCCGATAAGCCCCGCGACGAGAATGGTCGCCGCCGAAAGCGGCACAAGGAAGGCGCAGAGCAGCAAGATCGCAAGCGTGAGTGCGACCTCGATCGCCTCGATGCCGCCCCAGCGGGAAAGATATTTCTCGATGATAACGATCCAATGCACAATCTTGCGGTCGTTGAAAAAATACTTGAGCGAGACGAGGAGCAGAAAGGCGCCGCCGAACGACGCGATAGCGATGTGTGCCGCTTCGAGATAATGTCCATACTGCACCGGATCGAAGATCGCGAGGTTGAGCACGACGAGCGGCCCGAGTCCCGCAGCCGCCGCGACGATGAATATGGGGAGCACGAAACGCGTACCGAAGACGGCAACGGGTATGCCCCACTGCAGGAAGCGCTTCTGCCAGATCGGCTCCATCCGCTGGAGTACCTTGGCGTTCACGACCGCGTTGTCGAAGGAGAGGGTCGTCTCCAAGACGGCAAGGAGCGCGACCGTAAAGAGCGCGGCCCATCCGCCCCAGATAAAAGCGGCGATGCACGCTGCAACAGCGACAACAGTCGGAAAGATGAGGATTCCCATACGCGGGCATGGTACCACACGCTGTTTTTGCACGTAAGAAATTATGCTAAGCTCCCGACGGATACAAATCGTTCCTTCAGGAGGACGCGATGCAAAGTCTGACTCTTAGAGAACCCGTAGTTGTTGACGGATACGGCTTCCTTGGCCAAAGGACCGGGATCCGACTCGCTCCACGGAATCAAAGGGGCTGGTGTGTTCGTACGATGCACCCGCTCCTCGGCACATACGATCACGAGATATCTGTCGCACAAATACGCAACGGAGCCCATTGCCTCTCAGTCGCCGGAGGGGCATGGGGAGGGTGGCGACTCGATATTGTCGAACACCTGCTGGCACTTCGGAGCGGCATGCACGTCGATGGCATCGTGATATGTTTTCCTACACATGGCATACCCTACACGGGGCACGCCGAGAACTTCGTCAGAGCCGCAAAACCTCTCCTCGAAGAAGGGCCACAGCTCTCTGCGTATACAACAACGCGGACAATACCGCGCATCTACACGGAAGACCGTGCCGGTTACGTCGAGTTCGAACCCGCCACGCGAGGAGGACTTGTCGTCCATGTATCGGTGGACTACAAGAAGCTCGGAGGCTACAGAGAGTTTGTGTGGGACTCTTCAAAAGACTCCTTCGAGGCGATCGCGAGTTCGCGCGGTGAACTCCGCCCGTCTTTGCGCCTCGTCCGACGAGCAGCCGTGGAGTTTGGATGGCCGCACAAGGGCGCGTTCGTTGATGCGCGAACTACTCCGGGTCCGCAATTCTTGCGTGAAGTACTGGAACATCGCGTCATCGACGCACTGGGAGCACTTAGCGTTGTGACGCCGGGTGGCGGGCACCTCATCGGTCGATACCGCTGCCACCGTGCGGGACATGGTCCTGATACTCTCCTCGTGCGAGCGATCGCGCAGGGGCTCGTCGAGGTCCGCAACTCCACCAAGGTCGCAGCGTAGAAATCTCGATTGGCATCGACCAAAACTGGCTACCTGCGCTCCGCGCGCAGGTAGCCAAGCTTTTTTCGTAAGACGTGATATAGTGTTCGGCATACAAGATAACCGTGGTGTTTGGATAGGCAGCTTGCCCTGAGCGTGTCGAGGGGTGGAGGCTGAAATCTAAACATCACCCAAAAGACAATGGAAAAGAAGGTGTATTCTCTCGAGATTGGGGGAAAGACGATGTCTGCCGAGTTCAACGACTGGGCGGATCAGGCAAACGGTTCGGTTTTGGTGCGGTATGGCAACAGCGCGGTTTTGGCAACCGCTGTCATGGGCCGCGAATCGGACAAAGATTATTTCCCGCTCTCCGTCGAGTACGAAGAGAAGTTTTATGCCGCAGGTGCCATCCTCGGCTCGCGATTTATGCGCCGCGAAGGGCGCCCGTCGGACGAGGCGATTCTCTCCGGTCGCATCGTCGACCGCACCATACGCCCCTTGTTTCCCAAAGGAATGAAGAGAGAGGTGCAGGTCATCATCACCGTACTGTCTATTGAGGAATACGACACCGACATCTTGGCGGTCAACGCCGCATCCCTTGCAATAGCGACCTCCGATATTCCGTGGAACGGACCCGTCTCATCGCTGCGCATCGGCCTTGAGGAGGGAAATGAGGCATTCATCGTGAACCCCACGTACAAACAGCGCGAAGAAGAGCTCCCACCGAAAGCGCTCATGGATCTCACCGTCTGCGGAAAGGACAATCTCATCACCATGATTGAAGTGGGCGCACGCGAAGTAAGCGAATCGACACTCGAGAGATCCCTCGCGCTCGCAAGCGAGGAAATCGAAAAAATGCAGGCGTGGCAGAAAATGATTATTGCCGAACGAGGGAAGACAAAGTGGGAATTCAAGGCGCCGGAGGCGACGCCTGAGCTCATCGCGACATTCGAGGAGCTCGTCAATCCAAAGCTCAAGGCTTCGGGCGGCAAACTACCGAAACAAGAACTCGGTCCGATGAAATCCGAATGGATGAAAGCGGCAACCGAGAAACTTCCCGATATGCCGAAAGGGCAAATTGATTCATACTACGAGGAGCGTTTGGATGCATTCGTGCACGAGCTCGCCATAAGTGAAGGAAAGCGTGTCGATGGCCGTGCCCTCGACGAAATTCGTCCGCTCTTCGCGCAGGCCGGCGGCGTTTCGCCCGTCATCCATGGCACAGGCATTTTCTATCGCGGAGAGACCCATGTCTTGGCGGCCCTGACCTTGGGCGGCCCCGGAGATGCACAGCTCCTCGATACGATTGAGAACCAAGATACGAAAAAGTCATTTATGCTCCATTACAATTTCCCGCCGTTCTCGGTAGGGGAAACAGGTCGCGTTGGCGGATTCAATCGCCGCATGACAGGTCACGGTGCACTCGCCGAGAAAGCACTGCGAGTCATGATGCCTTCGAAAGAAGCGTTCCCGTATACGGTCCGCATCGTTTCTGAGTGTCTCGCCTCCAATGGTTCCACCTCAATGGCCACGGTCTGTGCAGGCTCAATCGCGCTCATGGATGCTGGAGTCCCTATCACACGCCCAGTCGCGGGAATCGCGATGGGTATGATGTCTGACGGAAAGACACACAAAGTTCTCACCGATATTCAAGGCCCAGAAGACCATCACGGAGATATGGACTTCAAGGTAGCGGGCACGTCCGAGGGTGTGACCGCAGTCCAAATGGATGTGAAGGTAGAGGGCGTGCCGCTCAAAGTGCTCGCCGAAGCATTCGCGCAAGCAAAGAAAGCGCGTTTGCAGATTCTCGACGTCATCACAAAGGAAATCGCAGCTCCGCGCCCTGACATCAGCGAGCGCGCGCCGAAGATCCTCACTATTGTCGTCAAGAAAGACCAGATCGGACTCGTCATCGGTCCCGGAGGCAAAATGATCAATGGCATTCGTGAACGCACTCTAGCAGACGACATCACGATCGAAGAGGACGGAACGATATTTATCACCGGAAAAGGCGGTGCGGCCGAAGCAGCGCTCAAAGAGATCGCAGAGCTCACGCGTGAATACATGGTCGGCGACAAACTTGAGGGTCCGGTCGTCCGCCTTATGGACTTCGGTGCCTTTGTGAAGCTGGGGCCGACCGCAGACGGACTCGTACATGTCTCGGAGGTTGCTCCGTTCCGGATCGGTAAAATATCTGACGCGGTTGCGATTGGGGACATCGTCCCCGTGGTTATCAAAGAGATCGACGAGAAAGGAAGGTATAATCTGTCAATCAAAGCTGCCGATCCGGAATGGGCCGCACGCAAGGGGCTCAAACCGGATACGAGCGGCGGCGAATACAATGGCGGACGAAACGAAAGACCCCGGAGGAAATTCTAACGACGACACAAAGCCGAAGGCGACTTCGGTGCCGCAACCGCAGCCACAGCAAAAATCCATCCTGCCAGAGTTGGGCGAATCCGACGTGCGCATTCTCGAAGAGCACGTGACGCATGCAGCATCAAAACCCGCTCCGCCATCCCAACCAGAACCTCAGCAGGGCATGCCGAAGCCTAGCGAGCCGCCAGTGAGCACTGTGCCGCCCCCGCCGAGCGCACCGGCTGTACCAGAAAGTGTGCCTGAAATAAGACTTCCTCCTGCACCTGCAGCACCACCGCCGCCCACCCCTACACCTCCAAAAGCGACGACGCCTGCTCTGGTAATTCCGCCGCCGCAAATACCCCAATCTGATCCTATCGCCGAGGATGTGGGCCTTGTTCTTCCAGCACGCAATCCGGCTCCTCCTCCGGTCCCCATGCCACCGCCTGCCCCACCATCCGTACCGATCCCCACGCCGCCACCAGCGCCAGCTCCTGCAGCACCTCCGGCCATGCCGCCTCCAATGCCGCAGACAGCGATCACGCCTAATCGAAATGTTCCTGCGATAGGTAACGATATTGCAAAAATCCTTGCAGACGTGAAGCTGCCCGAGCGCCGCGAGCCGGTGATCTCAGGTGAAAAAACGATAGCGGAGGCGCAAAAGAAATTTGATACAAGCATCGTGGGCTCCGCGATGCACGACCCTGCGGATAAAGCTGCCGGAGCGGCGCCGGCCGCGAATACCGTGAGCCAAAGCGGACCAAAAGAAGCTGAAAAAAACCCGAGCAGCGTCGCCGCTGTCCACACGCTAAAAAATGATCTTCAAGGTGTCGTTCAGGACAAAAAAATATCACTGGTAAGAGCCGTTTCCCTCGAAGAAGACCGCAGGGCCCGCAAAGTGGCGCCGGTAGAAACGCCGGCCACACAGCAGCGTTCAAAACGGACATTCGCGATCATATTTACCACGCTTATTCTCCTGGGACTCGGTGTCGCAGCGCTCTTCGGCGTTTTCTTCGTCATGAACCAATCACAGGCACCGCTCCCGACCGATACGAGCTCGTCGATACTTTTCGCAGAACAAAGCGTCCTGCTTCCGCTCGAGGGTCAATCTCCCGGCGACCTCAAACGCCTCCTCGAGTCAGGCCGCGCGGGCTCTGGTGGGGCGCTCGGTTCCATTACACGCATTATCCCCGTGATCGTGGCAGCGTCCACTGACGATCCGGTACAAAACCGCGCTGCGACATTCGGAGAATTTATGACAGCCATCGGAGCACATCCGCCGGAAGAGCTCCTCCGTGCTCTGGGGGGCGATTTCTTCTTCGGAATACACACGGCCGACGAGAACGCTCCGCTCTTTGTTGTTCCCGTCACATCACACGACCACGCGTTCGCAGCGATGCTCAATTGGGAAGAGGTCTTGAATGCTGATCTTGCCCCCGTATTCACCTTCGTCCCCACTCTCGCGTCCGACGCAAACGGCCTGCCAGTGCAGCGCACGTATCAAGATGTCGTTATGCGCAACTACGACGTACGCGCGCTCAGAGATGATGCGGGTGATATCCAGCTCTACTACTCGTTCCCGACACAAAATATCCTTGTCATCGCAGAAAGCCCGTATTCATTCACCGAAATACTGAGCCGTCTGCAGGCCGGCCGCAAACTCTAGCGCAAGAGCCGGACACTTTGCTATACTCTGGGACATGAAACACATCACCGAAGAACAGCTCGAAGAATTACGCGGGGCTTTGGGCGCGGAGCGCGATTCGGTCGAGGAAGAATTGGCTACGTACGGTCGCGTACAGAATGATGCCGGTGATTGGCAGGGGAGCACGAGTGTCGACGGTCAGGAGCCCGACCCGAATGATGCCGCGGACCAGATCGAGGAGTTGGCCGTCAATGTCCCGCTTGTAGAAGAGCTCGAGAAACGCCATCGGGATATCGTGGACGCACTCGAGAAAATGGAAGATGGCACCTACGGCATCTGTGAGGGGGGCGAAGAGGAGATTCCGTTCGATCGCCTTGAGGCGAATCCTGCCGCGCGCACGTGCGTGCAACACGCCTAAATCTCATTCACATATGTGCAACGCGGCGGCGCCTGTGGGCGCCGCCGCTTGTTAGAATTGCACGATGGGGGAGAAGCAGAAAATCGCTTCCGGATTCGCGCGCGTCTTCGGCGCGCAGCCGATGCTGCCAAAAGGTACTGTCGTCTCGGTAGAGTGCGACATCGTGAAAGGCTTACACGCCTACACGATTGTTGGCCTGCCTGACAAATCAGTGGAGGAGGCAAAGGACCGCATCGCCGCCGCGATAAAGAATACCGAATTCGGGGGAGAAGAACTCGAGTCGCCCAAACGCAGCAACAAGAAGATCGTGCTCTCTCTCGCCCCTGCAGCGCTCAAAAAAGAAGGTGCAGTTTTTGATCTGCCGCTTGCTCTTTCATTTCTTCTAGCCTCCGAACAGATCCGCTTCGACCCGACAGGCAAGATGTTTGCGGGGGAGCTCTCGCTCGACGGTACGCTCTCTCCCATCCTTGGATGTCTTTCGATCGCATCGGCCGCGCGCGACGCCGGATTTACCGACCTCTACGTTCCGGAAAATAACGCCGCGGAAGCATCGCTCATTTCCGGATTGCGCGTGCATCCGGCTTTCTCTCTCGCCGACGTGCTCGAGCAACTCACAAAACCCGATACAAAGAGATCCGTTCGACGAGCACCTCCTGTGCACGTGCACGACGACACGGCGCTCGACGAGATCCGCGGGCAGGCCAGCGCCAAGCGCGGACTCATTATTGCAGCAGCGGGCGGACACAACATCGCGCTCTATGGTCCACCGGGTACGGGGAAAACCTTGCTTGCCCGCGCAACCGTCTCGATCCTCCCCGATCTATCCGAGGAAGAGATGATAGAGGTGACGACCATCCATTCGCTTTCGGGCACTCTAAGCGGGCACGCGATATTTCGGCCGCCGTTCCGCTCTCCCCACCACACCTCGTCGTACGCCGCACTCATTGGCGGCGGCTCTACGGGCATCCGCCCGGGCGAAGCAACGCTCGCGCACCGCGGAGTTCTTTTTACTGACGAGTTCCCCGAGTTCCACCGAGATGTCATCAATGCTCTGCGCGAGCCCCTTGAGGATCGGGTAATATCCATCGCTCGCGCACATGGCTCGGCGATATTTCCTGCAAATTTCATGCTCATCGCCGCCTTGAACCCGTGCCCCTGCGGATTTTGGGGGACACAGCGGTGCCGTTGTATGCCGCACCTCGTAGAAAAATATCGGAGAAAAATTTCCGGTCCAGTTGCCGACCGTATCGACATGTGGGTCTCCGTAGGCGAAATGTCGCCCGAGACACTTTCGACGCAGAAAAAGGTCGGCTCGGGAGAGACGAAGCGTGCACGCGAGACGGTCGCGGCAGCCCGCGAGAGACAGCGTGCGCGATTCAAGGGTGTGCACAACACATCCACCAACGCCGACATGGGCCCCAAAGAGATCGAATCGCTCGCGGGGCTCACGCCAAAGGCGGAAGAAACGCTGCAGGGCGCGGCGCGCTCGATGAAACTCTCGCCGCGCGGATACCATCGCACTATCAAACTCGCGCGCACCATCGCCGACCTCGCCGCGAGTAATACGATTGAACCATCGCACATGTTAGAGGCACTCCAATATAGAGCCCGCGAATTATGAACCGAGCATATGTTCCCGATTTGTCCACGCATAGCGTGGGTACAAATCGCAATCCCCTTGGGGACTAGAGGCACTCCAATACAGAGCACGGGAGCTATAGAATGGGTGCGGCGGCCTGTTAGTCCAACAATCTGAAAGAGTTTCACGGGTGGCCGAGGCTCTGCCGCCTCGGCTTTCCCGAAATCGTTTATTCTGTATACTGCTGCCGTGAAAACGATGTCACGCAACAAAAAGTTCGTACTTGGCGCCAGCGTCCTTCTGTGCGCAGCTGCATGGCTCTATAGCAACCCTCCTACGCAGGAACCGCAACCCGAATCTGTTCGTCAAACAACCACGGAAACGATCTCCGACGGCACTGTTACACTCTCGTACTCTCCAAAAGAATTTGGGCTTGCTGTTTCCTCTGAGCAAATCCTGAATCGCGCCTATATCCCTCCGTGCGATCCTGACTTCGAGTATTGCCTCTACTACATCGGACCCGATTATCAGAGCACGAATTTTGACGGTGCGGGAATGCGCGTAAAGAGGCGTGCCGATCTCGCGACACAAGCATTGTGCCTACAAACACTTCCGCCAGAAGGCAATACAAATACCACTTCAAGCATGTCGACCTCCCGAGATTTCGCCACGAGCATCATCGCACCGCTCGGGAACGCGGCAGCCGGACACTACGCGAATGGTGCGCTCTTCCGGCTCTCATACAAAGGCTCGTGCTATGAATTCGAGACTCGCATCAGCGCCTCACAGTATGCGAATTATCCGCGAGGTTCGATCAAAGAATTCATGCCGTGGGATCAGAGGGCAATGAACGAGAAGCTTCTGCAGCTTCTCAAAGAGATGACCCTGCCCGGGGGCGTGAAGCCATTTTTGGATGTGCCGTAAGCCGTACGATTAGATCGTTTCCTTGCTGTCGGAGAAAAAGATATTCGCTTTTTTGATGTCGAGGGATTTCAAGCGTTCCGAGACAAATTCCTGCATCGCTTTCTCGCTTTTAAATTCGATGACTTTCGTATCATCAATAACCGCCCATGCACTCACCTCGCGCAGGACATCCGTCTTACTGAAGACGATATGTGTGACACCGTTCATCCGGATGGCACGTTCGAGTGTTTGCATGTTCATCCAATTGGTCTGGCGGCGGCGGCCGGTCGTGGAGCCGAACTCTTCTCCGATATCGCCGATCTTGTTGAATACTTCACCTGCCGGCTGGAATTCCTTGCTGCCAACGTACGTCTCGTAGATCTTTGCCACTCCCCATACATCACGAATAGCATTGGCCGGCAGACCGTTTAAGAGCGCGCCGGCTGCCGTACAGTGGCTCGAAGTAACGAACGGATAATCGCCCCAATCAATGTCGAGTCCGAACCCCTGCGCTCCTTCGGCGAGGATGTGTTTGTCGCCCGTGGTCTCAAACCACTCCTCGTAGAGATCGATGAGATACGGTTTGAGTTCGGGAATAGTCTCCGCACGCACGCCAGTGCGTCCGTACTTTTCGCGATAGGCGGGGCCGTTGCCTCTGCCCGTCGTACCGATCGCGGCACCAACCTTCTTGTCCTCCTCTTTATGCGCCGAGGTAATGATGTGTGCGTTTTCCGCGACGAAAATCTTTCCTGTTGTATCAATGCCACCGTCTTCGAGCATTTGCAGCTCCTTGAAAAATTGTTCCGGATCGACGACACAGCCGTTGCCGATGACGGATCTCACACCAAAAAAAACGCCCGCCGGTATCTGATGGGTGACGAATTTCTTCCCGTTATGAAAAATCGTGTGGCCCGCGTTCGCGCCGCCGTTGTAGCGGAGCACGTGGGTATAGGAGTTTTTGTGGCTTAAATAGTGGGCGACTTTGCCTTTTCCGCAATCTCCGTACTGGAGATCGACTATGACATCCATCGTTAACACAACTGCCTCAATCTATCATTTTTGCAGGCGAAGTACAAGCGCAAAATAGATGCCGCGCTGTTAGAGGAGTGCCCGAAGTATGAGAAACACTGTCTGTAAAAGATTGTGCATACGTTTAGAATGGGTTGCGGATACCGTTGCGGATCTCGAAGTGGAGATGCGAACCTGTTGATTTGCCGGTCGAACCCACGTAGCCGATAACCTCCCCCCGCTCAACCTGCTGTCCCGGCGATACGGCGACTTTCGATTGATGCGCGTAGAGTGTCTGGCTTCCATTGCCGTGTTGGATGACAACGTAGTTACCATACCCTCCGTTCCACCCACCCTGCTTGGCTACCATGACCTCGCCTCCTGCTGATGCGAGGATCGGGGTACCGATCGGTGCGGCGAGGTCCACGCCGTTGTAGCCGTGGACACCCTGAGTCTTTACGTAACGTGCAAGCGGGATCATGTAGTACCCGATCTCGGCCGCAGAACCTTTCGGGCCTGAGCTCAAGACGGGGCTCGTGCCTGCAGAGTTTTTCTTCACAGAGGCGGGGGCAACCGCGATTTCACCGTCGGGGATGAGGATGTCTGTCCCGACGACGAGGTTTGCGTCGTCAATATCATTAAACGTTGCTATTTCGGTTGCGTCTCCTTTAAATTTCTTTGCGATGGAAGCAAGCGTGTCGCCCTTCTTCACCGTATATTTCACGCCGGTGACAGGCAAAATGGTGAGTCGTTGTCCTATTCTTAATACGCTTCCTCGTGGCATGTCGTTGGCCCAGAGGATGGTGTTGGGAGAGACTTGGAAGAGCTTCGCGATGCCATTCAAGGTATCGCCTTCGCGTACGACGTACACGCTGATCTTCGAATTCTTCGGTTTCTCGAGATCGGCGATAGTGCCTGATGGACCTTCCGCAGGCATGAGCGCCGAATCGTCGACGATGACAATATCGCCGCCGCCACGGCCTGCCGTGGGATTGGCATTCATCGCGGGCTTCGGAAGCGCCATCGTCTGAAGGTTTCCGCCGCCCGAGGATGCTTCTCTCTGCTTTTCGGGAGCGTGAAGGATGGCGGCAACAAAATCGCCGATGACGCCGGCTCGTGCGGTCGCAGGGCTGAGTGCCCCGAGAACCAATAACAGGGATATGAGAGTAGCCGCCGAACGAGCGGGTCTGAGTGATCTATATTTCATCGCTCGCGGACGTGAGAAGTCCCGCTGCGAATCATTATGGTTACTTACTGATATAAGCCGTTTCGATGCTTTTCTGTCTGCTGAATTACAGACAAGCAAGACCTCACAGACTTTTCATCATGCTCCACGGGGAAAAGGGGTCTTTGGTACCTCCCCTGATATAGCTAGACGATAAGCCGTTTTTCAACGATGGCGCGTAGGATGATCTGGAATATGGCTCAAAATCTCGCTTTTATAGAGACTCGGCCTCAGGACTAGTTCAGCAATGCCACCGCTCGGTTCACTGTACCTTCATCGAGATACACGTCAACCGGCTTAAAACTATACCAGTGGATAACTATTCTGTCAATACTTTGAGCGGCTCGTGCTATAGTGGCCGAGTGAAGTATCTCGAAGGCTTAAATGCGGCTCAAAAAGAGGCTGTTTTGCATACTCAAGGCCCACTTTTGATCATCGCGGGAGCCGGAGCCGGCAAAACCAAGACCATCACGCACCGTATTGCGCATCTAATGGAAGAGGGTATTCCCGCTTCGTCAATACTCGCCGTCACGTTTACGAACAAGGCGGCGGGTGAAATGCGTGACCGTGTCCGCGCACTCATTCCGGAGAGGCGCGGCGGGTTACCGGTCATTGCTACGTTCCATTCGCTTGGAGTGCGCCTTCTGCGGGAATTCAACGAAGAAGCTGGGATATCGCGCAACTTTAGTATTTGGGATCACGACGACAGCCTGCGGGCGGTGCGGGCAGAACTCAAGCGGCTCGAGACGGAAGAGTGGACCCCGCGGCAAATTCTCGCTGCCATCTCGCGGGAGAAAGGGGGAGGACGTACGCAGAGAGACTACGACGAGCGCGCCTCGACGCGTCGAGAACAAATGGTAGCGAGGATCTGGGAACGATACGAACAAGAACTCGCTACGCAAAATAGCCTCGACTTCGACGACCTCCTGGTGCGCACGCTCACCCTTCTGCGTGAGTCGCCACGCACGCTTTCGCTTTTACAAAATCGATGGCACTACCTCACGGTCGACGAGTACCAAGACACGAGCAACGTGCAGTACGAGATGGTAAAGCTCTTGAGCAATGCGCACAACAACATATGCGTCGTCGGTGATCTCGATCAGTGCATCTACACGTGGCGACAGGCGGAGATCGGAAATTTACTTTCTTTTGAACGCACGTTCCCCGATGCAAAGGTTGTGCGGCTCGAACAAAACTACCGCTCTACGCGGACGATCCTCGCCGCGGCGAATGCGATCATCGAGAAAAATACGAACCGCATCCCGAAGACGCTCTTTAGCGAGGGCGGGACGGGTGACCCAATCGTCGTGCATGGCGCCTTGGATGAGCGGTATGAAGCATGGTTTGTCGCGGAGAGGGCTACGTCACTCATCGAACGTGGCGTCGGACCGCGTGAGATAGCCGTCCTCTATCGGGAGAATTCGCAATCGCGCGTACTCGAAGAAGCGCTCCTGCACGCAGGGTTACCGTATCAGGTCCTGGGCACACGCTTCTTTGAACGCAAGGAGGTAAAAGATGTACTCTCGTATCTGCGCGCAGCCCTGAATCCGAAAAGCACGAACGACATCGTACGCATCGCGGGGGTGCCGCCGCGCGGTATCGGTCGTGTCACGCTGGAGAAGATGTTTGGTGGACAGCCGCTCGGGTCGGCAACCGCAAAAGTAGTCGCGTTCCAGGCAACTCTTGCAAGTATCCGACATGCGATCAATACGCTTCCCGCGTCGGATACTGTGCGATTTTGCATCGAGGCGAGCGGCATTCAAAACATGTACGGTGGTAAGACCGAGGAGGACGCTGAGCCCCTCGGCAATGTGCGCGAACTCGCGAATCTCGCCGTAAAATACGACAGTATTGAGCCGCCCGCAGGGATCGAACGGCTTTTGGAAGAGGCAGCGCTTCAAAGCGAGCAGGATGAACTCGATATGGAGAAGGGCAAGGGCGGCATATCGCTCATGACCGCACACGCGGCGAAGGGATTGGAATTTGATGCGGTTTTCATCGTCGGGCTCGAGCAGGGTCTCTTTCCTTCAGTGCGCAACGACGAAGGACGTGACCCGGAGGAAGAGCGGCGACTCTTCTACGTCGCGCTCACACGAGCGCGCAAGTATGTATTTTTGAGCTACGCCTTCGAGCGTACAAAATACGGCACGCGTGAGCGGGCACTGCCTTCAGAATTCATCTCCGACATCGACCAACGATTATTCGCAGAAACAGAAAGCGCACCGCTGCAGAAAAAGCGCGGGCTACTCGATGACTTCTATGAGATCCGGTAGAAAAGGTGCTCGACTAGGACAACATTTCCTTACGGGGGCTTGGGCAGCGCGCTCGCTTGCACAAGCGGTGAATGTGCGTCCGAACGAAACTATTCTCGAGATAGGTCCGGGGAAAGGCGCGCTCACGAAAGAATTATTGGCAACGGGCGCGCATGTTATCGCAATTGAAAAAGACAGGGCGCTTGTCGAAAAGCTCTCGCAAACATTCGCGCAAGAAATCTCCGAGGGGAGGCTTCGGCTTGTCGAAGACGACGTTAGGAATTTCGAACCTGGTAGCTCGAAGCTCGAAGCTCGAAGCTATGTTCTTGCGGCGAATATTCCGTACTACATTACGGGAGAAATTATCCGTCAATTTCTGGAAACTACCGCGCAGCCGCGCGCAATGGCGCTCCTCGTGCAAAAAGAGGTCGCGGAGCGCATTGTCGCGCGCGATCACAAGGAGTCTATCCTCTCGCTTTCGGTCAAGGCGTATGGCTCGCCCAAGATCGTCGCAAAAGTATCGCGTGGGAATTTTTCTCCACCGCCTTCGGTGGACTCGGCGATACTACTTATCACCAATATATCGAAAGAATCCTTCGGTGACGTTGCTGAAGATGGGTTCTTCAAGGTCGTAAAAACGGGATTCGCATCAAAAAGGAAATTCCTCGCGAACAATTTAGCGGTTGTGTTCGGGAAAGATGAGACTCTGCGTGCGCTCACCGCCTGCAACCTATCGTCCAAGGTACGAGCCGAGGACGTGCCGCTCGAAAAATGGCGGGGCATTGCGCGGGAGTTATCGTGAATGCCGCGTTTCCCACTCGTGGCATGGCGTATAATGTTTGCATGCGGACCGTGCTCCTCTTTTCACTCGTCCTCACATTTCTTTTCCCTACTTTTGCGTTCGCGTTTCCATTCGGTGGGCAAGTAGGCCTCGCGGTGCCGTGCTACAACCTTGCCATTTACGCCAATGTGGGACCACCCCGCGGCGGCCCTTTCATATGGACGCCAGCGACGAAGACGTATGCATTTGGTGCGCCATCTTCTGGACGATGGCTTTTGGGTCTCGCCGGCGCACCATACTATTGCATCGTCTCTATCCAGCCGGTCATCGTCTGGCCGGGAACTTATATAACCATGATGGGCTCAAGCCAGTAGTATGGAGTGGATTCGTGCGCACCCGTATGTCTCCGCGCTGTGCGCAGCGGGAATTCTTGTGGTCGTTGGAATACTTATCGTCGATTGGCGCTCGACGAGGCCCGTGCAAAGACAAGCGACTGTTTGGGGAGGAGGCGGGACGGGGCTCCTGAACCCTACATCGTATGACCCCACACAAAATACTACATCGCAGGGTGGTGGATCCATCATGGAGCAGGTGACGAGTGGGCCGCCTTATACCTACACCCCGCCGGTCGGCGTCGCAGAGTCCGCACCTTCTCAAAATACGGGCCCGTATGATTTTGAAACATTTGTTGCGATGCTCATAAAAGAAACGACGCCAAAAAAACAAGGGGGCACAGGCGCAGATAGCTCCGTGATAGAGGCCTACTCATACATTCCGCGCGGACTCATAAGCACGACGACGCCCACCGTCTCGCGAACGGCGCTCCAGCAAGCACTCTATGAATACGGCAATGATATCGGCTCAAGTATCGAATCGTTCGAGCAACAGCATTCAAATATGGTGCAGCTACTCAAAGAGCAGGTCGAGGACCGAGGAAATGCCGACAAGGCAGAAGCGGTGGTCAATCTTGGTCGTTCGTTCCAAGGCCTTGGAACGAACCTCGCCAGCATGGACTCGGTGCCCTCCGCTATTGTCTCTGCACACCAAGCACTCGCACAAAGCTATATCGAGATCGGAAAAAAGCTTGCGCTAGTGCCGCAGGCGGAGCGTGATAGTGATTTTATCGAGGCGATCAAGACCTACAACGCCGCAGCCGATACCTTTACGAAGAACTACATCCAGATCGCGGCGCTCTTCGGGGCACACGGTGTCATATTTGCCTCGATGGACGGAGGACGGGTCTTCACATTCAGTCCGACTGGATTTTAAGTCTTAGGTGCCATACCTCATGAGATACTAGGGCCGCATCGTCTTGTTGGTGTCGCCCGCCTTCTACACACTTTGATGAATTAAGAGCGTCAGGACGCCTATCTCACAGGGTATACTAACTGTGTGGAAAAAGAACGCGCCTACAGAAGCGTGAGTTTTTGCATTATGAATCGAGGATTTTCCCCCATTTTCATTACCGCAGCGATCTCGATCGCGGCACTTCTCGCGGTCGCAGGGTGGCAGATCGACGCTTCGCTACGTGAGAGAAGCGCCGCGACTTCGTATGTCGCCGAGACAAATGCTTCGAGCACATCGCTCCTCGATACCTCCGCGAGCTCGATACTTTCTTCTGACCCGTCGACGACCCCGCTCGGCTCCGCGGTCTTCGATGAGCTCGTTGCGCAATACCTTTCTCTACAAGATGGCGGACTCTATACGCCCGAGACGGGGGAAAGGGCCGCAGAAAAAATGGCAGAAGAACTTAAAGTTCCCATCTCATATCGCGCATATACTGCTGCGGACATTTCGACCGATCCGGACTCATCGTACGTACGCATGCTCGCGTATCGCGGTGAGCTGCAAGAGTCGCTTGCGCCACTCCTCCGAAATACACAGGCCGAGTACGAGATATTCGCATACTATGTAAATACAAAAGACAAGACGTATCTCGAAAAATTGCAGCGGGCCGCGCAAAATTACCGCGCTGCTGCGGGTGCGACCGCACTCGTCGTCCCGCCACAAGATGCGTTCGGACAACACCTCGGCATTTTGAATGCGATGGGAGAATTCGCAGCGACGCTCGATGCGCTTGTCGCCAATGCCGACGACCCGTTCGCCGCCGTGGTACTTTTGCGCACCTACAACGAGGCAGAAGCGCGAGTGCTCGCGTCTTTCCAAGCGCTCGCAAAGTACTACCGAGAGAAACAATCATGAAAAAGATATTTCTTACCATACTCATCGCCATTTTCTTTGCGCCGTCTTTTGCGGGTGCGCAGGCCAACACCCTACTACGCCAAGGAATATTTGATTGCAATCAGAACGGGGCCTACGCAATGAGCGTCGGCTCGCTCGGAGCAACGGGTGGTGTGTACGTGCCTGTCGCTGATTCCACGGTTGAACTCAACACGGGCACGCTTCTGTACAAAGAATGTGTGCTGCGCGAAGTGATAATCCGCGAGCGCGAAGCGGCAATGGCAGGATTTACAAAAAAAGCTGCGCTTTCGATCCAGACAGGTCGTAATGGTAATCCGCAGTACGTGGTTAATCAGGGGCAAGAGCTGCTCACGCAGGCGAGTGACCCTGCGTTCTTGGGTTTCTTGCAGGGCGGTGCCCTGCAAACTCTGAACCCCGCCCTACAAGGGCCCATCACGCGCGCAATGGTGCGTTACTACGAAGGAGAAACTCGTTTGCCTCAAGCGACATCACTCAAATGTCCGTACACGGGCGACCTCCTCGGATACCAGAACGGGCAAGTCCGCTTCACAATTGCTGACTTCCTTGCTGCTTCAGCGCCGCAGTGCAATCCGGTATTCGCCCTCTTTCTCGCGCAAGATATCGCCGATGGCCGCATCGCGCAAGCGGTCCAATACCAGACCGACCAATGGAACTGGAATAACGGGTACTATTCCCAAACTGATGGCGCCATAGATCCGTTGCGCCGGAGGATATTGACGCCGGGAATAAACATCCAGCAGTCCTTTCAGACGATACTCGACAGTCCCGTCCGCCAACTCGAGAGCGCCAATGACATCGGCCAGATGATCAACGCGCTCTACGCGGGCATGACGACACAGATAATCTCCGACAATCAGGGGCTTTCAGGCCTCACGCAGTCGATCGGGGGCCAGCCAAGCTATATCGATAGGGTGGTGCAGGAAGCGTCGCGGGGACTGCGCGATGCCGCGACCAATGTCGCCCTACAAAACCTCTTGGCAGCACAGCGGGTGGAGGCTGCGTACCTGCAGATCGTAAATGCGATCGGGACAGCGCTTACAACGGCGATACTACAATTGAGGAGTGCAGAGAAGCAGTGTTGGGACCTCATCATCTATCAGAATGACGGGAAGCCCGAGCGCCACGTCTGTAGTGGCCCGCTTGCCGCCGACAACACCTGCACGTCATTCGCCGGCGCATGTACGATCGATCCCACAACCGGCCAGCAAACATGCCCGACAGGAGCAGCCCTCAAAATCGCCACCTCGACCGCCTTCTCGCAGCCGATCATCAGCTCCCAAATAGCCCCCATCGCGACCTCGACGGTCGCGCGTATCCAAGCATCGCAAAACGCGCTCGGACTCATCGCCAAACTGATCGAGGCGGTGACGGGGACTTCACTCGATGCGCAGCGCCTCGCGATCGTGCAGCTCAACAACCTCGTCGCTCAAAAGCTCCTCCACATCCAGCCCGACATCGATGGTCCGAATGGCGTCCAGAAACAATTGGATAGCGTGCAGACGGCAATGCTCGGCTCTGAAGGGCTCATTTTGAGTACGGTAAAGCTCTGGGCGGATTCCGAGACGGTGCGCCCCGGCTGGTGCAACGTGAATAATCCTGCGGTCCTCGAAGCGTGGAAGAAATGCTGGGATAAGAATAACCCGGACAAAGCGGCGTGCCCCACACCATAACTATGGTACGTATCAAAAAACATTGGACGGAAAGACGGGTGGAGGAAATAGTATGAGAAACCCCAAGATTCTTTCTGTTATTTTTCTTTCGATTCTAACGGTTACTCCGTTTTTGTCGGTTTCTTTTTTCCCACGTCCTGTTTCTGCTCAAACATTGCCCACGTGTATCGATGGTCAATATTATTCACCTCCTTTGAGCGGCGTCAACCTCGGATGGGATGGTCTTACTGCTCGTTTTTATAACAATTCAGATAGAGCGGAATGCGCTCCAACCGCAGCACAAAGGGCAGCTCGCCCCTACACTGGAATTGCTGCTCCGGCGGTCTGTACGGGCATCGTAAGTTGTATTACGCTCCTTCCCCGGCTCTTGTTCCAATACGGAACCGCGGCCATAGCCCTCGTGTTTGTTTCTCTCAGCTCGTTGATCCTTTCTATCGCGGCGCTGCTCTTCAACTGGCTTGTCGACCATACCATCATCCAATTCGGTACAACATATACAGATGCAGTAAAAAAGGCGGTGGAGACCGCATGGACCGCATTCCGCGATATAGCCAACATTCTCATCATCGGCATTTTCACCTTCATCGCGATTTCCATCATCCTCGGCCTTAAGGAGTACGGGCAGAAGAAAATGATAGCGCACGTGCTCATCATCGCGGTTCTCATCAACTTCAGTCTGCTCTTTACAAAGATGATTATCGACGGTTCGAATTACACCGCGACACAAGTCTACACGGCGGCGGGGCTCGGCAGCACGCAGGCAAAGGGCGCAACGGTAAATAACAGTACGCAATACGGGATAGCAGACCAATTCATGAATTTGCTTGGCGTCAGTACTCTCGCGAATGCGTGGAAAACGGTCAACGATACCGCAGTTGCACAAAACGGCTGGTGGGGCCCGTTCGTGCATGGCATTTTGTTGACGGTCATCCTTCTGGGCGCAGCGCTCGTACTTTTCTATGGATGTTTTCTGCTCGTCTCGCGTTTGATCATGCTGATTTTTCTCATGATGACCGCGTCTATCGCATTTGCGAGCTACCTCGTACCGAAATGGTCGGGGAGTAGCTACGGATGGAGCGCATGGTGGAGCTCGCTTATCTGGTGTGCTGCGTTCGCCCCAATACTCATGTTCCTCCTGTGGATGACTCTGAACGTCTCTAGCGCTCTCAAGAACAAGACGACGGGGACTTTGGGTGGAGCACTTTCGGATCCGGCGGGGGGTAACAATATGAGCGCACTCTTTGCGTATCTCATAGTACTCGGCCTTCTCTACGCGACCTTCAAGGTCTCGAGTATGGCCGCCAACA
>Ga0209542_10002851_pt1 | contig 38060 bp, 50 predicted proteins | sample RifCSPhighO2_01_FD_184028 | JGI IMG/M metagenome (GOLD analysis project Ga0209542, IMG submission 184028) | Soil microbial communities from Rifle, Colorado - Rifle CSP2_plank highO2_0.1 (SPAdes) (version 2) | ecosystem: Environmental > Terrestrial > Deep subsurface > Rock core/Sediment ... | reverse complement strand
TATTTCTAATTGAATACTTTTTATTAAGCAGAATGAAGATTTCATTTCGTTCGGCTTTTTTAATTTTTGTTGCCTTTTTCATTTAAATACTTTAACTCAAGTGTCCTAATTCATTAAGGAATTAACCGATGAAAGAACTGTATTGCTTGCAGTTCCAGCAGGGACAGAAACAAATGAGCTTTCTAAATTAGCAATAGGTAATTCCCAATTAACCATAAAATTATATCAAGAGAGCGGACAAGTAAATACTATAATTTTGAAAATTAGCTGGAATGTTGGAAGTGATCACCTTTTTGTTTCTCTGTAATGGAAAAATGGAAAATGGTTTTAGGTACTATTTTAAAATCTAATTTTAGTAGAGAATTTTATTTTACCTCAAAAGAAAATACGCGGCTTGGTTTGTCGTTCATGGTGCCACCGGTGAGGGTGACACTTTTGCCTGCAAAATTGTAGGGTTCATTCATTTTTAATTTTACTTCTTCGGTAATTACTTTTTCCATTGGACCGGGAATTCCAGAGCCTGATTTTGCACCTATACTTGTTTCCAATTTGGTTAAAACTATCAATTGTCCTTCCCAAACACACATTACACCAGCTGGGCAACGAGAATCATCTATGATTTTTAATGGGGTTATTTTAACGCCATTGTATTCGTATGTTTGATTTAATTCATGTGTTGGAGCTCCGTTTATTGGGGGCATATAGGCAGGGCATTGTGCAAATTCACAATTTGGGCCAGTTCGGGACACGTATGATCCATCAGCACACATTTTTGCATCCATAGTGCAAGCTACTTGCTTGCCTCCATCTTTTAATGGAGGATTTTTGTTTGGAACCTGTGGTGATTCTGGAAGTGAACTATCCTTGTTGGTAAATTCTGGTGCATACAATGTTCCAGTTTTATATAAAAAGACAAAAGTTAAAATAACAATTAATACTAGTGTTATAATTTTAAAGTTTTTACTCATATTTTGATTATAGCACTTTTGGCTGACTTCGAGAGATTCAAGCTATTAATAAATTTTAAAAAATAGTATAATAAATTCATATGACAGATTTATTTGCAAACATTTTATCAAGCGAAACATTATTAATTGGAGCACGATTAGGGGTGGCCATGATTTTAGGTATGATTATTGGTGCCGAGCGTATTTTGGCGCACAAAACGGCAGGTATGCGCACATATGCCCTTGTTTCAATGGGCTCGGCTTTGTTTATTATCATCTCGTTAATTATTACAAGCCGGTACGAAAATGTTACCGTTTTTGACCCAATGCGTTTGGCTGCCCAAATTGTCTCGGCTGCTGGCTTTATTTGTGCCGGGCTTGTGATTGTACGCAAGGACGGCATTGTTGGGCTAACTTCATCAGCAGGATTGTGGGTATCGGTTGGTATTGGTATGGCATCAGGTTTTGGGTTATACAATGTAGCCATTATTGCAACAATTTTAACACTATTTATTTTTGTGGTTTTATGGTTTGTAGAAAAAAGTTTACAAAAAACTAAATTATACGAAATGATTCAAACTAACGAAATAAAAACTTTAGATGAAGAATAGCGTGTAAATAAAATTTAAAAAGTTTAAAATTCACATTTGCCAAAATAAATCTTTTTTGCTATTCTTTCAAAAGACCTAATAGAACTTTTTTATGAATAGAAAAATCAAATCCAGCATTTTTATTTTCATGGTTGAGGGGATTATTAATCCTCAAGACTTAGTCATTGTTCCACAACCGGCTGCTAAAAACATAGCCCCGAGCTATGTGAACCATGCCGGAAAAAGAAAACGTCTCAACGACACTAAGCTAAAAAAGCCGCTAATGTGTCGAACTCAGCACAAGTAAGGCGAACCACCTTTTCACATAAAAAAGCCCCTTGCGAGGGGCTTTAAATTTCTTCGTCTAAATTTAAATGGGCCTTATTCCTTTTAAGATTCAAAAACCGATTATCATGAAAAATAAATAATTCGTAAAAACGTTCTTGGTCTTTCCTAATGATGAATTTACTGATGTTTATTTTTCTACTATCTACAATTATGGGTGTCGCTGGTTCAGTTAGAAATTTGTAGATTTTTTCTACGCCTTCTCTCTCATTTCGCGCACTCATTTTAAAGTCAAGTTGGGCTAAATTCCAAAACCATCCTGCAACTTTTCCAACTTTAGAGTAATCCTCTCGAGGAATATTATTAAGATTACCTATCTCCTCAAGACATCTTTCGTTGCCTAGGTATTTGGCAAGATCCAGTACCCTGAACTTGCCAGCAAGATAGTACTTTAGGTTGGAGATAATCTCAGGATATTTATCTGCCAGCTCTGGTTCGGCCCTGGTGAACCCTACTTGCATAACTGGACCATCATAATATTCGCGTTCAAGTGATGTCACAGTCAAATCTCTCAGAGCAAGCAATTTTTGCTGTGTTGCCACAGACATGTTAATGTAGTTTGTTTTCATTTCTTCTATTCATTTAAGTTAAACAACATTATTTATCTACCCCGATATTACAATAGCCATATCTATAAGTCAATATGGGCTTATTCGTACGAATAGGTAAATAGAGATTTTGTAGAATTTTTTAAGACTTTTTGATTAGAGTTATTTTTGTGCTAATATTAGCCTTATGTTATCGTCAAATGAAATTAGGCAAAAGTTTTTAGACTTTTTTCAAAAAAGAGGGCACAAAATTTTGCCTTCAGCATCACTCGTGCCTGAAAATGACCCTTCAGTTTTGTTTAATACAGCTGGTATGCAACCACTTGTACCATATTTAATGGGCCAAAAACATCCACTAGGAAATCGCTTGGTTAATATTCAGAAATGTGTAAGAACACAAGATATAGATGAGGTGGGTGATAACACTCATGATACTTTTTTTGAAATGATGGGGAATTGGTCACTTGGTGACTATTTTAAAGAAGATGCCATAAAATGGTCTTATGAATTTTTAACTAATACAGATGAAGGCCTGGGTCTTGATCCAAAAAGATTATATGTAACTTGTTTTGAAGGTGACGAAAATGCTCCAAAAGATACAGAAGCATTTGAAATTTGGAAAAAATATATCCCAGAAAACAGAATTTATTTTATGAGCGCGAAATCAAATTGGTGGAGCGTGGGGGACAATGGTCCATGTGGCCCTGATACTGAGATGTTTTATGATGTAACTTCTGAAGGATTAGGGGATTTAACTAAAGAAGAATATATACAAGCTGATGAGGAACAGAAAGTTGTTGAAATTTGGAATGATGTATTTATGCAGTATGAAAAGAGGGATGGAAAAGTTATTGGTAAACTTTCCCAAACAAATGTTGATACTGGTTCAGGTCTTGAGCGAATAGTAATGGCAGTTCAAGGAAAAGATAACATTTTTGATACCGATTTATTTGAAAAAATAATGTCTAAAATAAATGAGTTAACTAATAATGAAAATACTCGTGCAAAAAGGATTGTTGCTGACCATATTCGTACAAGTGTATTAATGATATCAGATAGTGTTGTTCCCGGGAACTCTGGGCGCGGATATATCCTTCGTCGTTTACTTCGTCGAGCAATACGTTTTTCAGATGTACTTGAATTTAAACATGGCGGTACAGAAAGTTGTCTTCGTTACGTAGCACAAGAAGTTGTAAATAAATATGAAGATGTTTATGAAAATGTTAAGTTATTAGAATCAAAAATTTTAGTAGAAATTGGTAAAGAGGAGAAACGTTTTAGGTTAACTCTTAAAAATGGTCTAAAAGAATTTGAAAAAGGGATAGACCCATTTATTTTGGCAACAACTTATGGATTCCCAATTGAATTAACATTAGAACTTGCGAAAGAAAAGAGCATAGAAATAGATTTAGCAGATTTCAATACAAAAATGGCTGAGCACCAAAAGTTGTCGCAAACCGCAAGTGCGGGGATGTTTAAGGGTGGGTTGGCGAATCATAATGAGGAGACTGTGAAATTACATACGGCACATCATTTGCTTTTGGCGGCACTTCAGCAAGTCTTGGGCAAAAGTGTAAAACAAAGGGGGAGCAATATTACTGAGGAAAGATTAAGAATTGATTTTACTTTTGATCGTAAAATGACTGACGAAGAAAAAAAACAAGTTGAAGATATTGTAAACGAAAAAATAAAAGCCGGTTTAAATGTTCTGCGTCGCGAAATGCCATTGATAGAGGCTGAAAAATTGGGTGCAGAGATGGAATTCGGTGCAAAATACCCTGAAGTTGTGAGTGTGTATTTTATTGAAGGCACGGAGGGGGTCTTTAGTATCGAGTTTTGCGGTGGGCCACATGTAACAAACACGAATGAATTAAAAACTTTTAAAATCCAAAAGGAGGAAGCTGTAGCCCAAGGTATTAGACGTATAAAAGCTGCTTTGTTTTAATAAAAATCTGTTATAATAAAGTCAATGCGCAAAGATCATGAAAATGTTTTGGTTATTGATATTGGTTCAGGCTCAGTTGGCTTGGGTCTGGTTTCAAATTACAAAACTGGTAGTAAAAATGATAGTAAAAAAAATATCATAAATTTTTGCACTCGTTATGAACTTGAGTATACCAACGAGGTTAATTTTGGTACTTCACCCGAAAAAATGCTATCAGGTATTGAAAATAGTTTGAAACAAATACCCAAACAAACTATCGATAAAATCCACATTTTTCTACACTCACCCTGGCATGTTGTCCACACAAAACAAGTTTTAATTAGTGACCCAAAAAAAATTAATTTGACAAAAAAATTAGTCCAAAAAACCTCTGAGAGCGAAATTGCTAATTTTACAACTTATGCTAAAACTAATTTACATGGCTATGACCAACTAACGTTAATTGAATCAACCGTACCTGAAGTTAAAATCAATGGCTATATTGTGCCTGATCCATTTAATAAAAAAGTAGACGGTTGCGAATTTTTATTGTCGTTAGCTTTTGCCCCAAGTAATGTTGTCGCTAGTATTGAAAATCTATGTCTAAAATTTTTTGCTTTAAACAAAAAAAATATAAAATTTCGTTCAGCAACACTGGCTTTTGCACATGTCTGCGGCACTCTATATTCAGGTAGTAATGGTATTATGATATTAGACGTTGGTTCTGAAATAACCGATATCTCATTAATAAAAAATAATGTTTTAAATTTTGGTGTGTCATTTGCCGAAGGTACTCATGATATTGTTCGAAAAATTAGCCAAACACTAAATACAAATTTTAGTGATGCGTCAAGCAAGGCACACGCTAGATTTTTAGGAATTTTAAACACAAGTCTATCAACCCAAATAGATGACTGCTTAAAACCTCTTGAAGATGGCTGGCAAAAATCTGTAGCTAACTCGTTAGCTAAGGCACCAAAAAATGAGATAATACCAAAAACTGTGGTTTTAATTTGCGAGGAGTCAGCCATAAGTCCTTGGTATAACAAATCAATTGCCACCGATACTTTTACTCAATATTTAAAAACTGATGGTAAATTTAGAATTATTAGTCCGAATACTGATGCTTTAAAAAATAACTTAGACGTTCATACTGATGTAAAGTATGTCGATATTAGCTTGAGTTTATTATGTATATCTCTATAAATTTTATATAAAATTATGAAAAATTTAGATTTAAATGAAAACAATGTTCCCGTAGACATACTGTCACATAAAGATTTTGCCCCACTAGATGAAGAAATTATTGAGGTCCAGGCAAAAGACCGTCGCAAAACAATTTTAACGATTGTGGGTATTTCAACAACGCTAGTTTTCTTGTTTTTCTATGTTGGTCATATATTTTCAACCGCCACCGTTGAGATAAAAAAATCACGAGCTGATTTCAAATTTTCTAACACTGTAATTTTAGCCAATCAAACAACTACCAGTGAACTACCATTTGCGGTCGTTGAGGTTACTGACACTCACCGTGAGTCAATTATACCGGACGTTGTAAATTCATCACCCAAAAAGGCAGTCGGCAGTGTGGTGATTTATAATAGTCATAACAAATCAAAAATAAATTTAAAAAAGGGTACGGTCTTTATTGCTAGTAACAACATCAAGTTTGTTTCGGATACGGCCGTAGTTTTACCTGGCTATACGCTTGATAGTGCAAAACAAATTATCCCGGGCCAGGTTATTGTTAAAATCACAGCTCAAAATCAGGGCTCAGCCTCCAACATTGGTAATGCCGATCTAATTTTGGCCAACTATCAAAGTCAAAAGGCCAAAATTTATGCCCGCACAAATGAAGTTATTGCGGGTGGAGCCGACCAAATGGCTTATGGACTATCTGATGAGCTTAAAAAATCTGTGTCTTCCAAAATCGATGAGGCTTTAAAAAAATCACTCTTTATTAAAGCCGGGGCCGAAATTCCAGATGAATATATTTTATATATTGACATGTTTGTTTATAGCCCAAAAAATTTAATTATTTCAGGTACTCCACAAACATTGGACGTATCCAAAGAGGCCTCATTAATTGCCTATGTTATGAAGCGTAAAGATATTGAAAAATTAATTAAAAGTAAACTAGAAATCACTGAGCCAGCTAATCCACAATATCTAGGTATTGAAAATTTAGAAGTTAAATTAGTTAGTCTGCCGACCGACCTTAAAAATCCGCAGACTCTCCAATTAAATTTTACTGGTGAGGGCCAGGTTGTTTCATACATTGATACTACTGATCTAGCTAAACAAGTAAGTAATCTGAGGGTTAAAAATGCCAAGAGGTTATTGGCATCAATCCCAAGTCTTGAAAGTTACAAAATAGCAATCAAGCCAAATTATTTGCGGATTATGCCAAAATCTTCAAAACAAATAAAAGTCATTGACGTATACAGTAATTAGTTTAGAATAGGTACATAACATATATGCCAAATAAAAATGAACAAAAAGCTGTGGGTATTGTGACCGAAGCATTACCAAATACAATGTTTCGAGTTAAGGTTGGTGAGAATGAAATTATTGCCTATCTGGCTGGTAAAATGCGTATGCACCGAATCAAGGTTTTGATTGGGGATAAGGTCGAGCTCGTACTTGATGAGTACGGTGGAAAAGCCAGGGTTGTCAAAAGAATGTAAATAGTGTATACTTTCCCAGTTGTGAATTTATGGGCCATTTAGATTTTTAGTTGGCCCCTTAGGTTCCAAAATTAAGGTGTATGAAGATTAAAGCAGCAGTAAAAAAAATTTGTGAGAAATGCAAAATGGTCAAACGACGTGGCCATTTGTATATTATTTGTGATAACCCCAAGCATAAACAAAAACAATAATTATGCGTATTTTAGGTATTACCATTCCAAATGAAAAGCGTTTAGAGGTTGGCTTAACTGCCCTTTATGGCATAGGTTATTCGCGCGCGCGTAAAATCCTTGACCAGGTAAACATTTCACACGGAACAAAAGCAAGCACACTTTCAATCGAGCAAGAAAACGAGATTCGAAAAATCGTTGAGGCGTTCAAGATTGAAGGTAATTTAAAGCGTGAAGTCGCTTCAAATATTAAGAGATTAAAAGACATTAAAGCTTATCGTGGTACTCGCCATGCACGCAACTTACCAGTGCGTGGCCAACGTACAAAATCAAACTCACGAACCGTTCGTGGTAATGTACGTAAAACTATGGGTAGTGGTCGTCGTAAGGTTGAAAAAACATAATTAATACTTCGCTTATAATATGGGTAAAAAAAGAATTGTAAAAAAATCAGGTAGCGGAGAAAGTGGTGCTCGTAAATCAACTGCACGCTTACCAAAAAAGAAGCTTGTTGAAGGTACTTTGTACATTGAAGCTACATTTAATAACACAAAAGGCTTAGTTACCGACAAGGCTGGAAATGCAGTTTTCGCCTCGTCATCGGGTGCACTGGGCTTTCGTGGAGCTAAAAAGGGTACGCCCTTTGCGGCCACCAAGGTTGGCGACGCCCTAGGCGAGAAGGCGAAAACAATCGGCGTGAAAAGTGTTAATGTTATTATCAAAGGGGTTGGTTCAGGTCGTGAGCCACTTGTTAGAGCTTTTATGGCTTATGATATTGAGATCGCAAACATAAAAGATGTAACACCTGTCCCACATAATGGCCCAAAGCCTAAAAAACCTCGCAGAGTTTAAAAATAGCATGTTAAGTAAACCAAAATATAAAATGTGTCGCAGATTGGGTGCTGGTGTTTATGAAAAATGCCAAACTCAAAAATTTGTAGCATCTGAGGGCCGTAATAAAAAAGATAAAAAGCGCAAAGCGCCATCTATTTACAGTACTCAAATGCTTGAGAAGCAAAAAGTTCGTTTTTCATATGGTATTAACGAACGCCAATTGCAAAAATATGTAGACATGGCTCAACACCAAAAAACTTCACCCGTTTCAGACAAGCTTTACGAACTACTTGAAACTAGACTTGATAATGTCGTTTATCGTCTAGGTTGGGCTGGCACTCGGGCGCTAGCTCGTCAAATGTGTTCACACGGTCACATTTTAGTTAATGGAAAAAAGTTAAAAGTACCTTCGCATATTGTGTCAATTGGTGATACAATTACTCCCCGTGAGGGGAGCAGGAGCTCAGTACTTTTTACTGAACTTCCAGTTAGATTAAAAAGTTATAGTTCGCCAAATTGGTTAAAAACTGAGTTGGGCGAATTGAAAGGAACCCTTTCTGGAGTACCAAAAAATGTCGATGGCTATCTCGACTTAAATACAGTGCTTGAATTCTATAGCCGTTAATAGTTTAGTTCATTAAATACGTAAGTATGCAAGAACATAAAATACATTTACCATCAAAGCCACGGGTTGTGGCCGAAGATACAATAAAAGGTGTTTACGAAATCGATGCCCTACATCCAGGTTACGGTTTTACGCTGGGTAATTCGCTAAGACGTATCATCTTATCATCATTACCAGGCACTGCTATTACATCTGTTTCAATTTCAGGTGTATCACACGAGTTTTCAGTTATTGATGGCGTTAAAGAAGATGTGGTTAATTTACTACTGAACCTACGCCAAGTTAGATTCAAAACAGTCTCACAAGAACCCCAAATTGTAACACTTTCAGTCAAAGGCCCTAAAGTCATCACAGCTGGTGACATCAAAGCCTCTGGCGGTGTTGAAATTATGAACCCTGAGACTTATGTTTGTGAAATTACCGGTAAAGTTGAGCTGACAATTGATATTCATGTTGAACATGGATTGGGTTTTGTGCCTAAGGAAGATTTACAAAAAACTCAAACTGAAATTGGTACAATTTCAGTTGACGCCTACTTTACACCTATTAGACGTGTATCATATGATGTTGAAAATATGCGCGTAGGCGATAATACAAATTTTAATCGCCTACGTATAAATATTGAAACTGATGGCACAATCAGCCCACGCGAAGCCTTAACTCAATCAATTGTTTTGATGATCAAGCAACTTGAAGCCGTATTGGATTTTAAAGTTGTCGAAGACAAACCCGTGGAAGTCAAAGCACCTGAAAATCAAAAAACTGAAAACACAGACTCTGATGCGAATGATGAGGAAATTTCAGAAATCTTAAAAACTCGTATTGACGCTCTTGATTTAAGCGCTCGAACCCTAAATGCATTAACAAATGCAAATATTAGAACAGTTGGTGGTATTGCGCGTAAAAGCCAGGCCGACTTACTTGAAATAGAAGGAATTGGCGAAAAAGGTATTAATGAAATTAAAACCACCCTCACAGATCTGGGTATCACACTAAAATAATATATGCGACACCATAATAATGTAAGGAAATTCGGACGTAAAAAAAATCAACGGGTAGCCCTGATGCGTGGTTTAGCCTTGTCTTTTTTTAGACATGGACAAATCAACACTACCGAGGCCAAAGCCAAGGAATTGCGCCCCTATGTTGAAAAAATGATTACTCGTGCAATGGACAATACCCTAACTTCACGCCGAATACTGCTTGCCAAGCTAATGAATAATGAAAAGGAGCTGAATATTTTAATAAATGAAATAGCTCCAAAATATACTGGTCGAACAGGAGGTTATACTCGAATAACTAAATTACCAGCCCGCAAAAGCGACGGCGCACAAATTGCTGTTATTGCTCTTGTTGACTAGAACTACCATGCAAACACAAAAATTAAACATGAATCGGGCTACAAAAATTAACACAGTTATTAATGCTAAGGGTCAAGCCATTGGTCGTGTAGCCAGTGTTATTGCCAAAGAATTGATGGGTAAAAATACGACTGCTTACGAAAAAAATATTTTACCGGACGTAACCGTTACGGTTGAAAATGTTAGCTTACTAAAAATTTCACCAAAAAAGCTAACTGAAAAACTTTATGAACGTTATTCTGGCTACCCAGGTGGTTTAGAGTTTCGGAATTTAGGTGCCCTAATTGCCAAAAAGGGTTATGGTGAAGTTATCTGGCTAGCTGTTTATGGTATGTTGCCAGCTAACAAATTACGACCTCGCATTATGAAGCAATTAATTCTGAAAGACTAATTATGGAAAAGAAAAAAACATACTTATATGCTATTGGCCGCAGGAAAAATGCTACAGCCTCGGTTCGTGTTTACCCCAAAGGTAAAGGTGATTTTACAGTTAATGGCAAAGACATGAAAATTTACTTCATGACACCAACCCTGCAAGCTAAAATTTTAGAGCCTTTTAAAAATGGCGGGGTTGAGCAAGTTTACGACATTACTGCCCAAACAAAAGGTGGTGGTATTAATGGCCAGGCTGAATCAGTTCGCCATGCTATTACGCGCGCCTTAGTCAAGGAAGACGAAGACCGTCGTGTGCCAATGAAAAGGCTTGGCCTATTAAAACGTGACCCACGTGCCAAAGAGCGCCGTAAATTCGGCCTTAAAAAAGCCCGCAAAGCTCCACAGTGGTCTAAGCGTTAAACGACACCTAACACCAAACCTATACTTATTTATAAAAAGCCCACATTCTTATTGGGCTTTTTATTTTTCAAAAAATCAGTATAATAGTGGCATGAAGGATGAAGAAAATCTAAAAGAAGAGGCTGTGAATGGAGCTGAAGAAACCAGTGATTTTGAATTCGTTGAATCTGACGAAGAGGGTAATGCCTTGCCTGCCAAAGATGTAACAAAAAAGCTAAGGGACGAGAACAAAAAATTACGCGCCGAGCGTGATGAGTATTTAACTGGCTGGCAAAGGGCCAAGGCCGACTACATTAATTTACAACGTGATAGCTTGCAAAAAATTGCTTTGTCAAAGAATATGGGTAAAGAGGATTTGCTGGAGTCTTTAATGCCAGCCCTAGATAGTTTTGACATGGCTATTTCTAATAAAGTTGCCTGGGAGGCAGTTGACGCTAATTGGCGCACGGGCGTTGAATATATTTATAATCACATAATAACAGCTCTTGAAAATAGTGGTATTACAAAAATCGGACTTACTGGTGAAGCTTTTGACCCAACATTACATGAAGCTATAGAAACATTAAAAACTGATGCTGAAAATGATGACCATACTGTGGCTGAAGTTATCCAGTCGGGTTATAAAATAGGCGATAAAATAATTCGCCCAGCGCGTGTAAAAATCTTTCAAAAATAGATACTGGTTTTACTATTTTAAAAAGAGTGTATAATAATTATATGTCAAAAGATTGGTCAAAAATATATAAAAAATACAAAGGTCTTTGGGTGGCTTTTCTAGATGATGAGCAAACAGTTGTTGGTAGTGGCAAAACCTTAAAAGAAGCCTTGAATGAAGCACAAAAAAGGGGTTATAAGGAACCAATTATGAACAGAATGCCAGATACTCTTGCTCCGTACGTAGGAATATTATGAAATTCAAATACAAAAAATATGGGCAAAATACACTACGTCCAGTAATAGATTTAAAAGTAAAATTTGCTAACAAAGAAATACGTTATCATGCGCTAGTTGATTCAGGTGCCGACTTTTGTTTATTTCATGCAGAGGTTGCAGAAGTATTGGGTATTAATGTAAATAAAGGAAAAAAAGGAATTGTGACAGGTGTTGGCGGTAAGTCTTCACAATATTTTATACACAAAGTTACGGTCGAAATTGGAGGCTGGGATTATATTATTAATGTAGGTTTTCTACCCACTATCGGTGGTAGGTCAGCACCATATGGGATTGTCGGTCAAGATGGATTTTTTAAACACTTCAAAGTTATATTTGATAGGGCAAACGAAGAGATAGAGCTAAAAAACAAACAATAATTTATTTACCAAACCCAAATATATCAAAAAATTCAGTTTGAGTTTCTGGGTCAAGATTTGCCGTTACAAAAATTATAAACTCAGTTGTTAGATTTAGATCTTTTTTAATATTCATAAATAAATGCTCATAGGCATAGGGTGTAACCCAAACTGAATTTTTAATACACACAAAGCCCGCCTTTTTTAGTAAATAGCGTAATGCCTCGCGTTCATTTTTGCGAGTCTCTGGCAAATCCAATATAACAATACGCCACAAGCCATCCCATGAAGTGGGCACTAATACATTTTCATTATCTAAAATCAACGAATAATTTTTTTGCTTGCCTTCTTTTGTTAGCCGGGCATAGTCTTTATTATCTGACTGAATAACCTCGATATAGCCTGAACCTGCAAGGTTTTTAAAGGCTCTAGAAATAGCATATTCAGACTTAACCGCCCGAGTATCAATATTCGTCAAAAGACCCTCCAAAAGCTCATTTTTAAGCCCTAAAACCGAATATGCCGGCTTGTCAGACAGTGTTTTTAGGATTTCTTTGGATATTTTTGCTTTGCCGACTTTTTCAGCTATTTTTTTCATTATTTTTACTATACAAGATATTTTCTATTTTGCAATATCTTGTAGTGAAAAACACCCTCGTGGGTGTTTTTCACTGGGAGGACGGAAATTCCCTCCATAGCCACGTGGGCCGGCAGCACTCCGATTTTCTGCCTTTCAGTATTTTCAATATATCACAAATATATTAATTTTGCAAATACCTGTGGAAAAGTACCCAGATAGTCACTTTTCCATAATTTTACAAGACTTCAGCGGTCGCGAAATACTTGTCAAAAAATAAAGGTTAGTATATAATCAAGACATTAAAATTTATTTATAAGTAATTTAAATAAAAAATATATGAAAATAATTGGAATAGACTTAGGTACAACAAACAGTGCAGTAGCGATTATTGAGGGTGGGCAACCAAAAATTATTGAAAATATTGAGGGGGCAAGGACTACACCATCTGTTGTGGGTGTCAGCAAAAATGGTGACAGGTTGGCCGGATTGCTTGCCAAGCGTCAAGCTGTAACAAATCCACAAAATACTATTTATGGTATCAAACGTTTTATGGGCCACAACTTTGCCGACCCTGAAGTACAAAAGGTTATGGGCACATCATCATTCAAGGCCGAAAAAGGCCCTGATGGCGGCGTATTAGTCACACTGGGTGACAAAAATTACCGCCCCGAGGAAATCTCGGCTATGATATTGTCTAAAATTAAAGCCGACGTAGAGGCTAAATTGGGCGAGAAAATCACCGAGGCCATAATTACCGTGCCGGCTTATTTTAATGATGCACAACGTAAAGCTACCAAAGACGCTGGTATGATTGCAGGGTTAGATGTAAAACGAATTATAAACGAACCAACTGCAGCCGCATTGGCATATGGCTTTAATAAAAAAACCAACGAAAAAATTGTTGTGTATGACTTTGGTGGTGGTACATTTGATGTTTCAGTATTGGAAGTTTCAGAGGAAGTTATTGAAGTTAAATCAACCGATGGTGACAGCCACATGGGTGGCCGTGACATTGACCAAAAAATTATTGAACATATTGCAAGTGAGTTTAAAAAGGAAAATGGCATAGACATAACGCGTGACCCACTGGCTTTGCAACGTTTAGACGAAGCGGCTGAAAAAGCCAAAATTGAACTTTCAACCACAATGGAAACTGAAATTAACATTCCATTTATTTCATCAGGTTCCGATGGCCCAAAGCACTTGTTAATGAAAATGACTCGTGCCCAGCTTGAATCTATCGCCGATGAATATGTAAAAAGATCTATTGAAATTACTAAAAAGGCCCTTGAAGCTTCACCCTTTAAAATCGCTGATATAAACGAAATTATTTTAGTTGGTGGGCAAACACGTATGCCCGCAATTATTTCAGCTGTTAAAAACTTTTTTGGCAAAGAGCCAAACCTTTCAATTAACCCCGATGAAGTCGTGGCACTGGGTGCCGCAGTACAGGCTGGAGTATTACAAGGTGATGTCAAGGACGTATTATTGCTAGATGTTATACCTTTATCATTAGGTATTGAAACACTAGGTGGCGTGGGTACAAAATTAGTTGAACGCAACACAACCATACCAACATCACGCTCACAAGTATTTTCAACCGCGGCTGACAACCAACCAAGTGTTGAAATTCATATTGTGCAAGGCGAACGCCAAATGGCCGTTGACAACAAGTCACTTGGCCGATTTATATTAGACGGTATTCCACCAGCGCCACGCGGTATGCCCCAAGTAGAGGTAACGTTTGATGTTGATGCCAACGGTATATTGCAAGTGAAGGCTAAAGAAAAAACTACCGGTAAAGAGCAATCTATTAGAATAGAGGCAAGCAGTGGTTTGACCGATGCAGATATTAAACGCATGCAAGACGATGCTGAAATTCATGCCGAGGAGGACGCCAAGAAAAAGGCACTAGTGGACGAAAAAAATAGCGCTGAAATGCTTGTATTTTCAGCCGAGAAGTCACTCAAAGAATTTGGCGATAAAATTACACCTGAATTAAAAACAAGTGTTGAAGAAAAAATCACCGCCGTGCGTGCACTCAAAGAAAGTACCGACATCGAAGTAATCAAAAAAGCCATAGAAGACCTCTCAACCGAACTATCAAAAATCGGAGAAGCTATGGCTGCGCAAAACCAAACTTCACCCGAATCCGCAGGAGGCGGGCAAACTCCTGAATCACGACCTGAAGAAATAAAAGATGCAGAGGTAAATGAAAGCGAGGAACAAAAATAAATAATTTGCTTTGACGAGCTGGTCTGGTTGAGCCCAACAGGGCGACCCGAGGACCCGAGGAAAAGCAGAATTGTTTATTTTTGATATAATTAAACATCAATGTCAAAAGACTACTACGAAAAATTAGGAATATCGAAAGGCGCTTCTAAAGATGAAATCAAGAAGGCTTTTCATAAATTGGCCATGAAGCACCACCCCGACAAAAATGGCGGGGATGATTCAAAGTTCAAGGAAATCAATGAGGCTTACCAAACGCTTTCAGACGATACTAAACGCGCCCAATATGACCAGTTTGGCCCCGACTACGCCAAAGGCTTCGCCGGGCACGGTCAAACTGGAGGTTTCGGTGGTGCACAAGGTGGCGGCTTTGGTGGTTTTGATTTTTCTGGTTTTCAGGAGGGCTTTCAAAACGGTGGGAATAATTTTGAATTTGATATGGGCGACCTAAACGATGTCTTTGGGAGCTTTTTTGGTGGAGGTCGTGGGCAAAATAAGCGCTCACAAAAAGGCAGTGACCTGGCCGTACGTATAAGCATTACTTTTGCCGAAATGGTCAAGGGGGTAGACAAAGAAATTCAAATTAGACGCGAGGCACCGTGCGACAGTTGCAGTGGTAATGGGGCCGAGAAGGGTACCGAAATGGAGACTTGTGCAACTTGCAAGGGCCACGGCCGTATTAACGAGGTCAAGCGTACTATTTTTGGCCAAATTCAAAGCCAAGCTATTTGTGGAACCTGCGAAGGCCTTGGCAAAATTCCTAAAAAGAAGTGCACAAAATGTCATGGGGCTGGCACATTAAACAAGAACGATATTATCAAGGTTCATATACCAGCCGGTATTCAAAGCGGTGAGAATTTGCGTGTGACTAAAATGGGTGAGGCTATTAAAAATGGTACGGCTGGTGATTTGTATATTGCCGTTAGCGTAACGCCTGATAAAATCTATAAACGCGAAGCTAATATTATTTACCGCAAATTAGAAATTCCATTAACTATGTCGTTATTAGGTGGCGAAATAGGAATTGAAACTTTTGACGGCAAACTTGACTTAAAAATCCCCGAGGGTATTAAAAATGGCGAGACTTTGCGCATGAAGGGCAAGGGCATACACACCAACCCACGAGGCGACATTCATATAATTATTGAAACTAAAATCCCAACTCGCCTAAGTCACGAACAACAAAAGCTTGTTGAGCAACTCCAAAAAAGTGGTTTGTAATTTGCATTGTCTTATTCGTACGAATAGGTAAATAGAACGTTTTTACAATTTTTTGATTATTTTATAGCTATCTTGGCCGTCTGTAGTAGTATCTATAACTTCATAACCTAGGGTTTCTATCTCAGCACGTAAATCATCAGCTAGTTTGTAATTTTTAATTTCTTTGGCTAATTTTCTTTTTTCAGCCAGCTCTATAATATTATTGGATATATTACCCGATAGGGCCAAAACAACTTTTTCAATATCTAAACCTAAAACCTTGTCCATATCAATTAGGGTTGTATATTTATCAGCATCATTAATATTTTTATCAGCCAGCATTTCAAAAACTACGGCCAAAGCCCGGGCCGTGTTTAGGTCATCACATAGGGCTTGTTTAAAATCATTAACATATTTTTCATCAACCAGCCATAAGTCCGACTTATGGCTAGCTAAATTACTTTGCAAGCCGCTTTGCAAATTCATAGCTTGGGTAATAATTTTTGTATACATATTGTTCGCCGACATGGCACCCTCCCAGGTAAAGTTCAAAGGCTTGCGGTAACTTGTACCCATAAAATACAAACGCAAGGCAAGGGGATTAATTTGGTGGGAGCGAACATTATCAAGCGTATAAAAATTGTTTTTGCTTTTAGACATCTTTTCGCCGTCAACAGTTAAAAAATCATAATGTAACCAATAGTTTACAAATTGCTCGTTGTTATTATAGTGATGCGCGCACATGCTTTGGGCAATTTCGTTTTCGTGGTGCACGGGTATGTGGTCAATGCCACCTGTGTGAATGTCTATTTGGTCGCCTAAATAATGCATGGACATAGCCGAACATTCAATATGCCAGCCAGGGAAGCCGTCATTTTCACCAACAGGCGATGCCCAGCGCATTGTATGATTTTCAAAATGACCAACACAAAAAAACCATAAGGCAAAATCAGTTGGGTGGCGCTTGTCGGGGTCGGTAACAACTTCGCCACGCACGCCAACTTGCTTGTCGGCTATATTTTGACCTGAAAGCATACCGTAATTTGGGTAAGTATTTGTATCAAAATAAATAGCTTTTTGAGTAACATAAGCATGCTTGCTAGCTAGCAACTTATTAATCATAGTAATTATTTGCCCTATATGATCAGTCGCCCGAGGTGTAACATCAGGGCGAATAATATTTAATGCGTCAGTAGTATTAAAAAAATAATCCGTATACTGGCTGGCTACATCCCACACGCTTTTACCACTTTTCAATGCGCCTTTTTCTAATTTGTCATCGCCTTCATCAGCGTCACTTGCCAAATGCCCCACATCAGTAATGTTCATAACATGCTTAACCTCATAACCTAAATAGGTAAGTGTGCGTTTTAAAATATCGTCCATTGTATATTTGCGCATGTGCCCAATATGGGTAAGGTCATACACGGTTGGGCCACAGGCATATATACCAACAACGCCCTGCTTTACAGGTTTAAAAATTTCAACTTTTTTAGTTAGTGTATTATATATTTTAAAATCCATAGTCTGTACGAAAAATTAAACCCACTTTTTTAATCTAAAGAATATATACATAAGCGTACCCAATAAAATCATGCCACCAATGATCATAAACAAATCCTGTGTACTTCTGACTAAGGCAAACTCTACATTCATGCCAAAGATACCAGCAATTAATGATAACGGCAACATAATAAAACTCATGGCTGTTAGGGTTTTAACCGCTGAATTAGTTTTAGTGGTTATTAGTGAATCATTCGTTTCGCGTAAATCATTCAAAATTTCTTTGTGCCCATCTAATTTGTTTTGCAATTTGTTATATTCGCCAATCATTGAATCTAAATAGTATTGGAATCTGTCACCATAAAAAACCTTAGCTGCATTTTCAAATGATTTTAAAGTTTCTAAATGATAACGAATAGCTTGCCGAAAATCTAACAGTAAACGATTGACTTTGGAAATTAGATGCACGGTTTGTTCACCCTTACCACTGTAAATGCGGTCCTCAAGGTCGCGCAACAATTCATTAACATTTTCCAACTCTTCATGACTGTTACGATACAATAATTTCATTAACTCAAAAAATAAGAACACGGCATGGTCATCATTCAACTTTTTTTTGTTCAGTAATGTGTCTAGCTCAAGCATCTTGGCAAAGTCATCAAGCGGTTTTGATTTTTCGTAATGAACAGTAATTAAAAAATCTTTACCTAAAATAAAGTCTATTTCTTGGTCAGCTTGTTCTGACCGATTCATGATCATTCTAGGAAAGTGCAGTATTAAAAAAATAGAGTCACTATACAAGTCAACTTTTGATCTCATTGTACTAGTCAGCAGCTCGTCTGAAACTGGACTAGAAATATTGAATTCCTCACGTAAATGTTGAACCTCTTCTTTGGTTGGTGACTCAACGTCAATCCATTTTAAGCTTTTATAGTTATAGCGATTTAACATATAAATATTTTACCAAGAATTGCAAATTATAGCTATTTATAAAGGGGGATACTGGCCCCTAAATGGGCACGGGTTAATAGTTTGCAATAAAATAAAAATATGCTAGAATAGCAAAACTATGGCAACTACAAAATCAACAGAATCAATTAAAAAGACTCCTGTAAAAAAGGCAGCAAAAAAAACAGCCGCTAAAACAAGCCCTAAAATAGCTAAAAATAGTAATGAATTTGCCGTTATTGCCACTGGTGGTAAGCAATACAAAGTTGGCGTTGGCGATGTTTTAAAAATTGAAAAAATCAAGGGTGAATTTGCCGAGGGTGACAAAATTACATTTACCGAGGTATTACTGCACGAAACTGGCGAGGCCACAACTATTGGTATGCCAACTATTACTGGCAAATCAGTTGAAGCTATATTTGTTAAAGCCGATAGGTTACCCAAGGTTAATGTTATTAAATACAAAGCTAAGTCTCGTTATTTCAAAAAGAATGGTCATCGCCAACCATACTTTGAAGTCAAAATTTCAGCAATTAAATAAACTAAAATAAAAACTCTGTAAAATATTTACAGAGTTTTTATTTTTATAACACAGACTTAGTCTTTCTTTAGCATGTAGTACAGAGCTAGTGGCGCACCCCAGTTTGCCCATCTTTCAACAAAATCCCACACTGGGTCTGGGCCAAATGGCCAACGAATCATCGCTGTAAATAAACCCCAAACAGCCATCCACAAAATTGCTGGGCGCATAGGTTTAACTAACACTAAAATTGCCAGTATTATATCCAAAGCTCCAACAATCATCAGCATTGTTAAAATTGTTTTTGGGTCAGTAATACCAAACGGCTCAAAATATTTAAACCAACCCTCTTTACCTTGCAAGGCAAAAATTCCATGGCCAATAAATTCACCCGCTACCGCGATGCGCAAAATCCACTGTATTAAATTTTCTCTTTTTATATTATTCATTATTTGAATATTTTTTAACTTTATCTAATAAATTTTGTTAAACTAATTTAGCAAATATATGACTATTTTTTAAAAATACATAATCATATAACTCTTTAATTATATACCTGATCAAAAAGACTTACTAGTGGATTAAGCCCTTGAGTTTTATAAATTTTTCAATATAATGATGTTGTTGAACGATATTAGGAACGATTAGCTCAGTTGGTAGAGCGTCCCCTTGACGTGGGGAAGGTCACAGGTTCGAATCCTGTATCGTTCACACAATCAAAGATTGTTTTAGGCTCTATCGTCTAGTGGTCAGGACACCACCTTCTCAAGGTAGTAACCGGAGTTCGATTCTCCGTAGAGTCACAAAATAAAAAATCTCACAATGGGGTTTTTTATTTTGTGACTCGGAGGGTACCGTAGGTTCCCAATTTCTTAGCTCCCAAGAAGCTGTAGAAATTGCAATCCTGCAAAGGGGTCACATGTTTTTGCTGTAATAAAAAAGCCCCTGCCTTGCACAAAAGATTGCGCAAATATGGCAGGGGCCCGCTCTTATTATGAGTAAAGAAGTCTCAATCTGTTCTTGCCCTTTCACCCTATTCAACAAAAATAGGATTTGAATAGGTTGTAAAGAATTTTGTTTAGCCTTTTTGGAAATATTCCTCAGGCTTCAAGACTACCTCTAAACAGAGTTTACCAGACTTGAATTTTTTGTCAAATAGTGTATAGTACCAAAAGGACAATAAACCTTAAAAAATGAATATAACATTAACAACAGCATTACTGGCAACTTGCTCTATTATGCTTCATGGAGTATTGCTTTATTTTCTACTTAAGTTTCCCAAAAAAGTTTTCGTGACATTGGAAAAACAACTTTTGCAATCCACAAATGAACATAAGCCTGGTGATTGGCTAAATAAAAATCCAGGTGAAACTAGTTGGCTGTGGGAAAGACTTCAAGACCGGGCGTTAAGCAAGTTAAGTAACAAAGAAAAATATCTCTTTAAGACCATATTCACCTGGGGAAGTTTAATGGTTGTGGCTTGGAGTTTTACCGTGTCTTTATTTTTGACTCCAGATATTAACCATATCGTGGATAAAGTCTTTTTAAGAAACTTTTGTTTATGCTTTGCTGTCAACTTTCCAGTACTGGCACTTGCTTATTCTTGGCACTCAAGTAATTTAGAACATTACTCTGCTTTAGCAATTGAGGAAAAACTAATCGATGACGTGAAAGATCAATTAGAAAAAATAGAACACGGTGAAGAAGACGAGCTTTTTGATAAGTTTTCTTAGCGGAATTTGCCCAAGATCATTCGTGATTTTGGGCTTTTTTATTTTCAATAAAAAAGCCCCCCACAATACACACAGTAGGGGGCAAAAAATAAATCGTCAAAAATTACCTTTAAGAGCATAGCAAGCCTAATCACACTTGTCCATAAAAATCTATTTTTGAAAATTTTATAGATAGGGTATATGATATTATTGTTATGGAAACGTGGCTGAGTGGTTGAAGGCACCGCTCTCGAAAAGCGGCATCGGGGCAACCCGATCGAGGGTTCAAATCCCTCCGTTTCCGCAAAACTAAAAATATGCTATGCTGTAGGCAGACCTAAAAACTTAAACCGATGAAGACCGTAGCACAAACCAAGCCAACAGAGACTGGTAGTGGCCTAATTAATGGCCACATTACCATCAACAACACCTCAACCATAATGGCACATAAAGACAGAACATTTGTTTGGTGCAAAGGTATACTGAAATTAGAGAACGGGATGATATTCCAAAATCCCAAAAATTTAATTTTCGTGACACCACAGAAATACAACAACCTAATCTTATCCAAGCTAAAAACCGGAGACTATAAGATTAAGATTGTCCCCGGCCGAGACAAAACCTTTTTTCACTTCTTCAAAAAAGAAGGGGCTGAAAATGTTCACGATCTAAACCCGCATTAATTGCGGGCTTTTATCTTCCTATTCCTCGTCAATTTTACTAGCTTCGATATATTCAATATCCATAGCCACACCCGAAATTCGCATAACATCTTTGTCTACTTTTTTAAACTCTTTATTTGAATTATTATAATGGCTAACCACTGTGTTTATTGAACTGCCCAATTTGCCCTGATACTCCTCAAAAGTTTTTAGGTGCTTGCCCAATTCGCCAACCCGTTTAATAATGTCTTTGGCTGATTCCTCAATTTGCATAGCCTTCAAGCCCTGCAAGACTGTTTGCAAATAGGCAAGGAAAGAAGTGGGCGACACAATAATAACTTTGTACTTGCTGGCAGCGCGTTGAATTAAGTTTTCAGTATCCTCTGTTTGAATAGCACCTATTTTATTAACCAATAAATCATAGTAAATAGCCTCGTGTGGTATAAACATAAAGGCAAATTCCATTGTACCAGCATTTGGTTTAATATATTTGGCTGTTTCAGTAATGCGGTTTTTTAAGTCATTTAGAAAGACTTTTTCCAAGCGCTCTTTTTCAGCCTGATCAGAGGTTTCGCTAATTCTATTATAGTTTTCAAGTGAGAACTTTGAATCAATCGGTATAATTTTATCCTTCACAAAAACGACCGCATCAACAATGTCGCCATCGGGGAAGGCATATTGCATTTGGTAAGACCCAGGCGGTAAGATATTTTTAAGTAAAGTTTCTAAATAATACTCGCCCAAAATACCACGCTGTTTTGGGTTTTTTAAAATATCTTGCAGGCTTTGCAGTTGGTCAGTAAATGACATTACCTGCTTGTTACTTTCCTTCAACTCAGTTAAATGCTCGGTAACTTCGCGAATAATGTTGTGCGATTGATTAGTTTGGTGGCGGATTGTTTCATTCGTAATTTTTTGCGACTCTGACAATTTAGCATCAACTGTGCGCGACAATTCGTTCATTTGTTGCAACAATAGTTGCAAGCCTGAATCTTTATTCATTTCGTCTACATCACCGCGGGCATTACCTTTTTTTAGCAATACAAAAGTTATAACTCCAATTAGCGTCACAACCAGCACCCCAATAATTATTATTAAAATAGTTGTCGTCATTGGTAAATTATAGCACCAAAACACCTTATTTTATAACCCTTTTTACCTATTGACAATCAAACCATAACCTGCTATACTGTAGATAGCATAAATAGCTCTTAAATATGAAAAGTATACTCAAATTTTTAGTTTTACCATTCTTTTTAGCAGGTCTAATAATGACTGTAACTGCAAATTTTATACCAGGATTTGAGAATCCCGTGGTAAGCAAGCTGGCAATGTCAATCATACTCGGAGGATTTGGTATTATTGCAGTCAGTTTGGCTTTTGCAAAAACAGAAAAAGTGTGGGCAACAAATTTACTTACGTTTGTAGGAACCATCTTCGGTGGATTACTACTGAGTATCATTATTTGCAACTGGCTTACTCCAGGATTTAACGAGGCCTCACAAAATAGGCGAGTAAACCCCGAATTATGGGACCAGGCTCTTTTTCAAGGCCGAATGATGTGGCTATGCATTTCTTCCTTTATACTTGCCACTCGCATATCAATAAAAAAACGGATAGCCTTGGATTAAAATCTTGGCGTGAACCGAGTAAACCGCTTCGAAAGAGGCGGTTTTTTATTTCCAATATGCCACCAGATAGAGCCTAAACCTCTATCTGAGAAAATGCTCAAGGGTGTACAGCCAGTCTTCTTCATTTTGATCACTGGATTTTTTTTGTTCGTAAAGCCATTCTAAATAGCCACGATCAGTTTTGGCAACTTGCTCAACAGTTTTACCCATATGTTTACCAAAGGGAATGGCGCGCAACAATGATGGGTGCGATGAAACTTCCAGCATTTTTTCCACCGAAACTTTTTGAGATAGCCTGTCATACAAAGCTTCTAAAACTTTAATGTCGCCCAAGGCATCGTGCGCCTGCGCCTCAACATCCAGCTCCAAATAATACCGCAAAAACTGCAAATTATATTTAGGTATTACACCATCCTTGTCCAACTCACGAGCAACACGTAATGTGCAAATAAATTGCTTGGGGTATATGCCTTCGTTTTGCAACATTTGTATATCAAATACGGCATTATGGGCAATTAAAATTATATCATCACTTTCAAGTAGATTTTTAACATTTTCATAATCAGGACTTTGTTTAAAGGCAGGTTTATCGGCCACGTGTTTGTTTGTAATATGAGTTATGGCGCTGGCCTCGGGTGGGATAAGTTTAGATGGTTTGTAAAGTTCATTAAAAAAAGTATCACTCCCGTGCTCGTGATAGGCAATTTGGCACAAAAAATCATCCTTGGTATTGCCAGTTGTTTCAGTGTCTAAAAATATTAGTTTCATAAAGCAATTATAGCACAACCTCACCCCCCTGGCCCCCTCTCCTGAAAGGCGAGGGGGAGCTACAAAAAGCTTTTGGTTTTTTGTCTAAAATTTTGTATAATAGATCTTATGCAAGAAACTATAAAAACTAAATTAAAGGAAGCGATGCTGGCGAAGAATGAAGTGGCGGTTTTAACACTACGTAATATTCTTTCGTCTTTTACTAACGAATTAATTAGCAAAGGTAAAAAGCCAACCGATGTTTTAACTGATGATGAGTGTTTAACGGTTATTGCACGCCTTGCCAAACAACGCCGTGATTCAATAGAGCAGTTTAATAATGGGGGTAGGGGGGATTTGGCCCAAAATGAAATGACCGAGCTGGCTGTAATTAACGAATTTTTACCAGCTCAAATGAGCGAGGCTGATATTAAAGAATTTTTACAAAATTACATTTCCACAAATACGATAGACCCCGACAAAAAAGGCCAAGCCCTAGGTGGTATTATGAAAGAGTTGAAAGGCCGCGCCGATGGCAATTTAGTTAAAAAATTATTTGAGGAGATTTTATAAGTTTAAATTATTTATTATGAAGATTATTAAACACATTTTGTTATTATCAGTTGCGGTACTGGCCGCATCGTACTTTGTAAATGGAATTAATATAAATCCAATTTGGATAGCTTTAGTTGTGGGTGTTGTTTTGGCGATTATAAATTTGGTTATAAAGCCTATAATCAAGATTTTAACATTACCTATAAATATTCTGACTCTTGGTTTGTTTTCAATTGTTATTAATGTAGCAATTTTTTGGTTCGTGGGTAATAGTAATTTAATTAAAGGCTTTAGTATTGATACTTGGCAAGCGGCATTATATGGCTCAATAATTATAGCCATCGTTAGTTGGTTAGGCGAAAGAATCTTTGGCTCAAATGATGATTAAATAACTATTGGGATTTATAAAAAGGCTTGTTTTGCAGGCCTTTTTATGTTATAAATGTTAATATGTATCTAGTTGATGAAGTCAAAATTAATGCTTGCGCCGGGCACGGTGGCAATGGTGTTGTGCATTGGCGCCGCGAAAAATTCATTGACAAAGGTGGCCCTAATGGGGGCGATGGTGGCAAAGGCGGCGATGTCTACGTGCGGGCAGTGCGTGATACCCTTATTCTAAAACGTTATACTGAAAAAAAACTTATGCGCGCTGGCAATGGTAATGCTGGTGAAGGTAACAGCAAGCACGGTTCAGATGGTATTGATTTATATATTGACCTACCGGTGGGCTGTATTGTTAAAAACGAAACAACTGGTTTTGAATTTGAACTTGAAAACGAGGGTGATGAAGTTATGATCCTGCGCGGGGGTCAGGGCGGGCTTGGTAACGAACATTTTAAAAGCTCAACTAACACAACCCCAACCGAGGCCACCGGTGGCAGGCCAGGGGATGAATCATTCTTTACGGTAACCCTGCAATTATTTGCCGATGTGGGCCTAATTGGTATGCCCAATGCGGGTAAAAGTTCGTTAATTAATTTACTAACGAATGCCAATGCCAAGGTCGGCGACTATGCCTTTACAACCCTTGACCCTAACTTGGGTGATTTTTATGGCTATATTATTGCCGATATTCCGGGGCTGATTGAGGGGGCCAGTGAGGGTCGTGGATTGGGCCACAAATTCCTGCGCCACATAAAGCGTACAAAAATACTGGTGCACCTAGTTTCGTTTGAAGATGGTTTTGCTGATATTGACGATAAAAAAAGCTTTGACATTTCGCGCATGCAAAAAGTTTATGAAACCATTCGTGGTGAATTAGGTAAATACGACAAAGAACTTTTAGAAAAACAGGAGGTTGTATTGTTAACCAAAACTGACGCAGTCGATGTAAAAATTGTAAAAGAGGCCCTGAAAGAATTTAAAAAAATCAATAAAAAATCTTTTGCCGTAACAATGTTTGATGATGAAATGGTTAAAGATTTTGCCGATGCATTAGTTAAAATAGTTAAAAAATCTAAATAAAGCTGGTATACTGAAGTATGGAGAAAATTTATTACACAACCATTGGGCTTGAAATTCATGCTGAAATGAACACTAAACGCAAAATGTTTTGCGATTGTATTAATGACCCCTTCCACAGCGCCCCCAACCAAAATATTTGCCCTGTGTGTATGGCCCATCCTGGCACATTACCCGTGCCTAATAAACAAGCCATAGAAAATGTCATTCGTGTTGGTTTGGCTATTGCTAAAAATGGGGCAAATGATGGACTAGGGAATATTGCCAATTTTTCAGAGTTTGACCGCAAAAACTATTTTTACCCCGACATACCCAAGGGCTACCAAATTTCGCAATACAAAAATCCAATTGTTACGGGTGGACATTTGGCCGGTGTAGATATTACTCGTATACATTTAGAAGAAGATACGGCTACATCAAAACATTCGGCTGATAAAACCCTTATAGATTATAACCGTGCCGGTGTGCCATTAATGGAACTGGTAACCGAGCCGTGTATTCACACAGCCGAAGATGCCGCTAAATTCGGCAGGGGGTTGCAATTACTGTTGCAGTATTTGGGCGTGTCAGAGGCGAATATGGAAAAGGGCGAAATGCGAGTTGAATTAAACTTATCTATATCACCTGACCCTAAAGTATTTGGCACCAAAGTTGAAGTTAAAAATATCAACTCTTTCTCGGCGGTTGAACGAGCAGCAAAATTTGAAATAGGACGTATGAAGATGTTATACGAGGCCGGTAGAGAGGCTGAAATAGTTCAGGAAACTCGCGGTTGGGACGAAGTAAAGCAGCAAACCTTTTCGCAACGTAGCAAGGAAAATTCAGCCGACTACCGCTATTTCCCCGAGCCTGATATTCCCAAATTTTATTTGCATGAAATGTTTGAACTAGATGCTTTAAAAAATAATTTGCCCGAACTGCCACAACAAAAACGTGATCGCTATAAAAATGATTTTAGTATTAAGGATGAAGATATTGAAAGTTTTGTTTATGATCGTGACCTAGCATTATGGTTTGAAAGCGTTTGTGCAATTCTAAACGATCATGCAAAAATCAAAACTGCTTCAAACTATATTACCTCAGACTATTTGGGCATTAAAAAATCTAACTTGGAAGCTAAGCTCCCAAGTGTCCAAAATTTTGCTGAACTTATTGAGTTATTATCAACCAATCAAATAAATTCTCGCACTGCCAAAGATATTTTATTAGTTATAGTAACTAACGACCAATCACCTAAAGCTTATGCTGAAACAAATGACTTATTACAAAAAAACGACCCCGAAGCCTTAAAGAAGGTTGCCCAACAAATTATTGATGCTAACCCAAATATTATTGAAGCCTACAAAGCTGGTAAAGAAAGTGTGCTTATGTCACTCGTTGGTCAAATCATGAAGCAAACCAATGGCAGTGCCAATCCCCAAATGGTTTTAGAAATATTAAAAGAATTACTAAGGTAATCCATTTGGAAGCCTTGCTTCCAAGTGTTCAAACTCAAGATCTTTCAAATCATCCTTTCTTTTTAGAGTGTCTCTCCGCGTTTCTATAGCATATCTTTTATAATCTTCTTTTGACTTAAATTGATCAAGTACAATGCGAATATTGCAAATACTTTTTTGATTATCAGCTTCAATGTAATCCTCAAAACTTGATTTACTTAACTTGGAAGCAAGGCTTCCAAGTTCATCTCTATTATTCATATTTATATACGCGCTCACGTGAATTAAATATCTGTTTTCAGCAACATGTTTAGATTTAAATTTGTCTTCGAATAATCTACCCGTGCGTTTATATTTATTATTAAAATATTTTGTATAACCACCGATTCTTTGCATAAATTTTTCTACACCATTTTCAACAAGGGGAGTAAGTAGTAAATGAAAATGATTAGGATTAAAACAGTAAGCAATTATGTCTACCAACTTGGAAGCCTTGCTTCCAAGTTCTACCGAGCCTTTCTTAAATGAATTTTCATAAATACTCCCAATAGGATTTTCAGTATTAAACTCAATAAAACTTTCTTCTAATCTTTGTAGATCATAAAGATCAAGAATAACATCTCTTTTATCAACACCCCTATTGTAAATATGATAATATTCCCCTATGACAAAAAAATGTTTTCTTGTGGACATATAATTTATCATACTACTTGGAAGCAAGGCTTCCAAGTAGTAGCCTGTTCAAAACATGCTATAATAAATTTATGGAAATAGAAGCAGGACAAATTTACAAACATTACAAGGGTGATGCTTACAAAATAATCACTCTTGCTAAACATTCTGAAACCGAGGAGTGGATGATCGTCTATGAAAGACTGACTGACACTGTTCATTCAGGCTACAAAATTTGGGCTCGTCCACAAGCTATGTTTTTTGATCATGTTGAAAAAGATGGCTATTCTGGTCCTAGATTTGAATATGTAAGCGAATAAGTGGTACAATAGACTCATGAAATTCAATTTTGAACAAATAAAGAAAATGGCTGAAATTGTAGGAGTGGCAGGTCTCAGCTCCATGCCAGGAAATACTTTAGATAACCAACAAAAAATTTCTTCGGAGGATCTTAGTCCTCCAAATATTTCACGGCCAACTGCGCCCGAAAAAGTACTAAATCCTGAGACAACTGCCTATTTCACCCAAGATTCATCGGAATCAAATGAGTCTATTGATCCGTTAATACAAAAAATATCTGTACTTGAAAATAAATTTGAACAAGGCTTACAAAGTAAGGGCGTCATTATGCCAAAAAGCTTAACCGTTATTGCCGGAGCTGAGCTGGATGGGCGTCCCGAAACTTCTAATGCCACATTTGACGATAGATACTTGAGTGATCAATTACTATCTTCCTTAGTTAATACTGCAGAGAATGCAAAAATAATGCTAAGAGATCTAAGCTCTATTGGAATTACAAATGACGTAAAAAGTTTAAGTACCGAAGGCTACATAGATATAAAAGATGGTTTAAAAAATAACAAACCAGAATATTATTTTGTAGTTAGTAAGGTAAATAATAATGACTCTATCACCTTTGTTTTACAAGTGGCATCTCCTATTAATAAATTAGTTGAGACTCTTGACTCTATAAGTATTGAAAATGTTGATGTAAACCTTGAGAATGAATCTTTTTTTGCCACAAAAATTATGCCTAATTTTTTAAATAAAATAAATAAAAAAATAGAGCAATTTGAATTAAATAAGCCTGTTAATTAAAATTTTGAGACTAATTTTCTTTACTTTGTATTATTTGCTATGATAAACACATGGAAACAAAAAAAATTAAAGTTGCGATAAATGGCTTTGGGCGAATTGGTCGCGCATTTTTAAAAATTGCTTGGGAAAGGCCTGAGATTGAAATAGTTGTAGTGAATGATTTGGGCAGTATTGAAAATATGGCATATTTGTTGCAATACGACACGGTGTACCACAAATGGGCCGAAACGGTAACATTTGACGAGCAAGACATTATTGTTGACGGCAAAAAAATACGTGTTATATCTGAAAAAGACACGGCTAAATTACCATGGAAGGAGTTAGGCATTGATGTAGTTGTAGAATCAACTGGATTATTTACATCATATGACAAGGTCTCATTTCACATTACACAGGGGGCGAAAAAGGTTGTAATTAGCGCACCATCAAAAGGTAGCGGGGCCCAGGTATTAGGTGAAACTATTTTATTGGGAGTGAATGAAAACAAATTTGGTACTTGTAATATTACTAGCAACGCTTCGTGTACTACAAATGCCGCCAGTCCAATTATTGCCATCATGCACGAAACTATTGGTATTGAAAAAGCAATTTTAAATACCGTGCATGGCTACACAGCTTCGCAGTCATTAGTTGATGGGCCAAATAAAAAAGACCTACGCGAGGGCAGGGCAGCGGCCCAAAATATCGTACCTTCTTCAACCGGGGCGGCGATTGCTGTAACTGAAGCCTTCCCGCAACTTATGGGCTTGTTCGACGGTATTTCAATTCGCGTGCCGGTGCCGGCAGGTAGTATTGTTGATGTTACATTTATTTCTAAAAGACCAACAAGCCATGATGAAGTAAATGAGATTTTAAAAAACGCCTCAAAAGACCCACGTTGGAACAAAATTTTTGCCGTGACCAATGAGCCACTTGTTTCATCAGACATACTAGGCAACAGCCATGCCTCAATCGCCGACCTTGCAATGACCCGAGTTGTTGGGGGTAATTTAGTCAAAATCATGGCTTGGTACGACAACGAAATGGGGTATACGTATACTCTTGTGGAGCATGTTATTAAGACAGGTAGCACAATTAAGTAAATTATTAATTAATAAATAAATTTTATGGAAACTATAAAAGTAGAATCATGGGGAGAAAAAATACAATGGGAAACATTTGAGAATGATAAAGATACCGAATTAAAGATCAAGCAGTTTCTCGAAGCCAGAATAAGTTATCAGCCAAAAGAGCCAGATGAAGATTCTTTGAATAGATTTGCAACAGGTTTTCTTCGAGGTACAGGTTTTGGTGTTGATGTTGAAACAAAATGGATATCATTTGAAAATGATAAAAGATCTTTTCTTCTTGAAACTAGGTCACCTAAAACAGGTAACCCAATTTCAGTAATTGTAGAATTGAACATATCACCTGCATCAATAAAACCAATCGAATAATAAACGACCTTTTCTTTTTCTTCTGATCCTCGTTGCTATATGTTTTACTTCTTGGTAAAATTACTCTAGGTGAGCTTTAGACAGAGGCTTTTCTAAGAATTTTGTATGGATGGCGACATGGTACGGTAATGAATTTGGGTATACGTATACACTGGTTGAGCATGTTATAAAAACAGGAGAAACAATAAAATAGGCAAAATACTAAAAACCAACAAAAAGCCCCAAATTTAGGGCTTTTTGTGTGCTATTGACTTTATATATAAAAAATGCTATCATATATCAAAATCATCAAAAAATAAAATATGGGAAATAATCGCAAAAAGAATGTAGCTCGCATTCAAAAAGATGCTGTGTGGTATCCAAAATTTACACCAGCACAAGCAAGAGCAACTTGGGAAATTTTTGGTTCTGGCCATGAGCTTTGTTATCAAATAAGCAAAGATGACTTCATAAAGGCTGCAACTAAAGGTCACCTGCGAATTGAAAAGCATGTTCAAACTGTTGAACGCTTGAAGAACGAAAGCAGTCCAACAAGAAATTGGATTGATGTACGTGTTGGTGTTGATGGTTATGAAAACCAGAGAGGCTACTATTGTCCGAAAGGTGAAAATTTGTGGGGTAAAAGAATACTTCGCCTTACCCAACATCCTTTTTACACTAACAATGACATTCAGGCTCAGCCCGAGGTATTTAAAAACGTTGCTTTACGCTCCAAAGATGTTCCTTATCGGAATATGAAAGGATTAGATCATGTAAGCTGGTTTGAAAAAATGCTTGGGTTGGTTATTGAAAATTAAAACTATCAGACCTAAACGGTATCCTTAACGGGTGCCGTTTTTTATTGCTATATAGAATATATCTTGGTAGAATACAAACATATGGAAAATACAAACATTGAGCACCCCGAGATTAATAACGTGCAGTTGGAAAATGAAAGGGCTTTGGCTGAAAAGGTTATTAGTAATTTAAAAATTCAAATTGGCAAAAATGAGGATTTTTTATATGACCCAGCGGCTGGTGCATCAGAACTTGAAACAGCCAAGGCTGAGCTTGAAGTTTTAAAAGCTGATTTAGTTATGGCTGAAGCGGGCCTATCTAATTTAAACAATGCCTATAATGCCGAACTAGAAATAAAGCTGAAAGAGATTGAAACAAAATTAGAGGGTTTAAATTTTGAACAAGCGGCTTAAATACACCTATGAAAATCCACATTGCATCTGACCATGCTGGCTACGAAATGAAAAACTTTTTAAAGTATAGCCTACTTGATATGGGCCACACTGTTACTGATTATGGCCCCAAGGAAAGTAACCCAACCGATGATTACCCCGACTTTATTATTCCTTGTGCCCAAGCTGTAGTTAACGACCCTGGTTCATTTGGTATTATTGTTGGTGGCAGTGGCGAAGGTGAGCAAATTGTGGCTAATAAAATTGATGGCGTCCGTGCGATTGAATATTATGGCAAGAATTTAGATATTGTTAGTTTTGGTCGCGACCACAATGATGCCAATATCATAGCATTAGGCCAGCGTTTTATGACAAATGACGAAGCATTAGAGGCAGTAGAATTGTTCATTGAAACCCCATTTTCAAACGAAGAACGTCACATTCGTAGGATTGAAAAGGTTGAAAAATATGAAGAGCAACACTAGTTTAAACAATAACTTGAATAATTTGATAGAAATAATCCCAGCCATAATACCTAATGATTTTGCCGAACTAACCCAAAAAACCAAACTCGTGCTTGGTTCAGCTAAAATAGTTCAAATAGATTTAATTGATGGTAAATATGCCAATAATAAAAGTTGGCCGCTGAATGATTTAGCAGGCATGGATTGGCAAAATATTTTAAACGAAGCAAGTGGAATGCCACACTGGAATGAAATAGATTATGAACTGGATTTAATGATCGCTGATATACCCAAACATTTTAACGATTTGGTACGCATTGGGCCCAAACGCATTGTATTTCATTTGCCACATTTAATTGGGGAGCCTGAAAAAATTAGTGAGTTAAAAGATTTTATACAAAATCTAGATAGCTATTATAAAAATGAGCTTGAATTGGGTGTGGCTTACGAGGGGACTACCAATCCTCAAGATATTTTAGATTTACAAAATGAAATTAAATTTGTACAGTGTATGGGTATAAAAAATGTTGGTTTTCAGGATCAAGATTTTGACACTGACGTTTTTGGTAGAATAAAATTTATTAAGCAAAATTTACCTAATCATATAATTAGTGTTGATGGCGCAGTAGATATGGATACAATAAAAGGGTTGTATGATGCAGGAGTAACAAGATTCGTTTGTGGTAGTGTTATTTTTAATGACACAGAACCCAGACTTGCAATTGGCGAATTGCGCGCACTACTTAAAACTTAAATAAATTTTTGTGTTATAATTATTTTATGTCTAACAGCATGAGCGATGAAATAATTAAAAAGCTTGAACTGCAAGCCAACGTTATTCGCCAAAGCATAATTGAAATGCTAGTTACGGCCGGCAGTGGGCACACTGCCGGCCCCTTGGGCATGGCCGACATTTTTACTTATTTATATTTTCATGAACTGAAACACGACCCAAAAAATCCTACATGGCCCGAACGTGACCGCCTAGTACTATCAAACGGCCATATTTGCCCAGTATTTTACGCCACGATGGCCCATGCTGGCTATTTTGATATTAAAGAATTACAAACACTACGTAAATTTGGTACCCGTTTGCAAGGCCACCCCCACCGTGAATATTTACCTATGGTTGAAAATTCATCAGGGCCCTTGGGCTCGGGTTTATCGCAAGCTGTGGGTATGGCTTTAGCTGACAGGATTGATCATGGACAAAAAAATGACAGATTTATTTATGCACTCATGAGCGATGGCGAATTAGACGAGGGTAATAGTTGGGAGGGTATAATGTTAGCTGGTAAAAATCAACTAGGTAATTTAATAGCTGTTGTTGACCGCAACAATATACAAATTGATGGTTATACTGAAAACATCATGCCACTTGAACCACTAGGCGCCAAGTGGGAGGCTTTTAATTGGCACGTTATAGAAGTCCCGGGCCATGATTTTACAGCATTACACGAAGCCGTACAAACTGCTAAAAGTATTTTTAATAAACCTTCAGTCATTATTGCCAAAACTATACCCGGCCGTGGCGTGCCCGAATTTGAACGTGACTATCTTTGGCATGGCAAACCACCAAACAAAGAAGAGGCCAATATGGCATTAAAAGAATTACGCACACTAGGTGGTAAAATTAAAAGCGAACATCAATAGTTTTTATGTTAAACCCAAATGCAAAATTAAATACAAAAGTTTTTGATACTGACTGCGAAGTTTCACCTATTCGCAAGGGCTTTGGTGAAGGCCTACTTCAAGCTGGCAAATTAAATGACCAGGTTGTGGGGTTGTGTGCCGACTTGACTGAATCAACTCAAATGCATTTATTTGCCAATGAATTTAAAAATAGATTTATTGAAGTTGGCGTAGCCGAGCAAAACTTGGCGACCGTAGCCAGTGGTATGTCAGCCATGGGCAAAATTCCATTTATTTCCAGCTATGCCATGTTCAGCCCAGGTCGCAATTGGGAGCAAATTCGCACAACAATTGCCTACAACGACCGCAAGGTGATTATCGCTGGTTCGCATGCTGGTATTTCGGTCGGGCCCGATGGTGGCACCCACCAAGCGATTGAAGACATCGCCCTTATGCGCGTAATGCCAAATATGTGTGTTATTTCGCCCTGTGATGCCATTGAAGCCTTCAAGGCAACCATTGCCACACTTAATTGGCCAACACCAGTTTATATTCGACTAGCTCGTGAAAAAACTCCAATTATTACAACCGCAAACACGCCTTTTGCAATAGGCAAAGCTCAAATATTGTGGGAATCTTCTACAAATCCATCACTTGGAAGCAAGGCTTCCAAGTTAGAAGCGTGCATTGTTGTTTGTGGGGCACTTGTCCACCGAGCGCTTTTAGCAGCTAAAGAGTTGGAGGGGAAGGGGGTTGGCAGTATTGTTGTAAATTTAGCTACTATTAAACCATTTGATGCTGAAACTATAATTTCGTGTGCTAAAAAAACCGGCGCCGTGGTTACGGTGGAGGAGCACCAAATTGCTGGTGGCATGGGCAGTGCTGTTGCCGAGTGCTTGGCCCAAAATTGTCCAGTACCCATAGAATTTATTGGTGTCCAAAACAAATTTGGCCAATCGGGCACTATGGACGAACTTATCGCCCACTACAAAATGGATGTACCTGATATTATTGAGGCTGTACAAAAGGTGATAAGTAGAAAGGGTTAAGCAATTTATTTATGATATTTATGTACAATAGCTTGACTTGTTAGCTTAAATAGTATATACTCGCAGAGGAATACTAGGTACCTAAAATTTTTATGTTCCAATCCTAGTAATGGTTCATGTTTTTTAAAAAACAATATTTTATGAAAACAGAGTTCATTCAAAAAATTGTGGAAAACGCTCTTTTGCGTAAAGCCACAGCCGCAATGCCAATGCTGAGGCACGAAAACCTTAGCGAAAAGGATGTCTCCGAACTATTAAGAGAGTTCGACCGATCAGGAGATTTCAGCATGATCAAGGCAATGATCGAAACAGGTCAAGACCCGAAAGAGATTAAGGAGATTGCTATTGGAGCAATCGAAAACATCTCAATCGTTCTCAAAGAAAGGTTTCTTAAACACTTAGAAACTCTCTCTTTGGAACTTGAGAAAAGGGTACAAAGTTCATAACACGCTCAATGTAAATGCCCCGTTTTACGGGGCATTTTTATATAGTTATTATATTTCTAAATCTTCGTTAACTTATACTCAGCGGGGGCATTTTGTAGGTAATCTTCTATTTTTGAAAGAGGGAGAAGGCCGGCTTGGGCGCCAATGTGCTGGACTACGTTCATGCCATTGATTGGGCCGTAAAGTAGGGCCTCTTCAAAAGTTTTACCTATTGCCATGGCTGAGACTATGGTTGAGCTTGTTGCATCACCAGCACCAGTACGTTCAACCGGTGGGGCAATGTCGGGGTACATAGGCAAACTATAAATATTCTGACCGTCTGAAGCATACAGGCCGTTAATACCATCAGTCATAACAACTTTTTTGGGGCCAAGTTCGTGTAGTTTTTGAATTAAATTTTTTATATCTGCTATGCCAGTATTAGGAAGATTTTCTTTTTGGTTTAAAATCTTTTCAGCTTCTTGTTTATTGCAAAAAAAGATTTCAGTATTTTCGTAGAGAGCTTTTAGTTTTTCAGTGCCTAAAGACATTTGAAACGTACCAGGCTGAAAAGCTAATTTTGTTTCAGGATGACTGGCAACATATTGGGCAATTTCGTGATGGAAGCTTTCAGTGTTTTGGCCAAGAGATGACAAATAAACCCAACCTATTTCAGGCAAATTATTTGGCATACTGCGTGCATATTCGGCATGCTTGATCAAAATCGTGCGGTCAGTACCATACCACAAAACATAGTGGTAATTAGTCGGCAAATTTAAATCAGTATTTATGTATGTCGTGTCTACTTTATTGTTTTTTAAAGTCTCCAAGCATACCTGGCCCTCGGCATCATTACCAACTACTGCCAATAAACTTGAATGTAAACCAAGTTTAGCCGCTGCAACTGATGCATTGGCGCTGTTACCGACAGCATGACACACAGTGACTGATTCGTATGGCACCTTGTCACCAAAACGCATACATAATTTGCAACCTTCTTTATCCAAGTCACAATAAGTTTCAGCATCTTGTAATTTAATAAAGGCATCAGTCACAATATCACCAATGGCTAAAAAGTCTATTTTTTGTTTATTTTCTATCTCTGTATTCTGCATAAAAACATTATAGCACAAAGTATTTAATGTGATATAATTTAAACATGCTTAAAACGTTGCGGGAATATATTAAAGAGGCGGAACAAAAAGGTGTCGCTATTGGGCATTTTAATATTTCAAATTTAGAAGGCTTGCACGGTATTTACAATGGAGCTAAAAAATTATCAACTGAAATTGGCGAATTAGTACCGGTGATTATTGGCGTTAGTGAGGGTGAAGAGAAGTTCGCCGGGCTTGAGATGGTTTATGACATGGTTCATTCAATTCGCGATGAACACGATTACCCAATCTTTCTAAACGCTGACCACCACAGCAGTTTTGAATCAGTCAAAGCTTGCATTGATGAGGGTTTTGATATGGTTATATTTGACGGGGCCAAACTGTCACTTGATGAAAATATAAAAATAACCAAGCAATGTGTTGATTATGCCCATGAAGTCATTAAAAATACTGGGCGTGATATTTTGGTTGAAGCTGAGCTTGGTTTTATTGGCTCTGGCTCTGATATTAAAGAAGTTATACCTGAGGGCGCCGGTATTTTAACCACTCCAGTAGACGCTAAAAATTTTGTAGATGCAACCGGTATTGATTTATTTGCGCCATCGGTTGGATCGATTCATGGGTTAATCAAATCAGGCAAACCGCATATTAATGCAGATTTAGTTAGAGAAATAGCTGAAATTACAAATGTACCACTAGTCTTGCACGGTGGCTCGGGCTTGCGTGATGAGGATTTTACTAATGCTATTAAAGCTGGAATTTCAATAGTGCATATAAATTCTGAATTAAGGCTGGCCTATAGGGACGAAGTTGAAAAAGCGATTGACCAAAACCCCAACGAAATTACCCCAGCCAAATTACTCACCCCGGCGGTAGAAGCTATAGAGAGTATAGTTTATAACAGGTTAAAACTTTTCAACAATATCACACCATAATTACTGAGTAATTTAGATGCTATAATTACGTCATAACCTATATACGGGCTTTATTATAATTAATATAAACAAAAAATGAAAAAATATTTAAGTATTTTAGCAATCGTTTCAGTTATATTCTTAGGAGTTTCAGTTTTTGCTGAAGAAGGCACGGGTACTAATTCTGGCCCCAAAGACAAAGTTTTAGAATTACGTCAAAAAATGGATGAAAAATTAAAAGATCGTACTGAAAAAATCAGAGGGAACTCTGCTGAGTCAAAAGTTGTAGACATAGCCTGTGCCCAAACCTCGGTTGAAGCTCGCGACACAGCCATAATTTCAGCTTTTGATGCTTATTCTGTAGCTATAAAAACTGCATTAGAAGCTAGAAAAGTTGCAGTTAAAGACGCTTGGGCAAAAACAACTTCAAGCGAAAGAGCTAACGCCCGCCGAATAGCCAACCAGGCTTACAATACAGCTTCCAAAGAGGCTCATCGAGCATTAAATAGTGCTCGCAAAACAGCTTGGGATACACATAAAAGTGACATGAAAAAGTGTGGGGCTGCGGCTGGTATTGACACTATGGGTACTGTAACTGGTGGTTTATCTTTATAGGTTTGTATTATAGATAAATGCTATAATACAAATAATATGTTGGATTTAGCAAAACAAATCAAAGACATTATTGATGGCGATGTTGAATCATCAAATGAGACTTTGGAAATTTACTCAAGAGATGCGAGTATTTTTAAAGTTATGCCGGAACTAATTGTTTATCCCAAAC
>Ga0209542_10002849_pt1 | contig 38075 bp, 36 predicted proteins | sample RifCSPhighO2_01_FD_184028 | JGI IMG/M metagenome (GOLD analysis project Ga0209542, IMG submission 184028) | Soil microbial communities from Rifle, Colorado - Rifle CSP2_plank highO2_0.1 (SPAdes) (version 2) | ecosystem: Environmental > Terrestrial > Deep subsurface > Rock core/Sediment ... | reverse complement strand
GCCAAGGCCCCGCCGAGGCCGGATAGCCCACCTTCGTCAAGACTACGGCGGGCAAGCAAGCGGTAAGGCACCTCGACTTTGTCGGGTCATCAGAATGTCGCATAAAATGTCTAACGTTTAGTTTTGGGGCGTAGCCAAGTGGTAAGGCAGAGGCCTTTGAAGCCTCCATTCGTAGGTTCGAATCCTACCGCCCCAGTAATGCGGTGACTGCTAGAAAAATCCGTATGAAGGTTCTGCGCCCTAGGCGCATCCGCCTTCGGCGGAGAATCCTTCCGCCCCAGATTTTTCTATCTACTGAGTTATCTCAGTAGATGAATTTATTATAAATTGAAATGAAAAAAACTTTTAATCTTTTGTTTTTTGGACCGCAAGGGTCGGGGAAGGGCACCCAGGCGGGATTTTTGGCGAAGAAAAAAAATCTATTACATGTTTCCTCGGGCAGTACCTTGAGAGCAATTTCTGCGACTAAATCTCCCTTGGGCAGATACCTCAAAAGACAATTAGCCTCTGGAACGCTTACGCCTATAGATAAATTGATGCAGGTTTTTGAGCAGTTTATGAAGTCTGTGCCGAAGAATCAAGGCATTATTTTTGACGGCTATTCTAGGCAGATCACCGAGACCAGAATTTTTTTACGAAAGCTTAAAAAAATCGGGAGACAAATTGATCTGGTCATCTTGATAGAGATCTCTGACAAAGAAAGTATCAAACGGCTTTCCAAAAGAGCCGTTTGCGAAAATTGCGGCCGAAATTTGATTTTGGGAGGGAAGATCAAATTGGGAGGCAAGTGTCCTTTTTGCTCTGGAAAAATAACGCAGAGACATGACGATACACTCTTGGCTATAAAAAGGAGACTTAGGATTTACAGAAAAAGGACTTTGCCGGTTGTGAGATTTTATAAAGCTCAAGATAAGCTGGTAACGATCAATGGCGCTCAGGCGGTTGCTAAAGTGCATGGAGATATTGTGAGGGTTTTAAAGAAAAAGCTGGGTATTTAGATAGTAAAGTTACAGATGATCAACATATACTCGAAAAAAGAAATAGAAATGCTGGCAGAAGGAGGAAAAATACTTTCAGAAGTACTCGGGACGGTCGCGGGAATGGTGAGGCCTGGGATTTCCACTTTTGAGCTAGACGAGCTCGCGGAAAAAAAGATTCGAGAAGCAGGAGCACAACCTGCTTTTTTGGGCTACTCGGAAAAAGGGATGAAGCCCTATCCCGCTTCGCTATGCACCTCGATCAATGCCGAACTGGTACATTGTATTCCGAAAAAAGATCGTGTTTTGAAAGCAGGCGATATTATAAGTCTGGACCTGGGTGTGAAGTACAAAAATCTGATTACCGATATGGCGACAACTGTGGCGGTTGGCGTGGTGCCGGACAAGACGCAAAAACTTTTGGAAGTTACAAAACAAAGCCTTGACGAGTCTTTGAAAATTCTTGCGCCAGGGGTTACACTGGGCGATCTGGGAGCTAAGATAGAATCTTACGCCAAGAAAAATAAATTTGGCGTAGTCAGAGACCTGGTAGGACACGGCGTAGGGAAATCGGTGCACGAAGATCCTCAAGTTCCGAATTATGGCGAGCCAGGGAAGGGATTGAAACTCAAAGAGGGAATGGTGTTGGCGATAGAGCCGATGTTTTCTCTGGGTTCAGAGAGAATAAAAGTAACACCAGACGGGTGGGGAATTGCAACCGCCGATGGTTCGCTCTCCGCTCATTTTGAAAAAACTATCGTGATTGTAGAGGGAGGGTATAGGATTTTGACAGAATAGTATTCTAGACTGTAAATTTTGTTGAATGTAATATTTATGTTATAATATTTGTAATATCATTATCATTGCTGGTAAGTAAATCTTTCGCTAAGTTGATATATATTAGTATTGACTGAGGTTCGACCTCTCCCTACCCTCCCCACGCCTGGGGAGGGGGAAAACACATGCCGAAACCAAACATTAAAAAATCAAAATCAGACACAAAAAGTGAGGCAGTAGCGCCTCCGGTCTCTTTGGACGCAGAAATTGTGGAAGATAATGATTTTGATAAAAAGGGCGACACAGATGACCCAATCCAACCTTCGCTAATTTCTGATTTTAATCTGGAAAAGAGCAGAAGAAGCTCAAGTTCGAAAGGACTTTTTACCACAGTAATGATTGCTTTAATCGCGGGACTGGTAGGAGGGTATTTGGGTAGCGCGTTTTTGCCCGGCTTAGTAGGATTCCCCGGGAGCAATTCCCAGGATCCACAGTCTTTGAAAACCGTCGTACTGGAAGAGGACTCGGCTATAATAGACGTTGTCCAAAAATCCAATCCGGCAGTGGTGTCTATCATCGTAACCAAAGATTTGCCAAAAGTAGAGCAGTTTTTGTTCAATCCTTTTGGCGAGGAAGATTTTTTTATAGCGCCTTTTGAAATTAATACTCCCGGAGGAGAGTTGAAAACCCAACAGATCGGCGCCGGGTCGGGCTTTATCGTAGACTCTGACGGTTTGATTATTACAAACAAGCACGTAGTTAGCGATGAAGATGCCGACTATACCGTAATCACGTTTGACGGCACGCGTTATAAGGCCACAGTTTTGGCTGTAGACCCGCTTAATGATTTGGCAATCGTAAAAATTGACGCGAAAGACCTTCCTATCATCGAGCTTGGAGATTCATCCAAAGTAGTCCAAGGACAAAAAGTAATCGCGATTGGCAATACTTTGGGCGAGCTGAGAAATACGGTGACTACCGGTGTAGTGTCCGGCATTGGACGGACCGTAACCGCCGGCGACAGGTTGGGATCGGTACAGCAACTTGATGAAGTCATCCAAACTGACGCGGCGATTAATCCGGGGAATTCAGGCGGTCCACTTTTGAACCTCGCGGGCCAGGTGATAGGGATTAACACGGCTATAGATCAGGCCGGACAGTTGGTGGGATTTTCGATTCCTTCGAACGAGGCGCGAAAAGCGCTGGCCGACACCCTGGAGCACGGGAGGATTTTACGACCCTTTCTTGGTATCAGATACGTTTTGGTTAATGAAGAATTTGCCTTGTCTCAAAATTTACCAGTAAATTATGGCGCTCTGGTGGTAGAAGGGGATAATGTTTCCGGTCCGGGAGTAACCCCAGATACTCCCGCGGCAGTCGCCGGGGTAAAAGAAGGCGATATCATACTTGAGATAAATGGGAAGACGATTAATGAAAACAACACATTGATAAAAATATTGAAAGATTATGATCCGGGAGATGAAGTGGTGCTTACCGTGCAGAGAGGTGACGAACAAAGCGAAATTTTATTGAAACTCGGAGAGAGGGAATAGGTAAATATGGGACGAATATTAGCCTTGGACTATGGTAGCAAAAGAGTTGGTCTGTCTATTTCAGACGATCTAAAAATTATCGCCCAGATTTTGGAGCCGAACCTTTCTAATGATGATAAATTTTTCCGAAATCTATTATTGATCATCAAAAAATATGAGATCGAAAAGATTCTTGTAGGCCATGCTCGCAGTATGAAAGGAAACGATGAAAAAGCCGGAGAGATTACAAAAAAATTCGCTGAGGAAATTAGAAAAAAAACCAGTATCGACACCGAGCTTGTCGACGAAAGATTGTCAACTGTGGAGGCGGGGCATTTTCTAAGACAACTTGGAATGAAAGCGAGTGTACGAAAGGCAAACATTGATAATCAATCCGCCCAAATAATCCTTCAGCAGTATTTGGATTCTCATCGATCATAAAGAAAGATCAAAATAAATTTATAATTAACGAAATAAAAATGAATAAGGAACTGGTTCCCAAAGATTTGAGAATGTTGATGTGGGTTATCGCTATCGCGATAATGGCATTGATCGCGCTTACCGGATATATTTCTATCCAGGTTGCGGGCATTGAACAGGAAGTTCAAGAATTAAGGCAAACCGCCTAGTCGTCCGCTAGGAAATGATTTTGTGTTTTTTTTAAAAGTAATTTTTTGATACCAACTTTCTATTTTTTTGAAAGAGGGTGATATTATATGTCAGAATTCAGACAGGACCTAGTTACCAAAGAGTGGGTGCTGATAGCGCCCTCCCGACGAGGCAGGCCACACGAGTTTCCCAGGTCCCCGGCAGTTTCTGAAAACTTGCCGGTGGTTTTGAATACCTGCGTTTTTTGTCCTGGAAACGAATCGAAAACACCGGAAGAAATCTTACGCAATCCAAGATCAGACGATTGGAAAATCAGAGTGGTCCCAAACAAGTTTAGCGTTTTAGAGCTGGATTCCCCAAAAAGGTTTAGAAATTTTTATACCAGTTTGCCTGGTATTGGCTCTCACGAGGTTTTGATAACCCGGTCTCACAACGAGCCGACAGTTTTACAGTCTGAAGAAATGATAGACGATGTACTACTGACATATAAAGAAAGGATTCTGGCGCTGGAAAAGCACCCGGCAGTTAAGTATGTGCACGTTATACAGAATTATGGAAAGCTAGCCGGCGCGTCATTGGTCCACCCGCACTCTCAGATTTTTGCCATGCCTTTCGTGGGTCCTCACGTGCAGGAAGAGATCAAAGGATCTTCCTCGCATTACAATATTTTTGACAAGTGTATATATTGCGAGATCGTAGACCACGAAATAGCCAATAAACAGAGGGTGGTTTTGGAAACCGAAAAATTTGTGGCGATTTGCCCTTACGAAAGCAAAATGCCTTATCAGATGAGGATTTTGCCAAAAATTCACAACGCCAGATTTGAACACATTACGGATGAGGATCGAAGAGAGCTCGCGAGTGTCCTAAAGAATGTACTCTCAAAGATTTATTACAAATTGGGCAATCCGGCGTATAATTATTATATTCACACAATGCCTTTTTCTCGAAGCCCGAATGTTTTGCATAACGAGAACGCTTATCATTGGCATTTGGTAATCATGCCCCGGATTAATATTTGGGCCGGTCTAGAATTGGGAACAGAGATATACGTCAATACCATACCGCCGGAGCAAGCGGCTGAATATTTAAGAGGTGAAAAATAGCCATAAAGTACAATGAAGAATTATCTTGTAGCAAATTGGAAAATCAACCCGCAGTCTTCCAAAGAATGCTTGGATTTAATTTCAAAATACGAGATTAAAAGCCGGCACGAAAATCTGGAGATAGTGGTCTGTCCGCCTTTTTTATATTTGGAATATTTAACGGCAAATTCCGGAAACTTGTTTGAATGGGGGGCGCAAGATTGTTTTTGGGAAAAAGGCGGAGCCTATACCGGAGAGGTGTCTCCTCATCAATTGAAAGCTTTGGGTGTAAAGTATGTAATTTTGGGTCATTCAGAACGCAGAGAAAATTTGGAAGAAACGGACGAGATGGTAAATAAAAAAGTCCGAGCTGTTTTGCGCGCCAAGATGAATCCCATACTTTGTGTCGGCGGAGGCAGGGAAGCAATGGATCCCAAATCGGACAGCCAAAAAATCGTACTTGCGCAACTTGGCAAAAATTTAGCCAATGTTCAAAAAAAAGATTTCTCGGCGGGACAACTGATTGTCTCATATGAACCGCCATGGGCTTTGAGCACTGTGAGTGGGAATGTCTCGGCCTCTCCAAAACTAGCCGCTGAAGTGGCATTTGCCATTAAACATTTTTTAAATAGCACCTATGGTAAGCAAGGACTTGACATCCCGATCATTTATGGGGGAAGCGCGAATGCCAGCAACGTTTCGCAATTCATAAAAAAACCTAATTTGGACGGGTTTCTGGTGGGAGGCGCGAGCCTTAACCCGCCGGAATTTAAGAAAATGATAAGTTTGTTAAAATAATATGATTTTTTTAGGATCGGATCGTCTCGGTTTCAAATATAAAGAAGTGGTCAAAAGATATTTGGTTGATAGAGGATATCAAGTCAATGACATGGGACCAAACTCGGAAAAAGACGTTGACTTTCCAAAATACGCGGAAATGGTTGCCAAGAAAGTTATTGCGGATCCTTATTTTCGTGGCATCTTATTTTCTCGAACAGGAATTGGAATGTGTATTGCCGCAAATAAAGTAAAAGGCGCTTTTGCGGCGCTAGTATACAACGAGCAGTTGTCTGTGAAATCCAGAGAAGAAAACGATACTAATATTATTTGTCTGCCCTCTGAATATCTAAGTGAAGACTCGGCTAAGGAGATTGTCGCGATATGGCTTTCGACTTCTTTTTCCGGGTCGGAAGATTCAACAAGACATATCTCACTCATTAGAACAATAGAAAAAAATGACTAAAAAATTTGATATCGTTACAATTGGTGATTGTTTGGTCGATCATTATATAGAGCCCGAGGATTTCAAGATTATCGGGTCTGGCACTGGAAAGAAACTGGCATTGAATTTTGCCCAAAAAATTCCCGCCAGACATTTTATTATGTTTCCCGGGGGGAATGCCTTAAACGTAGCCGTGGGCACGCGACGGTTAGGACTTGCTACCGCTATTATGACCGATATTGGACTGCAAGATGAGTCAGAACTGGTTTTTAACAGAATAACCAAAGAAGGGATTGATACGGCTCTTGTTCAAAGACGAAAAGCCACTGAAACTGACAAAAGCGTGGTTTTTGTAACCAGAGGGGAGAGGACCGCGATCACATACCATTGCAAAAAGAACTACCAGTTCAATCCAAAATTTCAGTCGAAATGGATTTACCTTACTTCCTTGGGAATAGGATTCGAACGGATTTATGCGGGTGTTGAGAAATATAAAAAGAGCCATTCAGCTAAGGTTGCTTTCAATCCAGGTAGTCGCCAGTTGAAACATTCTCTGGAAAAAGTGAGAAAAATGATTCATGTTTGCGACCTTTTGTTTGTGAATCTACCTGAAGCGCGAATGATAACAGGTAAGAAAACAAATGATGCCAAAATTCTAATGAGACAGTTATTCTTCATGGGATCGAGTAGGGTTGTAATTACCGATGGCTCTAAAGGAGCATTTGCTTTTGATGGAGATTTAAATTATAGAATAGGTAGTTTTCCCGCCAAAAGAATTGACGCGACAGGAGCGGGGGATGCTTTTGCGTCAAGTTTTATTTCCGCGATTATTCAAGGAAAAGTTTTATCTGAAGCTATACTATGGGGATCAATAAATGCCGCGTCTGAAATTGGTCATCGGGGAGTACAGAATGGTCTGCTGGATAAAACTGAAATCCAAAAGATACTAGCTAAGAGTAAAAAGTATCTGGCAAAAAAGTTTTAAATATAAAAAAAAGACCAGGGAGAACCGGCGGTTCTTGTCTAGTCAAGTAATTGCGGGAGTTTGCAAAAGCTTTCCGGTCTGCGCGTCAAAAATTTTATCGCAGATTAAGCATTTGGCAGTTTGGTACCCCGGCATGCCGGTGATTTGTAGCGTACCTATTTTGCATCCCGGACATACATCTCCTCCTTTGAGTTTGACTTTATTTTTACCTGAAGGGTTCCATGACATTTACATATACCTATCTTTCTATTTACGATATTCAAATTCTGTGCTTGTTATACTGTACTAGCCTGCCTGCCGGCGAGGCAGGTATAGTATAACAGGAGGAGTTTTCGAGACGAGTTAACGTGATATGTTAGCTATGTTAGTTTTCTGATTACTAACCGAGTTTTCTTAATATTTGGTTAAAGCCACCGGAAGGGTTGTTGAGCATCCGCGCGCCTCGGTTTATGGTGACAACCGTTGTTTTTAGTTTGCGGGCAACTTCTCTTTGAGTTGCTCCGCTGTCTAGTTCTTTCACAATTTGCCATCTTTGTACCAGCTCCGCGAATTCACGAGAAGAGAGTAAATCTGACAAAAAGTCTTGTAGCAGTTTTTTATTACTACCTATTTTTGAGAATATATTAATCAATTCATTTTTATCGAATTGCTTGTTCATGATATTTTTGACATTAATATTGTACTAGTACAGTATATCAGGCGGTGAGAGTGTTTGATAGTAGAAAGCCGGAGTAGCGAATAGCGAGGGCTCCCCTCGCTCTACGAGGGGAGCCCTCGAAGACATTTGTGGTTATGAACGGAGATTTTGAAAATTTCAGATTTCCTGTTATAATTAATCCGAAGTTATTAACATTATCTAGAAACAAAATGGCTAAAATAAGAATTGCGATCAACGGATTCGGCCGCATCGGACGTGCGGCTTTTAAGGTAGCCGAAAAACATCCAAAGCTCGAAGTTGTGGGGATAAACGATACCTCGAATACCGAGGTGTTGGCATATTTACTCAAGTATGATTCGGTTTATGGCAGGTACGGCAAGGAAGTTAGCTTTGATGAAAATAATTTGATTGTCAATAAAACCAAGATTCCCACATCTAGTGAGATGGATCCAGCGCTTTTGAAATGGACAAATCTGAAAGTTGATGTGGTCTTGGAATGTACGGGCAGATTTACCAATCAAGGACTCGCCTCCGGTCATATAAAAGCAGGCGCCAAGAAAGTCATAGTCTCTGCCCCGACCAATGGAGGGGATATGGAGACTTTTCTTTTGGGAGTAAATTCCAAAGATTATAAAAATGAAAAGATTATTTCAAACGCGTCTTGCACGACAAATTGTATAGCGCCGGTAGCTTCGGTCTTGCAAGAAAATTTCGGGATTGCCAAGGGCATGATGACTACGGTCCACGCCTACACCGCGGAGCAGAGATTGGTGGACAGCGGACCACCTTCACTGAAAAGCGATTTCCGCAGGGGAAGGGCGGCAGGCGTAAATATCGTGCCGACCAGCACCGGCGCGGCAGTATCCACGACCGAGGTCATCAAAGGGATACAAGGCAAGTTCGACGGTATCGCGCTAAGAGTGCCGGTGGCGGTAGGGTCGCTTTCTGATTTTACCGTGGTGCTTAAGAAAAAAACAACAGCCGAAGAAGTCAACAAGATCTTTGAATCGGCTGTAAAGAAAGCGAAGTATAAAAATATTTTGGGAGTGACTCGCGACCCTTTTGTGTCCTCGGATATTATCGGTGATCCACGTTCGGCGGTAGTGGATTTGACTCTGACAAAAGTTGTCGATGGCGACCTGCTAAAAATTCTGGCTTGGTATGACAATGAATGGGGCTACGCCAATCGACTGGTGGAAGAAGCGGAGATGATTGGGTAGGATAAAAACAAACTTCCTCCCCTTAAGAAGGGGAGGTTAGGTGGGGTCTTTCTCTAAACAAATGACGGAAGTATTCAATAAATCCCTTCAAACCGCAAAGCGTCAGTATCTCAGGAAGCATATGCCACCTGCCGAACTTAAACTCTGGCAACATATAAAGGCAAGGCAAATCAATGGTCGCCGTTTTCGCAGACAATATGGCATAAGGAATTATATAGTTGATTTCTATTCTCCAGAATTAAAGTTGATCATTGAAATTGACGGCGACTCTCATTTTCAAGAAAACCGATCTTATGATAAAAAAAGACAGCAATATATTGAGTCTTTAGGTTTAAAAGTACTAAGATTTACTAACCATGAAGTCTACTACGCGCTGGAACAAGTGCTGAATACCATTAAGCAACAAACCAGCAAGTAAGACCCCCTCTAACTCCCCCTTCTGAAGGGGGAGAGGTAAAATGGAAACAAAAACATTCAAAGAACAACTTCACGAAGAAAGCCCCAAAGACCCCAAGCATTTCTCGCTGTGGTTGGCTTTGGTAGTTTTGGTCGTGGTAGGAGCAGGAGGAGTAGCAGCATACGATAATCTCAAAAATGATACAAACGAGCAGGAAGAACTAGACTCCTCCGACCCTGTCTCGAGCGAAGTCGAGGGCTGGCAAACCTACCGCAACGAAGAATTTGGGTTTGAGGTGAGGTATCCGAAGGAATGGGAAGTATCCGAAGGAATGGGTAATGATGTGAATTTTACTTTAAGAGACAATGAAGGCAATTTTCCAGAGTTTACAATCGTAACAAATTCATACGATTCCACCTCATTTTCTTTATTGGAAGCATCGTTAGACAGCTATGGTTTGGATCAGAAACAAAAAAGCGAAATACTAGTAGATAATTCTGCGGCTACCAAGATTTCTGGATATGCGGTTTTGGATAATGGAAGTCCATGGCACGTGATTCGCGTGATTGTGGAAAACGACGGTAGGATATATGAAATTGATGGCGACAACACACAAGAGATTTTTGATCAAATCCTTTCCACTTTCAAGTTTACAGATTCGACAGACACCTCTGACTGGCAAACGTATCGAAATGAGGAATATGGGTTTGAGTTGGAGTATCCTAGAGATTGGTATATCACCTTGGTTACTGCACGAAATCAATCAGAGATTCCTTACATTTTTATTGATAGTCCAGAATCAGGGATTGGTAGCGCTTATTCTATTTACGTATACATTCATGAAAATCCGAATAGTTATTCCGCAATGGATTTTGCAAATAAGATAGAAAAAATTAAGTATGAAAGTGAACATTGTGATTGTCCAGGTTTTGAATCAGAGTTTGAGACGAAAATAAATAATATTGAAGCCTATGAGTTATTTGAAGTATTCACTTTGGATAATGTATATATGGAACAAATATTTTTTACAAACGAAAATTTAGCGTTTGAAGCCTCCTTTCCGGCAAAAAGACAATCTGAAGGTAGTTGGATTGTCGGCTCGGTCAAAAATAATCAAACCGCACACCAAATCTTCTCCACGTTTATGTTTATCGAATAGGAAAACGCCTACGACCCCCTTAGTCTCCCTCACGAGGGGGAAAAGACAAAATTTATGCCGATGAAATCACTAAAAACTGCAGACGTAAAAAATAAAACCGTGATTGCGCGGGTGGATTTGGATACGCCGTTGGGGAAGGACTCTTCCGGAAACATTATTGTGCGAGATGATTATCGGCTACAAAGAATTTTACCGACCATACAGTGGCTTGCCTCGCATAAGGCAAAGACTGTTGTTATTGGACATTTACGCAGACCGAAGGGCTGGGACAAAGATAAATCGCTTTTGCCCGTTGCGCAGACCATGGCGGATTTGTTGAAACTGAAGTTTATTGTGATTGATGAAAAGGTTGAAAGATTGCCTCATTATGATATTCCTCATGTTTTTTTCTTCGCGGAAGATTTCCGCGCGGAGAAAAGCAAAAGACTTCTAAAGGATCTGAATCCCGGTGATATCGCGGTGCTTGAAAATATTCGGTTTTATCCGGAAGAAGAAAAAGATTCCGAAGAATTCGCGCGTGAACTTGCGTCGCTTGGCGAAATCTATGTAAACGATTCCTTCGCGACCGTCTATCACGCCAACCAGGTTTCCATTATGAGGCTCGCGACACTGCTCCCTCATTATGCCGGATTTGAATTGGAGAAAGAAACAAAAATATTGTCTCAAGTCCTGGCAACTCCCGAGAGGCCATATCTGATGATGATTGGCGGGGTAAAACTTTCGGAGAAATTAGCGGCTATGAGTGGCATTCTAAATCATTGTGATTCAGTGATTGTTGGTGGCGGGATCGCGACGCTTTTTTATTTGGCTCAAGGATATGAGGTGGGAAAGTCCTTGGCAGAAAAGAGCAAGATAGTGGAGGCAAAAGATATTTTAAGAAACTATAAGAGCAAAATACATTTACCTGTGGACGTTGTAGTCGCGCGGTCACCGGAAGAAGAGAAATCAATTCGCGTGACAAAACCGGATGAAGTGTCGCCGGAGGAAATGATTCTGGATATTGGACCGGAGACAATCAAAAAGTATAGCGAAATAATTCGCGAGGCAAAGACCGTGCTATGGTCCGGACCGATGGGACTTTTTGAAAATAAACATTTCGCGCACGGCACCAAGGCATTGGGCAGATTATTCGCTTCGCGTAGCCAAGGTTTGTCATTTGGCATAGCCGGCGGAGGGGACACACTGGCCGCGATAAAAATGCTGGGAGTAGGGGAGGATATTGACCACCTTTCGACAGGAGGCAGCTCGATGCTGCAGTATTTATCCGGCATAAAATTGCCGGGGATTGAAGTTTTAAAAGATTAATATTTTATGCCCAATCGTTAGTGCAAGAAGGGGGGTTGGGTTCTAAGGGGAGGAGAATCGTAAAAAATAAATGTCAAAATCAAATAAAATAAAAAAAATTACTGCGTTGGAAATTTTGGATTCTCGCGGGATTCCGACTTTGAACGTGCAAGTGGATTTGGAAGGAGGCGTCAAAGCGTCGGCCCAGGTACCTTCAGGTACTTCCAGTGGAGCAAACGAGGCTTTTGAACTGCGCGACGGGGACAAAAATCGTTACGGCGGAATGGGGGTTTTGAAAGCGGTCTCAAACGTCAATAAAGAGATTTTTAGCAAACTGAAAGGACTGGACGCAAGCGATCAAAAAAAGATCGATCAGACTTTGATCGATCTGGACGGAACAAAAAATAAGTCTCGCCTGGGCGCGAACGCGATTTTGGGAGTTTCGACGGCATGCGCCCGCGTGTCCGCAATTGCTACCGGCAGGCCTTTGTATAAATATTTAAGGGAGATCTTTGGGTTAAAATTATCCGGTTACAAAATTCCGCAGGCGATGTTTAATCTGTTAAATGGAGGCGCTCACGCGGAATCCGGCATGGATGTTCAGGAATTTATGCTAGTTCCGCGAGCAAATAGTTTTTCTGAATCTTTGAGGATGGCCGTAGAAACTTTTTCCGCGCTTCGCCGACTTCTAACACTTGGCCAGTTTGCAACGAGCGTTGGTTTAGAAGGTGGATTTGCTCCAAATTTAAAAAACAGCAAGCAAGCAATAGAAATATTGATTGAAGCGACAAGGCAAGCAGGCCTGCCTAATCAGTCGGTAACGATTGCTTTAGACGTGGCGGCAACGGGATTATACGACAAGAAATCCAATCGTTATGTATTTGGGCGGGAGCAGAAAAAATTTACCAGAGAACAATTGCTGGATTGGTATACAGAACTTGCTTCCAAGCATCCAATTACTTCTATAGAAGATGGACTGCAAGAAGAAGATTTTGAAGGTTGGCAAATGATGAATTCAAAGTTGAGTGGTAAAATCAGAATAGTGGGGGATGATTTTACCGTGACCAATTCAGCGCGTTTGAAAGAAGCCATTGAAATGAAAGCGCTAAACTCTGTGATTATCAAACCAAATCAGATCGGTACTATATCAGAAACCATGGATACCATCAGATTGGCTCAAGAAAATAAAATTTCTATAAATATTTCACATAGGTCAGGGGAGACCAATGATCCTTTTATCGCCGACCTGGCAGTCGCCGTAAACGCGGAATTTATCAAAAGTGGCTCCGTAAATCGAGGTGAACGAACCGCAAAATATAATAGACTTTTAAAAATAGAGAAGGAAATTAGCGACACGAATAAAACGAGTTGACTCGCGAATGTCGCGAATTATTTGAGAAATAAAAATGGAAAAAAGAAAATTAGTCGTCCTAGCAGTTCTTGATGGATACGGGATAGCGCCGGCAGGCCCGGGAAACGCGATTGAGCTGGCCAAAAAACCAAATCTAGACCGGTTTATGAGGGAATATCCCTCTACACTTTTGTCATCTCACGGCAAAGAAGTGGGTCTCAAAGACAAAGAGCCTGGAAATTCCGAAGCCGGGCACGAGAATATGGGAGCAGGGAGAACAGTAGTACAAGACAAGATTGAGATTATCAATAGTATTCACGATGGCACGTTTTTCAAAAACGCCGCTTTCGTAGAAGCCTTGAATCACGCGAGAAAAAATAAAAGCAATATCCATTTGATGGGACTGCTTTCCAATGGGCGTTCGGGACATTCGGATCCGGAACACCTGGAAGCTTTGCTGGTATTTTTTAAAAAATCAGAATTTAAAAACGTCTACCTGCATCTTTTTACCGATGGGCGTGACACGCCCCCCAGGTCTGCCGAGCAATTCCTCCATAGAATACAGGTCACCATGAATAATCTAGAAGTCGGGCAAATCGCGACCGTTTCCGGACGCTATTATGGAATGGACCGCGCCCATAACTATGGCAGGCTGGAAAAATCCTACAAAGCCATGGTTTATGGCGAAGGGGAGAGAGCCGATAACGCGTACCAGGCCATCAAGTCCGCTTACGCGCGTGGAGAGGATGACGAATTTATCTTGCCGACAGTAATTAAATCAGATACCGATCCGGAAACAAGTACGAAAACGATTTCTGATGGCGACGCATTGGTGTTTTTCAATCTGCGTTCGGATCGCGCCCGACAAATTACCAAAGCTTTCGTCCAGCCGGAGCTTTTGAATCAACCGGGTGACGGTCACTTCCATTACAAGGATTTCAAAGATCTTTTCTTTGTGACACTGGCGGAATTCGGCACAGATCTTCCCGTAATTATTGCTTACCCCACCAGGCTGATTGTTAACAGCTTGCCGGAATATTTGGAAAAACATTCCGATATACACCAGTTTTATATTTCTGAATCAGAAAAATTCGCGCACGTGACTTATTTTTTTCATGGTAACAATGTCCGCGCGTTGAAAAATGAAAAGCGAATAAGAGTTGACTCCAAATCCGTCGCAACTTTTGATCAGGATCCGGAAATGAGCTCGGCGGAAATCACATCCACTCTCGTGGCCAATATCAGCCAAGAATTGTACAACTTTTGCCTGGTGAACTATCCGAACGCGGATATGCTTGGGCATACTGGAAATATCAACGCAACCGTGAAAAGCATAGAGCACCTTGATTTCGAGCTCGGCAGACTATATGACGCCGTAAAAAAGAGAAACGGCACCTTGATAATCACGGCAGATCACGGGAACGCGGAAGAGATGCTGGATCTGATCTCAAAGCAAGAAAGCCACGAGCATTCCAAAAATCCGGTGCCGTTCATTATTGTGGATGAAAAATTAAGAAATTCCGGTACAAAACTAAGGCGAGGAAACCTGGGGGATGTAGCCCCGACAGTTTTGGAATTGATGGGTTTGGAAAAACCCGGGGAAATGTACGGGATTTCCTTATTTAAGTTATAGATAAGAAATTATGAAAAATCATTTCAAAAAAGTTTTGCTGGTGATTTTGGATGGATTTGGAATTGCATCTCGGGCGCCTGGAAATATGGTTACCTCCGCGGGAATGAAGACCCTGGACATGCTTATTAACAATTATCCGGCTCCTTCGGAATTTCCCGGCTCTCCAAATGTTGGTCTTACATGGGGAGAGCCGGGAAATTCCGAAGTGGGGCATACTTGTTTGGGCGCCGGCAGAATAGTCCTGCAAGACGCGCCAAGAATAGATCAAAGCATTACTTCGGGAGAATTTTTCGAGCTCGAGGTATTTAAAAAAACCATTGAGCATATCAAATTAAATAATTCGGCTTTGCATATTTTGGGGCTGATTGGCTCGGGGAATGTCCACGCTTCACAATTACAGTTGTACGCGCTTTTGGAACTGGCAAAAAACGCGGGTCTTCAAAAAGTATTCATTCATGCCATTACCGATGGTAGAGACACTGCTCGCGATGAAGCGATTCATCACATCGCCGATCTTGAAAGAAAGATTCTTCAGTTGGGAGTCGGAAAAATTGTTTCTATAACCGGCAGGTTTTACGCCATGGATCGGGCCGAGCACTGGGATTTGACAGAAAAAGCCTATCAGGCAATCGTGCTGGGAGAGGGAGAGAAGGCGACAGGCCCTTTGCGCGCTTTGGAAATGAATTACGAAAAAAGTATCTATGACGAGACTATTCCGCCGACAGTTATTGAAAACGAAAATCAAGATCCGGTCCGGATTATTTCCGGGGACGCGGTAATCATGTCTAATTACCGGCCGGATAGAGCGGTGCAGATCATCCAAGCCATTGTTACTCCTAACGTTGTACCATTCGCAAAAAAATATTCAAATCCGCAGAACGTGTTTTTTGTAACCATGACGGAATATTCCCAGGATTTACCGGTGGAGGTAGCTTTTCGAAAAGCGGTAGTGAAAAATACTCTTTCCGAAGTGTTGTCTAATTCCCAAAAAAAGCAGTTCCATATTGCCGAACGAGAAAAATACGCTCACGTAACTTATTTTTTTGATAACGGCAAACAGAAGCCTTTTGCAGGTGAAGAGTGGGAGATTCTTAAATCAAACGCGTCTTACAAAGAACTTTATCAAAATGTGCCTCAAATGTCCGCTCCGGAATTGACCGCGGAAACTTTAAAAAAATTGGGAGAACCTTACGATTTCGTTTTAGTTAATTTTGCCAATCCGGATGTCGTAGGGCACACGGGTAATATGGAAGCTTCGATCACGGCACTGCGGACAATCGACAACATCCTGGAGCAGTTGCATAAATATGTCGTGGAGCATGAGGATTTAATCTTGATGATTACTTCGGATCATGGAAACATTGAAGAGGTCAAAGAATTAAAAAGTGGTGAAATCAACAAAACTCATTCCACAAATCCCGTGCCGTTTTTGGTTATAGCCAAAGATTTGAAATTGAAAAAAAGTAGAGATAAAGGGTATTTGTATTTGGCAAGCAAGGTGCCACAAGGATTGCTTTCGGACGTGGCGCCCACGATTCTCGAAGCTTTTGAAATAGCGAAGCCCGAGGAGATGACCGGGGTGAGCTTGTGGTCAAATATTTCAAGACAGATTTCAGAGTAGATTTTTATTATTTCTTTAGAAAAAAAATTGAGAAGGTAACTTTTAATTAGACAATTAGAATGATATAATAAATTATAGGTTAAACGAAAGAAATTGATACAAAAATGAAGCAAAAATATAAAGAAAATGACGAGCATGAAATGACAGAGGTCTTGCTCAAAGGAGGAGAGCTTTACCATCCTTCGGACGACAACGTTCGCGACGCGAATGTTTCTGATTATAAGCAAATCTACAAAGAAGCTGAAAAAAATCCGGTAAAGTTTTGGACTACCGCCGCCGAGGAACTTTTTTGGTATAAGAAATGGACCAAGGCTTTTGACGATTCAAAAAAACCGTTTTATTCGTGGTTTGTAGGAGGCAAGACGAATATTTTTACCAATGCCTTGGAGCGACATCAGAAAACCGCGGTCAAAAATAAGACCGCCATACTTTGGGAAGGCGATGGTAGCGAAAAGAAGTCCTTGACTTATGAAGAGCTTTTCAATGAGGTTAATAAATTGGCGGCGAGTTTTAAAAATCTAGGTATAAAAAAGGGTGACCGCGTTGCCATCTATATGCCAAACATTCCGGAGACCGCGGTGGCCATGCTTGCCTGCCTAAAACTTGGCGCCATACATTCAGTAGTTTATGCGGGCTTCTCCGCCCAAGCCCTTCGCAATAGAATCAAAGACGCGCAAGCAAAGATCGTGGTCACGGTTGATAATGGTTTTCGCCGCGGCAAGGTTCTTCCTTTAAAAAAAATTGTTGATGAAGCCTTGGAGCAGGATTCGGAGTCTGTTCAGAAAGTAGTCGTGGTTAAGCACTCTGAAGAACCTACCAACTTTGTGGATGGACGTGATCTTTGGTATCACGATTTGATCAAAAATGATTTGCCTGTGCCGGAGACAGAAATAATGGACAGCGATGACCCCGCTTTTATTCTCTACACTTCAGGCACCACAGGCACGCCAAAGGGTGTGGTCCATTCTCACGGCGGGTATATGGTGGGAGTTTGGCGGACAATCAAGTGGGTTTTTGACTTGAAAGATAACGATATTTATTGGTGTACGGCTGATCCGGGCTGGATCACCGGTCATAGTTATATTGTCTATGGACCACTAATGGCCGGCGTGACGACGGTTATGTACGAAGGCGCTCCGGATTATCCTAAAAATGATCGGATTTGGGAAATGATCGCGCGTTACAAAGTTACTGTGTTTTATACCGCGCCGACCCTGGTGAGACTGATGGCCAAATATGGCGACGAAGAAGTCAAAAAGCACGACATGTCATCTTTGCGACTTTTGGGATCTGTGGGAGAGCCGATCAATCCGGAAGCCTGGAAATGGTATTACGAAAAAGTCGGCGGATCGCGCTGTCCGATTATGGATACATGGTGGCAGACAGAGACCGGCATGCATATTATCACACCCTTGCCTTCTGTACCGCTCAAACCGGGCAGCGCCTACAAGCCATTCCCGGGGATAGTAGCCGATGTGGTAGATAAAAATGGAAAACCCGTTCCTGTCGGAAAAGGTGGATTTCTTGTAATAAAAAATTCATGGCCGGCACAGCTAAAAACCTTATACCACAATCCAAAGAGATACCTTGATACTTATTATGAAAAAATACCGGGGGGAGTATATACAACCGGAGATATAGCGCGTAAAGACGAAGATGGATATTTCTGGATTCAGGGGCGATCTGACGATGTTCTGAAAATTGCCGGCCACAGAATAAGCAACGCGGAGATCGAGAGCGCAATCGTATCGCATGCTTCTGTTACGGAGGCGGGAGTGATTGGCAAACCCCATCCGATAAAAGGCGAGTCGGCAAAGGCTTTTGTTATTCTGAAATCCGGAGTTACCGGTTCTCTGGAGCTGATTGATTCCATTAAAAAACATATCCGAACAAGCATTGGGCCGATCGCGGTAACGGACGAAATAGAGTTTGTGGAAAAACTGCCAAAAACCAGAAGCGGAAAAATCATGAGAAGGGTTCTGCGGGCGCAAGAATTAGGAGAGGAAGTAGGGGACACTTCCACCTTGGAGGACTAGACGTGAAGAGACGTTTGATTCTTATCATTCTTTTGACACTGCTTGTCGCAGGTTCGGTTTACACCGCTTTGATATTTTTGCGAAACAGTATTGCCGTGGAGCTTTCGGAAGGACAGCGTTACAATTTCAAAGACTATGAAATTTACTTCCAGGAATTACACACCACTACGTGCTTGGCATCAGAAGAATTTGTATGTACGAGTTCCACAGACAGCCCGAATGTCTTGCTTAAGATCACAGAAATAAAATCACGAAAAATTGAGTTTGCAAATCTTGGAGAAGTCCCGGGATTCTCCAAGAAAGTTTTGGGGTTGCAAGTGGTGGTCGAGGAGATTGACGTTGGTCTTCTGAAGGCAAATTTTAGGCTGACAGCAAATTAGATTCGTTCTCGCGTTTCGGAAAAATGGAAAATAAAACCATCACAATCAAAATCGGCGGGGAGGCGGGGTTTGGGATAAAAGTTGCCGGGGCATCGCTTGGCAAAGTTTTTTTGCGTATGGGCTACGAGATGTTTGACTATACCGAATACCCTTCGCTGATCCGTGGTGGGCATAACACTTTTGAAATTACGATTGGTCAAAAGGTATATCATCATATCAGGCCAGTGAATTTGCTCATCGCGCTCAATCAGCAGAGTATTGATGATCATATGGAAGAGTTGTCTGCTGACGCAGGGATCATCTATGATCCGGACAGGATCAAGGTAACAAGTAACAATTTAACAAATAAACAAGGACATAAGTTTTTCCCCGTGCCCTTAAGTCAGATATTAAAAGAAACTGGAGGGTCGGATCTTATGAAAAATACAGTAGCGCTGGGCGCGACTCTGGCGGTTTTGGGGGCGAATTTAGAAGGATTTCTTGATCTGTTGAGACAAACTTTTGGCAAGAAATCTCCAAAAATTGTGGACGATAATATCAAAGCCGCGCAAGGCGGGTATGATTTTGTAAAAAATAATTTCAAAGAAGTTTTTGCTTATCAGGTGGAGCATCAGACGGAGAAAGATCAGATTTATATCAGCGGTAATGAAGCGGTCGCGCTGGGCGCCATCGCCTGTGGAGTGAAGGCATATTTTGGATATCCGATGACACCTTCCTCTTCTTTGTTGGTTTACATGGCCAAAAACGGGCCGAAGTACGGGATTTTGGTGCGTCAGCCGGAAGATGAGATATCTGTCTTGAATGGCGCCTTGGGCGCCAGTTTCACTGGCGCCAGAGCCATGGTGGGGACTTCGGGCGGAGGGTTTTCTTTGATGACCGAAGCCTTGGGGCTTTCCGGCATTACCGAGACGCCGATTACTATATTTATGGGTCAACGACCGGGACCGGCAACGGGTCTGCCAACATGGTCAGGGCAGGCGGATCTGCGGTTTCTGATGCACGCGGCGCAAGATGAGTTTCCTCGGATGATTATAGCGCCGGGGGATCATGAGGAATGCTTTTATCTGACGGCGCAGGCGCTGAATTTTGCCGAGATTTATCAGATGCCGGTTTTTGTGCTTTCAGACAAAAATTTGGCGGAAGGGGGAAAGACAGTCGCGCCTTTTGACCAAAGCATAATAAAAATCGAAAGAGGGGAGTGGGCAACAGCGGAGCAGATCAAAAAGGCTGGGAAATATTTGAGATACAAGGTCACTGAATCCGGAATCTCACCAAGAGCCTTGCCGGGCGTGGAAGGCGGAATGCACGCGGCCAATTCCGATGAACATGACGAGTATGGCTATAACAATGAGACGTCTACGAACCGAAACGCCCAGCACGAAAAGCGTATGAGAAAGCTGGAAACCGCGCTCAAGGTGATCCCGGATCCAATTTTATACGGACCAAAAGACGCTGATCTAACAATCGTCTCTTGGGGCTCGACCAAAGGCGCGATTCTCCAAGCGATGGAAGACCTGCGGGACAAATCAGTGAATTTTTTACATTTTACATACCTCTGGCCGTTTCCTACCGAAGGAGCTGTACGAATGCTTAAGTCGGCAAAAAAATTAATGGTGATTGAGAGCAATATCACGGGTCAGTTTGAAGGAATGATTAGACAATATGTTGGTCGCGCGCCCGAGCTAAATTTCCGCAAGTACGACGGCCGGCCTTTCTGGCCACACGAGATAGGGGAAAGAATAGTTGGTAGTTTGTAGTGAGTAGTTGGTAGTAGGGAGTGATTTGTTATCACGCAAAAAGTATTTTGAAAATAAAAAAATCCCGTTCGCCGGTGGGGCTACTTGGGATGAAGCGGAGAAAGAGAAATCTTGTTTACGACTTCGCGCGTTTCTTGGAAGTACGGTTCAAGAGTTGAGAGAGTAAGCCGGCGATTACGGCGGGGCATGCAATTGCGTCGCCCAGTTGTGCCGCACCTGCCATCTGATTGGGAGTGACCCAGGTTACATCAGTTAGAATTGCGCCTTTGAGATTCGCGCCGATCAGTTTCGCGCCGTTCAAGTTCGCTCTGTACAGATCCGCGTGGTAGAGCTTCGCTCTGGTCAGATCCGCTTCGGACAGATTCGCGAGTTCGAGATCCGCGCCGGTCAGATCCGCGCCTTCGAGACTCGCACCGGCCAGGTCTGCGGCGGTGAGATTCACGTCACCCAGTTCCCAAATTTCATCTCCTACCAGAAAACCGCCTGGCAGAAACTCGGCTCGGACACCCAAAGCCAAGAGTTTACTTCTCGTCTCTTTTCTAGTCATACTGCCTCCCTTTTAATAACTAACATTTATAACATATAAGTAAAAAACTGTCAATATGCCACATAATCCAGATTTAAAAAATTCGTATAATTTATGAGCAAAAAAATCGTAGTTATTTTTCTTTTAACAATTCTAATAGGTAACATCCTGCCTATTGGTGTAATCACCTTGAGTGATCTGAACTATGAAATTTTTTCTTACGAAAGCACCCCAACTGTACCCTCGCCCTGTGGTGGTACAAATTTGAAATTTGGATTTCCTTTTAAATCGCTGGAGTATAATAGCCCTGGATGCCCCGCAGATTATGTAATCTTAATTTATTGGATTAATTTCATATCGAATAGCTTCGTTTACTTAATTATTATTTTAACAATTAAGAAAATGCATAAGAAAAAAAGTAATTAAGCTTTCACACATATTTTTTTGCAAAAAAAAGTATCAGGTATCGTGTATAGAGTATTTTAAAAATAAAAAAAAATCCCGTTCGCCGAGGTGGCTACTTGGGATGAAGTGTCGAAAGAGATGACTACTCGGAAGGGCGGTTCAAGAGCCGAGCGAGTAAGCCACCAATTACCGCGGGACATGTAATTGCGTCGGTCAGGTTTAATGCACCTGCCAACTGATCGGGAGTGACCCATGTTACGTCAGCTAGGTTTGCGCCTTCGAGATTCGCGCCACTCAGTTTCGCGCCCCAGAGTCTCGATCCTCCCAGATTCGCTTCGGTGAGATCCGCTGTGGTCAGATCCGCTCTGTTGAGATTTGCTTCGCGGAGATTAACGCTATAGAGATTCGCTCCGTAGAGATTCGCTTTGTCGAGATTCGCTCCAGTCAGATTCGCGCCGGTCAGTCTCGCTCTGGCCATGTCCGCGCCGGCCAGATGCGCGTTGGCTAGATTAGCGAAGTCGAGATTCGCTCCAGTCAGGTCCGCGCCGCCCAGATCCGCTTCGGTGAGATCCGCTACTCTCAGATCCCACATTCCGGATTCCGGTAGAGATTCAGCTTGGACTCCAAGAGATATGAGTCTTTCTTTCGTTTGCTCTCTAGTCATACTACCTCCTTAGTAGATTACTAATCTTTATAACACATAAGTAAAAAACTGTCAACATGCCACATAATCCAGACTTAACAAGTCCATTGCGAGCCAAAGACTTTGACACAGGCGTTTTTCCAACCTGGTGTCCGGGTTGTGGCGACTTTGGGATATGGGCGGCGCTGAAAGGCGCGCTCGTCAAGCTGAATCTTCCTCCGCACAAAATAATTTTGGTTTTTGGCATAGGGTGTTCCGGCAATTTTGCTTCTTTTATCAAAGGCTATGTTTTTCATTCTCTACACGGTCGAGCTCTACCACCCGCCCTGGGCGCGCGTCTTGCCAACAGCGACATGACCGTAATTGCGATCGGTGGCGACGGCGATGGTTTCGCCGAAGGACTCAATCATACCATTCAGACAATTCGTTCCAACGTAAACATTACTTATATTGTCCACGACAACCATGTCTATTCACTTACCACAGGACAGGCCTCGCCCACTTCTTTGACCGGCTTTAAAACCAAAACCACGCCGGAAGGATCTTTTGAATACCCGGTCAATCCGCTGGCTCTGGCCGTAAGCGCGGGAGGTAGCTTTGTCTCCAGAGGTTTTGCCGGCGATATCCCACATCTCACCGACCTGATAGTCCAAGGCATCCAGCATAAAGGCTTTAGCTTTATCGATGTGATGCAACCTTGCCCGACTTTTAACAAGGAACTTACGTATGACTGGTATCGCGAAAGGATTTATAAAGTTGAAGAAAAAGGATATGTGCCGGATAATCGGTTCAAGGCTTGGGAAATCGCTCAAGAAGAAATTACGGAAAAAATCGCGATAGGAGTGATTTATAAAGAAAATCGACCGAGCCTGGAGGAGCATTATCCGCAGATTGCGAAAAAGCCTCTGGTGGATCATGATTTAAGCAAAATTGATATCGGACCTTTACTTGAGGAGTTCAAGTAGAAGTAAAAATAATTTAAGAAGTCATTTTAAAATATTTTTTGAGTCATCCCCGACCTGATCGGGGATCCAGAATTTACCTCATTCACTGGATTCCCGCCTACGCGGGAATGACAGAAGTAGGTTTCGAGTAATGCAGTAAAGGAAACCACGGGCTTCAGCATGTGGGGGATTTTTTTTATGCTATAATTTAGTGGCTTCGCACTAAGACGCTCTCTCACCTCCGTCCGCCGCGGCGGACGGAGGTGGTCTCTCCCGCTTTGCGGGCGAGAGAAATAATGTGACTTTGTACTAATGAAAAAAAAGTGGATTATACATAAACCAATATCAGAGGACGACAAAAAGAAATTTCCGGATATCAATCCGGTTATTTTACAGTTGCTTTTTAATCGAGATTTGAAAACGAAAGAAGAAATTGAGACATTTTTATCTCCGCAATACGAAAAACTTTCCTCGCCTTTTATTTTGACAGATATGGACAAAGCCGTAGCGCGTGTCTTGCAGGCTATTTCGAAACAAGAAAAGATTACTATTTACGCGGACTATGACGCGGATGCCGTTACCGCCTGCGCGGTAATGTACAGAGGATTAAAACAACTAGGCGTCCAAAATGTTGGCTATTATATTCCGGATCGATTTGCCGAAGGATATGGATTGAATAAAGAGGCTATTAAAGAAATAGCAAAAGATGGAAGTAAAGTTATCGTCACAGTAGACTGCGGGATAAACGCGAACGAAGAGGTTGAGCTCGCAAATTCCTTGGGTCTGGATGTGATAATTACCGATCATCACACAATCACCGGCGATCTGCCCCGGGCATTGGCAGTCGTAAATCATCATCGCGATGGGCATGAGGATTTGTCCGGACTTACCGGAGTGGGAATGGCGTTCAAGCTTATTCAAGGAATTTTCACGGCAGTTTTTCCTGAAGAATATAAAAAAAGTTTTGGTTGGGAAGTGCCGGAGTTTATTTTGGACACCTCATCCGGTCTTGCCATCGCGAGCCCACCTCCTCACGTAAAGGGGCAAGGAAAATATGTAGGCTTGAGTCCTTTTTGGGAAAAGTGGCTTTTGGATTTAGTTGCCATAGGCACAGTTGCGGACGTACAAAGCTTGCGTGGAGAAAACAGGATTTTGGTAAAGTATGGATTGCAGGTTTTGGCCAAAAGCAAGTGGATTGGCCTAAAACATATGATGCTGAACGCCGGATTGGACGAAAGCAGACCACTTGATACATTTGTTTTGGGGTTCATCATCGGTCCCAGGATCAACGCGGCTGGGAGAATCCAACATGCTGATTTGGCTTTTAAACTGCTTGTAAGCGATGATTTTTCTGAAGTGCAAATGCACGCTGGGCAAATAGAAAGCCTGAATTCACACAGACAAAGACTGACAGAGCAAATTTTTTCCGAGGCTCGTAGCCAAGCGGAACTACAGAGAGAAAGCAAAATTTTACTTGCGGTTGGAGACGATTGGCCAAAAGGCGTGGTGGGCTTGGTAGCGAGCAAATTAACCGATGAATTTAATCGCCCGGCAGTAGTTTTGGAAAGAAGTGGCGGAATGGCTTCAGGATCTGCCCGATCTGTGGGTAATTTTAATATTGTGTCCGCATTTCAGGCATCGGCTACGCATCTTGATCGTTATGGTGGGCACGCGCAGGCCGCGGGACTTACAATCAAGCCGGATAAAATCCAAAAATTTTATGAAAGCTTGATTGCTTTCGCGGATGAAAATTTAAAGGAAGATGATTTGGTGAAAAAACTCCAAATTGACGCGGAATTGCAGGAAAGTTTGCTTGATTTGAAATTAGTCGAAAAAATCAAACAACTGGAACCATTTGGCCAAAACAATCCGTCGCCCAAGTTTTTAATAAAAGGAATGAATGTAGAAAATTTGAGAACTGTTGGCGCGACCAATAAACACCTGAAAATGCAGGTCACGAAAAATAATAAAGTCTATAATTTAATTGGATTTAGCCAGGGATTTCAGATGACTCGCTTGCAAGCCGGAGACTTGATTGACGTTGTATGCGAGCCTTCGGAAAACTCATGGAATGGAAGGAAAGAATTACAATTGAAAATAGTTGATTTAAGAAAGCAAATCTTATGAAAGTGATTATCTATACAGACGGGGGAGCGAGGGGCAATCCGGGTCCCGCAGGCATTGGGGTGGTGATTTATGACGAAAAAAAAGTTCTTTTGGCAACCCACAAGCGCTATATCGGCGAGGCAACCAACAATCAGGCAGAGTACCAGGCTGTAATACTAGCTCTAGAAAAAGCTTTAGAGTTGGGCGCTAAGCGAGTGGACTTCAAATTAGATTCCGAGCTGGTGGTGAAGCAGTTACGCGGGGAGTACAAGGTGAAAAACGAGCAATTGGCGATTTTGGTGCAAGACGTGTTGCAATTGAGCAATAAGTTTTTACAGATTAATTATTCGCACGTACCAAGGGAGCAGAATGAACTAGCTGATCAGCTAGTGAATGAGGCGATTGATAGTCATATAAAATAGTTTCGTAGGTGTATTCATGTATTAATACATGAATACAGGGATTGAAATAAGAGTTGTCAGTAGGACTTGATCACTAAACGCGGTGTAGGATAGATGACATGGTATTAGGAGTTTGGTTTTTAATTTGAAAAAAATGAAAATAAGAATTTTACAATTGAATGGTTGGCAGGGACATTTTTTGTCCGCGATAGCCAAGCACATAAAAACTAAAAAATATGATATTGTGCATTTGCAAGAAGTCGCGGGTGGCCCGATGATTGGAAATATTCAAGACAACTATATTTTTCTGAAAAAAAGGTTGAAGCAGTATCATTCAAGCATCGCTTACCGATTTCGTGGCAACAAGAAAGATCAAAGTTATATGGCGAACGCCACGTTCTACAGGCGGAAATTTTTTTTGACGGAAGAAAAAGTCGTGTGGCTGAAAAAATCCCCTAAATTCGATTACAGAGAGCAAAAATGGAGAAACACGCCTCTCAATGTTTTGTCTTTGCTCTTGCGTCTGGGAACAAAAAAATTCTATTCTGTCAACACCCACCTGATCTGGGGGAGTACCCCGAAGGAATGGCCGTACAAACGAACGCAGAATAAAAAATTCGTAAAGTACATAAAGACTCTCAAACACCCGACCTTGCTAACCGGCGACTTCAATATCACTGCGGATTCAGCCACTATCAAGGATTTGAACAAGCTGGCGAGCAATCTCACTCTGCGAAATAAAATTTCCAATACTTTAAACCCGCGAACACACAAGGCCAAACACCTTTTTCCCAAAGGATGGGCCGTAGACTATATTTTTTCGTCCCGGCACTTCAAGGTTGAGAAGTTCAGAGTAATAAAAAGTCCGAACTTGTCGGACCATTACGGACTCGAAGCGACCCTAGAGCTTACCTGATTTTGGCTTCATACTGGAACCCATTTTCTAATATGTAGGTAACCCGTTCACCTTTTTTATCAATGAAAAATTCTGTAATATTTGATTCCACATCAATTATTTTGGTGATGTTTTTGTCAAAAAGCGCGCCAGCCTCTATGGTCAAAATATTTCCTTCCTGAAGATAAAAAATTTGATTGGTTTTTGAGTTGTATTGTGGATGTACAATAACTTGCTGAGATCGCTCAATTAGGTCGCCTTTTTCGCCGGTAGATGGATCCAAAAGCCAAATATTATTGCGGTTTGCATAAAGCAGGAGACCGTTGTCATTCTCCCAATAAGCATTATCAATGCCTTGTTCTATAAGATTAATCTCCCCCTCGATGATTCTATATAGACTGGAATCCACCATGACGAAAGAGTTTTCAAATACTGATGGGTTTTTTTCCAAAAAATCAAAAGATGAAGTTGCCACTGGCTGCCGTGAAGTTGGATCCATAAGGATCAGGGGTTGAGTTGAAGTGGCGATTAATGTTGTCTCGGGCTCTTGTAAAAATAAATATATTTCACTGTCTTTGGCATTTAGATGAGTTATTTGTTGAGCAGACACAGTTACAGATTTTTTCCAAGATATATAACCATCTTTTTTTAATTCTAGATTGTAGGTTTTGGGTAATAAAAATCTGATCCGAGCGGGTGATGCATTTTTTTGATTGCCATCAATGAAAATTTGTACTCCATTCGGGTTAGTGTAAATCAACAAAATACCGGTTTTTATCAGCTTCCATTGTTCAAAATCGAAAGAATAACCTATGGCGTAATAAATTACGATTGGTACGGCTAGGAAGAAGGAGATTACCACTGCAACCAATATGATTACTCTTTTTTTTATAGTCATAATGGATTTATTCTATCATTATTTGAGAGATTTTCAAATAATGTTCTAGCTTACTTGTTGTGATATAATAACCTAATTAGGACTTACGCGCTTGCCGTTTGTCAGTCGGGCAAAGCCCGACTTCCAAAACGGCTTTGGCCAATTTCTTCGTTAAAACCTCCGCTTTTCGTTCACTGTAGTATTACTACAGCTCACTCAAATGCTCGGTTTTGCCTCGAACTTGGCTCAAACGCGTAAGTCCTAAGATATATGAAAAATTCCAACTCAAAAATTGTAAAGACGCGATTCGCTCCTTCTCCGACCGGTTTTTTGCATGTGGGTGGTTTACGCACGGCGTTATTTAACTACCTTTTTGCCAAACAAAACAATGGCAGTTTTGTTTTACGCATAGAAGACACAGACAGAGAAAGATTCGTTGAAGGCGCCGAAAGTGACATTATTAAAACCTTAAATCAGTTTGGACTCAAACCGGACGAAGGACCTTCCAGGCAGTCGGAAAAACTAGAAATTTATAAAACTTTTGCCCAAAAACTTATTGATGAAGGCAAGGCCTATGAAGAAAAAACAGAGAAAGGGACAGCCGTAAGGTTCAAACTTTCCAAAAGTGGTTTTACAGAGTTTACCGACATGGTCTATGGAGGAAAACAATTCAAAAATGAATTGTTGAAAGATCCGGTGATTCTCAAATCAGATGGCTATCCGGTTTACAACTTCGCAAACGTGATTGATGACCATGAAGCAAGCATTACGCATGTCATAAGAGGAGAGGAATTTATATCATCAACTCCCATACATATTCAAATCTATCAAGCGCTTGGCTGGGAGACGCCGGAGTTTGCGCATGTGCCATTGATTTTGGACGAGCAAAGAAAAAAACTTTCCAAGCGAACAGGCGATGTGGCGGTAAATGAATATCTCAAGAAAGGATATATCAAAGAAGCGCTCCTGAATTTCATCGCGCTACTTGGCTGGAATCCAAAATCCACTGATGAGATTTTTTCTCTTGACGAATTGGTGAGAGTTTTCGCTCTGGAAAAAATCAACAAGTCTGGAGCAATTTTCGACGTAAAGAAACTAGACTATGTAGACCGAGAGTGGCGAAAGAAGTTGAAGTTAGAGATCGTAAGCGATCCTTTGTATAATCGGACAAAAAAGATTTTAAAGTCCTCCCTCTCCGATCACGGAGAGGGCTGGGGTGAGGCAGGGGATAAGATTCTTTCATTGATATTCCCTCAAATCCTCGACCGCATTCAGGGTCCGTCCAACCTCGAGGAAATTCTTCCAGAATTTCATTTTTATTTCAAAAGACCGGAATACGAAAACAAGCTTCTCATCTGGAAAACCATGGCTCCTGATCAGATAAAGCAAAATTTACAAATGATGAAGGAATTTATCCAGAACCTGGATGAAAACGATTTCAAAAAAGAAATTCTGGAAACAAAGACCAAAGCATTCCTCGCAAGCAGGGGAGTACCTCTTGGCGAGGCGCTGTGGCCTCTGCGCGTCGCGATTTCCGGACAGAAAAATTCCCCCGGGCCTTTTGAGATTATCGAGGTGTTCACGATGATAGATAAAAAGGAAATTTTTGAGAGGATAGACGAGGCGATCGGCAAAATCGGCTAAGCTTGTATATTCCCAGTATTTCTGGTATCATTGTTTAAAGCTATGAACATCAAGAAACAAAAATACAAACTGATCACGTTGGGATTGACGGCGATAATGCTTTTTTCCAGCCTGCCTTTTTTGACGATCGCGCAAGGCGAAGTAGACGATTTACAGATCCAAAAAGATGAAAAAAGGCGACAGCTTTTGGAGATCAAAAACAAAATTACCGCGTTACAAAGCACGATAACAAACCAACGAAACAAAATAGCATCCCTGAATAATGAAATTGAGCTGTATGACCTGCAAATCAGTCAGACCGAACAGCAGATCGAGGCAATTAACACAGAAGTGGAATTTATCAATTTGGAGGTAGTGGACACTCTCAAACAGATTGGTACCGCGGAGACAGATATTAAGACAAAAAGGGAATTATTGACTGATTTGATTCGAGAGATTTACGTGTTTGACCAAGCTTCGCCTTTGGAGGTTTTGCTTTCCGGAAGTGATTTTTCACATTTTCTAAACGTGGTCCAAGACACTTTATCTTTCCAGGAAACCAATCAAGAGCTTTTGGACGGACTAAACAGCCTCAAAGAAGAATTAGTAAAAAAAAATCTCGCGCTTGATGAGCAAAGAGCGGAATTGCAAAAATTAAAGTTGCAAGTTGAGGAAACCCAATCAGGCTTGGTTCTGCAACTTGAGCAAAAAGAATTTTTGCTAAATGTCACCCGTGGTCAAGAATCCAGATATCAAAATCTTTTGGTGGAAGTTTCCGGGGAAGAAGCCAAAATTCAAAGAGAAATTTTTGATCTGGATTTAAGCATTAGGCAACAACTCGGCGATAAGACAGTGCCTTCTATCACAGAAGGTTTGGCTACGCCGATGGACGGAATTTTGACGCAGGGCTATGGCAATACCGGATTTACAAGTCTTGGATACTCTTTTCATAACGGCATAGACATCGCCGCGCCTCCGGGCACGCCGGTCAGAGCGGCGGGGGATGGAGTTGTATACGCTGTGGGCACCGGAGAAACGGCTTATGGTAACTGGGTCGTGATTAGACATACGGTCCAGACCAAAGACAATGGCATGAGAAATATTTTCACTTTATACGCGCACCTAAGCAAGATACACGTTAATTCCGGCGTAGGAGTGCTCCAAGGCGATATTATCGGCTCTGAAGGCAATACCGGCAATACTACAAGGCTTCTTTACGGTCCGGAAAGGGGATACCATCTGCATTTCACAATCTTTGACGAAGAAGGCTTTGGCATCAAGGAAGGCGCGTACCAGGATATCTACGGCGCCTACCAGATCCCTTACGGCTATACTTACAATCCGTTTGATTTTTTTGAATAAAAAAATATTTGCCTTTGCTCAAACACAAAAAACTTGCTTTAAGTAGCCCACTTTACAAAGAATCGCTGGCGTGGTAACATTTGATTTCTTATAAGGAGGGGCAAATGTTCCATTGTCTTCAGTTGGAAGGAATCGGGCTGACGAGCTTATCAAGGTCATTGGTTTACTTGATGGCCTGTGTAATGTTCCATGAGCAAAAGAAAGTGAAAAAAGTGTCGATACCTGATGGGGAAGTTACCGTTCACACTGATTTCTCGTTCGGTGTTCTCGTTTCATTGGCAGGCACTATGTACCACGCGGAGATAAGTGAAGGGTCGCATACAACGAGAATGAAATTCATCGTTGATGATCATAAACCAAGCTCTGCCATAAGCACATTCGATGAAGGCTCATGGGTAGCATACGATGATGCCGAAGTAAGAAAGAAGTTCCTGATGACTAATTGAGCTTTAGCGAGTTATCTCGCTTTTTTTTATTTTTAGTTTAGTAGGCGATTATAACTAATTATAATTTCAAAGTAAAGTATAGAGTTAATTTAACAATGAAATAATAAATGTCAATTACAGTATCTATTGATTAGAAGCACTCGAGAATAGGGGAGAATATTAAGAAGTCAGATTTGTATATTTTAGTACGTCGTCCAATATACCTTTTGCGACATACTATACACTAAACATCATAATGCTCATGTTAACCCTTTATGCCCTCGGCTACTCACATTCGTACCGACTCTTAGACTTAAAGCCTACTAAGCCCTGTTTTACCCCTGCCGTAAGGCTAACTTACGCTGTATCTGTGCAAGGCTCAAGCCTTGTTTTTTGAGCCCAGAAACGGCCTTTAGAAGCTCTAGGCATACATCTACGTTATAAATCCTTGTGGATTCACTGCCATCTTGTTCATATGGCAAAATTTTCATTTCTGAATACCATTTAAGGGTTGAATATGTATAGCCACTTAACTTGGCCAATTTTTTTATACCCATGTACTTCATATATAGATTAAACTAAAGACTTCGAACTTACAATATTGTAAGTTGAATGAATTGTAATCAGCTTTTGAACTATTTACTCTCTAATTTTATATCTTTCTTTTAAGAGTATTTTTGATGATTTCGTAAGCAAGTTTCGCCGCCAGAAAATCCGGCGCCGTTAATCCCGGGATTGGAGCGAGTTCTACCATGTCTACGCCGATCACATTCTTTGATTTAAACACCGATTCCAGCAACATGAGCAAGTCTTGCCACAATAGCCCTCCGGGCTCCGGTGTGCCAACTGATGGCATGATCGATGGGTCCAGTCCATCTAAATCTATGGTTATATAAACATCTTTGGGTAATGATTTTAGAATTTTTTGAATAGGCATATCCGTGCCGTAAAAAGTCGTGACTTGCTTTTTCGTGGAAGCGCGACTCAAAAATTCTTTTATCTCCGAGTTTTCATTGCGTATCCCGACTTGCGTTATTTTCAGTTTCTGTTCAAAAATCCTCCTCATTACGCAGGCGTGGGAATATTTACTTCCTTCGAAAGTATTTAAAAAGTCGGTATGCGCGTCAATTTGCAAAACTCCAAAATTTTTGTTTTTCGATTTCAAAGCACTGGTCACGCCGGAAGTTATGGAATGCTCGCCCCCCAAAACTAGGGGAAATTTGCCTTTGGAAACTGCCCAGTCCCCTATTGCCTGCTCTACGCCCTCGACTGCCTCTTTGGCAGAGTTGCGGGAGAGTATAAACTCATCCAAAAGAAAAATATCCGTATCCAGCATGCCTTCCAAAAGACGTCCATTGTCGTCTACAGACATTTCGTCAAGAAAACGGCTAGAACGGACGATAGCCGCGGGTCCTTCTTTAGTACCCGAGCCAAAAGAGGTGGTGGAATCGTAAGGAAACTGGAAAATCGCGACTTTTGCCAGTTTATAGTCTTGTCTAGGCAAAGCGCCAAAATTGTATTTCCATTGTTCGTATTTGTTCATTGAAATTATAATTTATTTATTCAATCGCCAAAATAACTACCTTGATATTATCGATAATAACTAGTTTATTGTCTATTGGTAAATCCCAATTTTAATACCCATTTCTTTGATTCCCTTTATGATGCTATTCACTACGGAGAAGTCAAGGCTTTCAGGTGGAAAAACACCAGGTTTTTTTACGTTGTTAAAATTCATTAAAAATGCCATAGCTGCAAGAGCGGTGGGATATGAAATGTAGTTGTAGCCTGGAGAAACTCTACTGATTTTGATTAATTCAGGCGGCTCAATATAGTACCTAGCGCGTGCTCGCTTCTGGTTTTGATCAAAACCATTCATCTCAACTACTGCAAGAAAAAATCCATTGCGTAATACTTGGTCTTTAATCAGCATTCCTAATTCGTCTCCTGACGGTATTCTTCCTATGATTTTTTCCAGCCGAGCTCTGGTAGACGAGTGTTTGGCCTTATTTAGGTTCTTTTTTACATTTTTTTTAAAAAAATTGTAAAAATATTCTATATCATGCCCGCCCGCTTTGTAATCAATTCGTCTCAAATCAATAAATTTTGGAATGGTGGCTACTTCGTCGCCGTAAATAGTATACACTTTTTGATAGCCATACTTTTTTGGGAAGCGATAGATTTCTGGGTCTTGAAAAGGTTTGACGATAATGAAGTTTTTCCGTTTGTATATTAAGGGAGCTGAAAGTAGTTCGTCTAGTGTAGTTTTTACGGACCACATCGGAATAAATCTGCTCGAGTCTTGATGTTCTAATGTTCTTATTTTAACATTGTTTACTTTTGCAAATTTTGACGACATGTGTTTCGCTAATAGATTAGTGATTCCGGGTGAAATACCTGTATTAATAAGACCAGTAATTCCTACCTTTCGAAATTTATCATGATATTTGAGCTGTTCCGGCTCTTTGAGGTCTGCCAAAAGTGAGCACATATCTTGGTAGTTAGCTTTCACAGTGATAGCGGTTTTCATTATTAGTTCGTTGAAGTTCGGCAAGCTAGCATTGATGATTATGTCCGATCCCACTGAAATTTTTTTCATTTTTTCTATTTTCGAGATGTCCACTTTAAGAAGTCTAGTCTTTTTTATCTTTAAAGAATTTGTTTTGAATTCACGATCAGCAATTTTGAGGTTAATTCCTTTTTTATTGTAAAGTAAATTCGCTAAAATTGAACCCACCGCGCCTGCGCCAACCAACAGTATATTTGTATTTTCTCTCTTTTTGCTAAAATTTCTGTTCATCAAAATGCTTATAATTCACAGTTAGCTCATCGTCAGCATAAATTTTTTTATTACTTTTAAAAGTAATAACCCCGTCCGGCGTAGTAAAACTGTCTATATTCGGATTATCAGAGTGATTCATGTAGTACGACGCATCGATTTGCTGTGGATGGTAGTCTGGAAACTTATAATAACCTTTTTCCAAAGGGAAAAAGTCTTTTACATAATCTTGGATTTTCCGAGGTAATTTTTTTATCTGCTTGCTATTAATATGAAGAGTCTTTTTGTAATTTTGGCATCCCGCGAAAGGATCAATTCCAAAAGGGATGCTTTTTATAGCGATGACTCCGACACCGTGAATTTTAGAAAGACCAATTCTGCAATAGACATCATTGCTAAAAGCTTTTAAAATTTTCTTTTCAGTCAGTCTCATAGGTACCCCCAAGTTTGAAGCAAGTCGCTATCATAATACCAGCGTTCTCCAATATCTACTCTATAAAACATATTTTGCAGTCTTATTTTTTTTATACGCTCGTATGCTTCCTTGCGAGCATCGTTGACCGTATGACCCGAACCGGTCACAACCAAAGCATACCCAGAGTTACCGGCAATGCGATATTGACCATCAATAAATTTAATATCACCCAAATGAATACCTTCAAGATCTCTTTTTTTTCCACGAAAGAGGATTGGCAGGTCTTCGTATAAGTTGGAATCACTATGTGATTTGGTGATGAATGGCACCGCGTAACAACATACCCCGATTTGGAAACCTTTTTTTACAGGTATTTCGAAATTCTTCTTGGTTACCAAATTGTAAAAAAATTCTCCCAAAGGCATCTTGATTCCCTCAATTTGAGTATCTAAAGTAGGATATCCAAATCTGCAAGTGCACTCGAGAGGGAAAACCGCATGAGAATTAGCAATACAGTTGATATCAAAATATCCAACATAGCCACTCGCTCGAAGTTTGGTAATCATTTTTTCCAAAGTGCTAGCGTAGAGACTGTTAAAACTATCCCAATACATCATCGCTCCCATATCCCCTGTTAAGGGCCCTATGTCACCTGGAAATAGCCTTTTATGCTCGAAGTTAATATTTACCGGGCTTAAAAAATTTTCACCGTTAAAGAATGCGCCTATCGCCACCTCAACACCTGAAGCAAATTTTTGCAAAATAAACGCACGAATTTTATTTTTCCACAAATTTTTGTTAGACTGTAACAATTCAAGTATATCTCCCCCATCTTCTTCTTCACCTATGAATAAAATCGCTTTATCGTTTTGAGCACTGCCGTTGGGCTTGAACACGTAACGAGACGGATTTTTTTGGATAAATTCAATAGCCTTGTCGAAGTTTTCAAAAGGGTGATGTTCGAGAATTTTCATTCCAGCCTCGCTTAATTCCTTTTGCCCGAACTCTCGGACCATCTCTAATGAATCAGTGTATGGGCTACCTCCGACCACCAATTTTCCATTTTGTCTAAGGGTATTCGCCACTTTTCCAAACCCAGTGTTGTCAAAAATCACAATATCCGCCCAGTCGACAAAGTTTTGCCAATTATCAACACGATCAAGAATACCCGAATAAACCTCAAGTCCTTTTCTTGTATTCGGGATATATACTTTCACTTTATGGTTTTCCTCGCTGATCCTTCTGGCTACATCACAACTAGTAAGGAAATCGGAGGAAATAAATAAAAAATTTTTACTTTCCATATTTTTTCTCCAGTCTTTGTATTGCCGCCTTAAGGATAAGAGGCCAAGCGACCGTTGCGTCAGAGTAAACTTCAGCGTATTTTCCTCCTTCAGATTCGGGTATAAATTTGCCCCAAGAAACCCCTTCAGAGTATGTGCATCCTGAAAGACCGCCCCAATGCGCTGGTTCCGGACATATCCTAATACCGTATTGATACCTTATGGGCTTACATTCATCAATATACTTCTTTTTAAATTCCTCGTTATAAGATAAATTCTTTTTATTGCTATCTTTTATTAGGCCGTAGCTAATATAAAGCTGGTATATATATGGGGCTATTTCTTGCGCCCAGTTACGAGGAACTCCCCCGCCGATTGTGAATATTCCTAGTTTCTTTTTTGATTTGATTATCCTATGCGCTAGGTCATCCAAGTCTCTAAATGGATCATATACAATCGCCTGTCTGTCATTCAATTTTCTCTCGTGATTATGCCAGCTGAAGTTCATGCCGTACACAGAGTCAGAAAAAGCAGGAATGTAAACCGGAGTGCTTCGTAAAAAAGCGCTTTTCAAAATAGATTTTCTTTCCGGTGGGTTGTTTTCATGCAAGTACTTACCGACATGATAATTTAGTTCGTGGCTAGAAATTGTCTCATCATTCAAGCTGTTCAGCACTGGTTCTAAGAGTAGTTCCATTTCGTCTAAATTTTTTTCTAACTCTAGAGTATCATAAATTCTGTCATACCCCTTTTCTAATAAATCTTTATCATCTACTCCATTTGCACGGTATTTGAAGTGATGCATACCTAGCCCTTCAACCAGACCATGTGACATTAAAGCTCCTGTCGTAACAACAGCTTGAAGCATGCCCCTATCAATCATTTCACAAATCAAAAGACCCATTTTTGCGCCGGTCATAGCTCCCGCAAAAGTGCCTATGACGAAAGTATTATTATCTTTAACCATTTCACAAAGGATATCAACAGCTTCTCCTAGAGATCTTCCCGAAAAAGAAGTTAAGGACATGGCTTTTGTCAGTTCGTCAAAATCCGAAACCTTACTTAAATCGAGCGACTCAAGTGGCTGTAAATTATCGTCTTTTCCAGAGTGATATTTTTCTGGTTCGTATGTTAAATCAGCTAGACCCATAGTACTCAATTCAATTATTGAATTATTTTTTTACCAACCGAATTTTTTGCCTACATCTTCCGCGGTTTCTCGTTTGCGAGAAACGGTTATCACGCCGTTTTGGGCGGTTAGCTGGGCGGGATTGGAAAGCAAACAGTGGTTGGATGCGAGCGCGTCCTGATAAGCCCCTGCATCAAAAAAAGCGACATACAAAGCGCCCCCGTTTTCCGTATCAATCAATCTTGGCAGTCTAACATAGTTTCCACCCGCTGTGTACTTGTCATCCGAGTCGCAAGACGAACCGGCCAGCCAAACCCTTTCCAATTTTTTGGTGTTCATATAATTCACGGGAGTAACATGCCATTTTTGCTTTATGGCCCACGTGTCCAGCAAATCATTCATAAAACTGCCGTCAATGAAATACCATTTCTTCGCGGAAGCTTTTTTGATTTTTTTCTCAGCTAAAATTTTGAAAATCGTTATCTGCGCGGGAGCCACCACCCATCTCCCCCACTCCACCACCAGATTGGGATGAGGGATATTGGCTTTGACCACCATGATTTTCATGTTTCGGACAATATTTTTCACCGCGCTTTCCATGCTAAAAATTTTCTTCTTTTCGTAAGGCACGGGCATACCGCCACCCAGGTCCAGTGTGTCCAGAGATGGATTGATTTTTTTGAGATCAATAAAATGCTTCATCGCAAGCCTCGCGCTACCCACCAAATCCTGCAGATTTTCGATTTGTGAACTGGCGTGATAATGCAAAATTTTTAGATTTCTGATTCTTCCGATTTCCACAAGGTCGGCAAAAGCAAATCCGAATTGGTCAACTTTTTTGTCCCAATGAGATTTTATTTTTAGTTCGGGATCCACCCTGATTCCCAAATCTCCGCGGTAGCTCCTCAAGTAATCGAGTTCCGTGAAATTTTCAATAATGGGGACAATATCCAGATCTTTGCTTTTTAGCTCTTCAATCAGGCTCAAGTACTTTTTAGTTTTCGGTCCGTTGCAAATTACTTTAATCTTTGAGGAAAACGCGTCCTGCTCCCACAATTGTTTGATCAGCCATAGCTCATTTCCGCTACCGACCTCGACATGACCTCCGTTAGCAATGATAGGCATGACGAATTCTTTATTTTGATTTACCTTCATCGGATAATGGAAAAAAAATTTACCTTTGTATTTATTGCTTCGAATATAATAATGAAAAGTGTCTATGATCTGTTCCAAGCGTTCCTCAATGATAAAAGGGAAAACCACCTCTAGAGAGGTGCCAAACCTTTTGATCAGATCAAAGATTTTGTATTGATAATTACCTTGTCTCACAATCATCTTCCCGTGCGCGTCCATGTCGAAATGCTTGGTTGCCATTTCTGGGTCGCCAAGTTTCCAAAATTTCTTGAAATTATGTTTTCTTACTCTAAGTTTTACCTTACTTTTTCTGCGATTCCTACTTTTCATGGGTTAGTTGCTACTCAAGCTCTTGTTGGCTTGTCTTTTCAATTCTACGTTGACTTCTAGATTTTTTAATCGTTATGGTTTTCTCTTTCTCAATTTGGTGGTTGAGCTTTGGTAC
>Ga0209542_10002848_pt1 | contig 38089 bp, 38 predicted proteins | sample RifCSPhighO2_01_FD_184028 | JGI IMG/M metagenome (GOLD analysis project Ga0209542, IMG submission 184028) | Soil microbial communities from Rifle, Colorado - Rifle CSP2_plank highO2_0.1 (SPAdes) (version 2) | ecosystem: Environmental > Terrestrial > Deep subsurface > Rock core/Sediment ... | reverse complement strand
TAAAATTGGATTTGAAAAAGCAATAGAAGAACATAAAAAGAAAAGTAAAAAATAATAGCGTTAATAAATAGGACGCTAATTAAATTAGCTAAAAATAGGACGCTAATTAAATTAGCTAAAAATATGAAACTATATATTCAAGAAAACCAGGGAGTGGCTTCAATAATAAATCAGCTTACTAAAGTTGACAGCAATGAGATAAAGCTTATTTTTCCAAATGAAACAGATTTTTTTAATAATTCTGATAATTTAGAGTTGTTAATGAATCAAGCGCGGCTTCTTAGAAAAAATATTTCTATTATTACTGAAAACCCCGACCATTTATTATTGATACAAAAATTTGGCATAAAAGGCGATAATTCTAATTCTTATTCGCGTAAAGATAATAATGAGCAAAATATTAAACAAAACAATGAAGGTTCTTATCTTGACGAGATAGGAAAAGATTTTAACGAAGACGAACAAGAAATTGAATTTACAAAAAGATATTTTGATTTAGGCGGAATTAAAAAATCAGAAAGTAAAGAACAAGAAATAAAGAACAAAGAGCGGGAAATAGAGAATAAATATCAGGAAATAGAGAACGCGGAACAAGATAGTGAAATTTATAAACAAGAAATAAGTCAAGAATCAAAAGATGAAGATGAAGATATTCCACAAATACAAAATAATGCAAGAAAATACAGCGATAAGCTCAAATTTTTATTAACTTGGAAAATAATCGCTGGAATAGCGATTATTATCGCGGTTATATGGGGATATTTTTATTTGCCAAAAGCTCAAATAAAAATTTTTAGCGTTAAAGAAAAAATTTCGTTTTCATCTATTGTTGAAGCGCGCGCGGATATAAGCGATATTGATGTTGAAATTCGTCAAATTCCAGCTCAAATTATAGAATCTGTTAAAACCGCGCAAAGACAAGTTAAGGCAAGCGATGCTAAATATGTTGAGAAAAAAGCAGAAGCAGTAATAATAGTGTATAATGATTTGCTTAATCCTCAAAAAATGATTCCTTCTCGTTTTCAAGCAAGCAATGGAAATATTTATTGGTCAGTTCGCAATATAGAGGTGCCTGCGAAAGGAAATTTAGAAATTAAAGTTGTTGCCGCTGTTTCTGGAAACAAATATAATTTAGATTGTTCTAAAATTTCTCCATGCGAGTTTAAAATTCCCGCATGGAAAGGAACAGCGAATTATGATAAAATTTACGCTAAAGCATATACTAATATAAGTGGAGGATTTATAGGCAATTCTTTTGATTTAAGCGATAAAGACAGCGAATCAGTGAGATCGGAAATTAGCAAGGAATTATTAAACACAGCGAGAATTGATATTAATTCTCAAGTTTTAGTTGGATTTGAACTTATTGATGAAAGTTTGCAAAGCGAATTATCTGATTTGGAATTTATAGATAAAGAAAATGATAATGGAGAATATACTGTAAAAGGAAAATTAAAATTAAAAGCTTTTATAATTAAAAAAGAGAATTTAAAAAATTTAATAAACGGTTTAACTAAAAGCCAAATTAATGAAAAGAAAATAGCGTTAAAAAATACAGTTGATTATGATTATACGATAGATACTATTGATTATGATAATAATTTTATAAAATTAAATATTAACGCCAAGCAAGATATTGGATGGAAAATAGATGTTGATAATTTAATTCAAAATTTAGCTGGGAAAAAAGAGAGCGAAGCAAGAAAAGTTATTTCTAATACTGAAAATATAAATAGTGTTGATGTATCGCTATGGCCGTTTTGGGTTAGGCATATACCGCTTGATATTAATAGAATAGAGATTTTACTTGACAGCTACTAATATTTTTGTTATTTTATTTATATGAATGAAAGAAAATCAGAAGTTAAACAAGGATTGGTTGTTTATGATGGAATTATTACAGAATCATTGCCTAATAATACATTTAGAACAAGAATAAATATTGATAATGAGGAACAATTGATAGTGGCGCATATTTCTGGAAGAATGAGAAGAAATTTTATTAGAGTAATGCCCGGAGATAAAATAAAAGTAGAAATGAGCGTACATGATTTGACCAAAGGCAGAGTAGTGTATAGGTATTAAATTTTTTTTTAATATGAAAGTCCGCGCGTCAATAAAAAAAATATGCCAGAAGTGTCAAATAGTACGCCGCAAAAGGCGTTTATTTGTTGTTTGCAAAACAAACCCAAAACATAAACAAAGACAGGGATAATTAGATGTTCTGTATTCATTAAATTAATTTATAAATAATATGCGTATTTCAGGCGTAGATATACCGCAAAATAAAAACATCTAACAAATTCTAAACTCGCTATCGCTCGTTAAGCATTTGTTGAGAACTTTGTTTTTAATGATTACATTAAAAATAAAAACATCTAACAAATTCTAAACTCGCTATCGCTCGTTAAGCATTTGTTGAGAACTTTGTTTTTAATGATTACATTAAAAATAAAAACCTGCTTCGCAGAACTTTGTTTTTAATAAATATAAGGACATCTAATAATTTCTAATTTCGCTATCGCTCAATAACAAATTATTGATAACCTTGTTGTTCGCTTTACTCACAATAAAAACCTCTAATAAATTCTAAATTCGCTGTCGCTCATTAAGAATTTATTGATAACCTTTTTGTTCGCTTTACTCACAATATGAGAATTTCAGGCGTAGATATACCGCAAAATAAAAATATTGATATTTCTTTAACCTATATTCACGGTATTGGTATTTCTCGTTCACATAAAGTTTTAAAACAAGCCAGTATTAATATTTTAACTAAAGTTAAAGACTTAACAGAAAAACAAGCGAATGAATTGCAAAAAATAATTGATAGCGCCGGATATGAATTAGAAGGCGCTTTAAGAAGAAATGTTTCAGAAAATATAAAACGGTTGAAACGCATAAATTCATATAGAGGAATTAGGCACGAAAAAAGGCTTCCAGTAAGAGGACAGGGAACTAAAACTAATTCCAGAACTATACGTGGAAATGTAAGAATAACAGCGTCAGGCACTTCTTCTAAAAAATCAGCTCCATCTCCAACATAGAAATTAATTAAAAATTCATTTGAAATTTAAAATTTAAAATTTAAAATTGTAAATTATTAAAAAATATGGGTAAAAAACGTATAGCAAGTCAATCAAATACAGACGCAAGGGATAAATTTAAATTACAAGCGTCTAAAAAAATTAAAGGTAAAAAGATTGAAAAAGCTCGGGTTTATATTCAGTCCACTTTTAATAACACGATTATTACTTTAAGCGATTTAAAAGGCAATGTTATAGTTAATTTAAGCGCAGGCAAGATTGGTTTTACAGGAGCAAAAAGATCAACTCCTTATGCTGCTATGAGAATTGCTAACGCGTTAAGTCAAAAAATTTCTCATTTAGGCGTTAAAGAAATTGAGGTTTATGTTAAAGGAACAGGTCCTGCAAGAGAAGGAGCTATACGAGCATTAGCCAATGAAGGATTTAATATTATATTTATTAAAGATGTAACGCCAATACCTTTTGGGGGACCAAGGCCGCCTAAATCAAGAAGAGTGTAATTATCTAGTTTCAATTTTGTAATTATCGAGGTTCAACCTCAATAATGCTCACAACCTCAATAATGCTCACAACCTCAATAATGCTCAATAAATATATCAAATATGTACAAAGGACCAAAAAGAAAATTTAAAAAAAAAGAAGACAGTAAGAAAAGAAAAAAAATCAGTAAATATGGAGAACAATTAGGAGAAAAACAAAAGCTCCGAGCTATTTACGGTATACGAGAAAAAGCTATGAAGAATTATTTTCTAAAAAGTAAAAAAGTCGGATCTTCAAAAGAAAGCAATGAAAGTTTGAATTTAATCAGATTAATGGAAAGCAGATTAGATAATGTGGTTTATAAATTAGGATGGGCTGATACAATACCTCAAGCAAGACAATTAGTAAGCCACGCGCATATTATTGTTAATGGAAAAACTATAAAATCAGGCTCATACAATGTCATAGTAAGCGATAAAGTTTCTATTAAAAAATCTAAAATTGATCTTTTCCCTTACAGACATTTAAAAACAAAGTTAATTAAAAAAATCCCTCCAATATGGCTTAAATATATATCTCCTGATAAAATGTCAGCTGAAATGATTAATAATATAGAGTTTGAAGATTTTAAAGAACCAATCAATCTTTCTTTAGTAATTGAATTTTACAGTCGTTAATTAATTAGTTAACTTTTAATTTTATAACTATTTTATGATTACATTACCTAAACAGCCAATTATAAAAGAAAAAACTAAAAATAAAGGAGTTTTTGTTATAGAAAATTGTTACCCTGGTTACGGTGTAACAATAGCCAATGCTTTGCGTCGCGTTATTTTATCATCTCTTCCTGGAGGAGCAGTAGTTGCTGTTAAAATAAAAGGCGTTATGCATGAATTTTCAACATTGCCTTATGTTAATGAAAATATTATTGATATTATTTTAAATATAAAAAATCTTCGTTTTACGGTTTATGAACCTGGCGTGTATGAATTATCATTAAAAGAGTCTGGTGTTAAAGAAGTTAAAGCGGGAAATATTAAAGTTCCTACAGAAGTAGAAATAGTTGATAAAGATTTGCCAGTAGCCACTTTAACTGACGCGCGAGCAACGCTTGATATGATTTTATATTTAGGATACGGGGTTGGTTATGAAATGTCCAATGAGCATAAGGGTAATAATGATATAACAGGAGTTGGCGTTATAAAAATAGACAGCATATTTAGTCCTGTGCTTGCTGTAAATTATGTTGTTGAAAATATGCGTGTGGGAGATAAAACAGATTATAATAGAATCCTATTAACTATTGAAACAAATGGAGTTATTCCCCCTGAAAAATGTTTATATAACGGTCTTGATATTTTGATTAACAATTTTAATGCTATTAAAAAAGAACCTGATAATTTATCTGATAAAAAACAAAGAATTAAAAGAAAAGAAAATAAGAAATCATTTTATGGCAATAATTTGCCTGAAAAAAAAATAATTAAAAAAGAAAAATCTGTTAATAATGAAATTAACAAAGATAAAGATAATAATGAACATATAAGTCAATCAATATCTGAACTCAAACTTTCATTAAGAGTGGAAAATATTTTAAAAGATAATAAGTTAGGAACAATCACTAAATTATCTAAAATAAATGAAGAAAAATTATATAAAATAGATGGGATAGGAGGCAAGGCTATTAAAGATATTCGTCGCAAATTAGGAAAATTCGGAGTAATACTTAAGTAAAAAGATATGAGAAAAAAAATAAAAGGAAAAATTTTATCTCGCACTAAATCCGTAAGAGAAGCGCTGCTGAATTCTTTAATGCGTTCTCTTATAATTCGCGAAAAAATTACCACTACTGAAGCAAAAGCAAAAGCGCTTCGTCCAAATATAGAACGTTTAATAACTCGTTTTAAAAAAGACAATAATATAAATATTATTAGGCATTTAAAAAAACATTTAGACAATGAAACAGCACAAAAAATGATTAAAGAAATAAGCCCTCGATATAAAGATAGAAACGGAGGATATACAAGAATTATTAAACTTGCTCCTCGGGAAAACGATCAAGCTAAAATGGCTGTGATAGAATTTATTTAATACTAAAATATATGTTGCAAGAAATAAAAATTGACGCGAAAAATAAAATATTAGGAAGAGTAGCTACTCAAATAGCATCATTATTGCGCGGCAAGGATTTAGTGGATTTTGTTCCATATAAAATTCCTGACCGTAAAATAATTATTGAAAACACTGATAAAATTAAATTCAGCGGTCAAAAAACAGAACAAAAAATATATTACAGATACACTGGATATCCAGGCGGAATAAAACAAGAAAAACTCGCGGATTTAATGAAACGAGATTATAAAGAAGTTATGAAAAAGGCGGTTAATAGAATGTTGCCAAATAATAAACTACGCAAAGAAATGATGAAGAACCTGATTATTTCTTAAATAATCGGAAATCCGACCTCCGACAGTAAATATCAGGAATTTACTATCGGGAACTTAGTTCCCGATAGTAAAAGAATTAAAAAATTTTAAATTTAAAATGGTAAAAAAAACAATTAAAATTAAAACAATAAAGCCCGCGCCTAAAAAAACAGTTTCAGTAAAAACAAAATATTACGAGGGTATAGGCAGGCGTAAAAGCTCAATAGCTCGGGTGCGTATTTTTTTAACGCAAGAAAATAAATCAAATATAATTATTAATAATAAACTATTAAAAGATTATTTGCCAACTATGAACCTCCAGCGCTTTATAGAAGAACCTTTAAATAAATTAAAATTAAAAGATAAATTTAATGTTGTTATTAAAATAAAAGGAGGGGGAATTATGAGTCAAGCTCAATCATCTTCTTTAGGTATAGCAAGAGCTCTTATTAAATACGATTCTAATTTAAAATCTATTCTTAAGCTTCATCAATTAACAACGCGTGATTCAAGACAAAAAGAAAGAAAACATATTGGCAAACACGGAGCGCGCCGTGGCCAGCAATGGAGCAAGAGATAATATTACAATAATTTATTAAACAAATTATTTTATTATCAAGTTTCAATCTCAATAATGCTCAATTAATAAATTTTTGCTGAGGTTCTTAAAATTTAATCTATGGTTTTAATATATATAACATGTAAAGACCAAGAAGAAGCGACTAAACTTGGAAAAATAGTATTAGATCGTAAAATAGCAGCCTGTATAAATATTTGGCCTATAAAATCTATATCGCGCGATGGCAATGAACAGTTAAAGGAAATAGAAGAAGTGATTTTACTTATAAAAACAGTAGAGCAGAGAGTGCGGCAAGTTGAGGAAGTTATAAGCGCGAATCATAGTTATAAAGTTCCGTGCATTGTGACTATTTATGCTGACAGAATAAATGTTGAGTATAAAGAATGGTTAACGCGTCTTGTTTAATGCAATATGCAATATATTTTAAAAAACAAAAAACTTGCTCTATACGCAAGTTTTTTGTTATGATTAAGCAGGTCTATAAGCCGGATTCTGTATTTTATTTTCATAAAACGCTAATAATTTATCTAAGCTCCCCTACCACTTTTATTTAATAACGAATAATACAGTTAAATAAAAGTGGTAGGGGATTGCACCAGGCAGGGTTTACCTTTTTTCACTCTTTCCCAATGTAAAAACATTAGGCAGACATAATTTCTGTGGCACTTTCTTCCCTCGATTCTTCCAAATTAAATTTTAGATTGCTCCAAAAAGAAATTCAGATTACACCTGACTGGATTTCCCAGTTGCCGCTTGCGGTGTCCGGACTTTCCTCTAGCTAATAATAGCCAGTAATTAGCCAACCCGCTCAATCTATATTAAAATACAATGAAAAATAATAAAAGTCAATACCTTGCTATTAAAAGAATAACAGATATCGCGCTATCAAGTATTTTTTTACTAATAGCTATGCCTTTTTTTATTATTATTCCATTTTTAATTAAAATAGATTCGCAAGGTAAAGTTTTTATTATACAAAAAAGAATTGGTTTTAAGGGAAAGGAATTTTATATTTACAAATTTCGCACTATGAAAAAATATGTTGATTTATACAAAATATCTCCAACTAATAATTTTGATTCTCGCGTAACAAAATTTGGAAGATTTCTTAGACGCTTTTCATTAGATGAAATCCCTCAACTATATAATGTTTTAAAAGGAGAAATGAGTTTAGTCGGACCAAGACCTGAAATGCCTTTTATCGTCCTAAAATATTCTGATAATGAAAAAAAAAGATTATCAGTTAAGCCAGGTCTTACTGGTTTATGGCAAATTAAAGCTCGCAAAGATATTCCTTTATATAAAAATTTAGATTATGATTTTGAATATATAAATAATCAATCCGTGCTATTTGATTTAAAAATAATTTTAAAAACTATTCCAGCGTTAATAAAAGGAAAAGGCTCGCGTTAAATATATTTTACCGTCTGAGGTCTGCCCTCCGACGGTAAAAAACTATCGGGAACTTAGTTCCCGATAGTAAATTTCTGATAACAGCATTTAAATGTTGAAAGTTTAGTTTATTTATGCTATTTTAATGTAAATATGAAAGAACAAAGTTTTGTTATAAAAGGAGGTTATCATTTAAAAGGAGAAATTGATGTGCGAGGCTCTAAAAATTCTGCTTTGCCAATTTTAGCAGCAACAATTTTATCAGAAGAGCCAAGTATTATAGAAAATATTCCTTTGATAGAGGATGTTTTTATTATGATTGAAATTTTAAAAAGCATGAATGCTAAAATAGATTGGATTGGAAAAAGAGTGATTAAAATCAACACTAAAAATTTAGATCCAGTAAAAATAGATTATAATTTAGTAAGCAAAGCCCGAGGCTCAATACTTTTTATTGGACCAATACTTGCTCGTTTTAAAAAATTTACAACTAAAAGCCCTGGCGGATGCGATATTGGATCGCGACCGCTTGGCGCGCACTTTAACGCGTTTAAATCCCTTGGGGTTAAAATAAAAGAAAGCAATAATAAGTATATTTTTAAAGCAGAGGAGGTAAAAAATAGAATAGTAGTTTTAGATGAATTTTCTCCAACAGCAACAGAAAATATTTTAATGTTTTGCGCTTTAAATACAAAAGAAATAATTATAGAGTTAGCGGCAACAGAACCTCATATTCAGGATTTATGCCTTTTTTTAAGTAAAATGGGAGCAGAAATATCTGGCATTTATTCTCATAGTATAAAAATTAAAGGCGCAAAAAAATTAAAAAGCGCTGTTCATAAAATAATTCCAGATTATATAGAAATAGGCACATTTATATCGCTTGCCGCCGTAACTAAAAGTAAAATTACAATAAAAAATATTATTCCAGAGAATTTGCTTTCTATTTTAGCAATGTCTAAAAGATTTGGAATTAGATTTGAATTAAAAAAAAATAGTTTAACAATTTTACCTTCTAATAAACTCGTGGCTGTTTCTAAGGTTTTAGTACTCCCATATCCTGGTTTTCCAGCTGATCTTCAAGCTCCATTTGGAGTTTTAGCAACGCAAGCCGAAGGCACGACTCTAATTCAAGATCCTTTATTTGACGGCAGATTTAAGTATATTAATGAATTAAATAAAATGGGCGGAAATTGTATTGTTATGGATCCGCACCGCGCTTTAATTATTGGACCAACGCCTTTATATGGCAATACAATAGAATCTTTTGATTTGCGCGCCGGCGCAACATTAATTATAGCGGGTCTTTTAGCTGAAGGTGAAACAATAATTAATAACGCTTATCAAGTTGACAGGGGATATGAAAAAATAGATGAAAGACTTCAAAAACTTGGAGCGCAAATAAAAAGAATTTAGCTATATTCTAAATTTCATTTTCTATCATATGTTTTTTACTAGTCGCATTGGCATTGATCTTGGCACTTCCAATATTTCAGTTTTTCTTCCACAAAAAGGAATAGTTATAAATGAGCCATCAGTTATAGCAATAGAAAAAAAAACTGGTAAAATTATATCAGTTGGAGAAACCGCAAAACAAATGATTGGAAGAGCGCCAGAAAATATAAATATTCAACGCCCTTTAAAAAGAGGCGTTATTGCTGATTATCAAGTTACTGAAGCAATGATAAAATATTTTATAAATAAAGTAGGAGCGTCTTTATTTTTTAAACCTGAAATAATAATTTCCGCTCCAGCTGGAATCACTTCAGCTGAAAAAAGAGCCGTAATTAAAGCCACAATTCAAGGAGGAGCTAAGCAGGTTTGGACTGTGCAAAATTCAATATTAGCCGCGCTTGGAGCAGGGTTGCCTATTAGAGAACCTTCTGGAAATATGATTGTGGATATTGGAGGAGGAACAACAGAAATAGGAGTTATATCTTTAGGAGGATTAGTTGAATTTGAATTAGTGCGCGTTGGCGGAGATGATTTTGACAGCGCTATTTTAGATTACATACGTCGCGCGTATAATATGGATATTGGAAGCAGAACAGCTGAAATTATAAAAATACGAATTGGTTCAGCATTAAAACGAGATGAAGAACAAGAAGATAATTTAACTATTAGGGGCAATGATTTGATAAACGGAATGCCGAGAATTATCACTGTTAAAACTAATGAAATTACAGAAGCTATTGGCTCTCAACTTGATACTATTATTTCTGGAATTAAACGAGTGCTTAGAAGAACAAAGCCTGAAATATCTTCAGATATTATAGAAAAAGGAATAGTGCTAACCGGAGGAGGAGCTATGCTTTCTGATATTAATAATTTAATTCATAAAATTGTTAATATACCAGCTTATATTGCTCAAGACCCTCTACTTTGCACTATAAAAGGAACAGGAATCGCATTAGAAGCATTAAAAGATTTTAAAAGTTAAAACCTCTAACAAATTCTAAACTCGCTATTGCTCGTTAAGCATTTGTTGAGAACTTTGTTTTTAATGAATACATTAAAAATTAGAACCTGCTTCGCAGAACCTTGTTTTTAATGAATACATTAAAAATTAGAACCTGCTTCGCAGAACCTTGTTTTTAATGATTACATTAAAAATTAAAGAATAATTCTTTTAAATTTTGTCAGCTAACTGGCGAATTTGAATTTGTTATTTGTTTATTATTTATAATTTATTTTCCAATGATAGCTATTTCCGCTAAATCAGCTTTTATTAAAAAGCGCACTGGTCTTGAAGAATACTCTTATCAATTGATAAAGAGAATTATTAAATTATCCAGACAAAATAATACTCTTAAAGACATTATTTTTTATTCTAATAAATGGCCTGAATGGGAAAATGATTTTGATGACATTAATATTGAAGTTTTACGATCAAGATATTTATGGTCGCAAGGAAGATTAGCTTGGAAAATATTTTGGGATAAACCTGATATATTTTTTAATCCAGAACATATATTGCCAATATCCTCTCCAGATAAAAGTATTATAACAGTGCATGATTTAGCGTATGAGCATTTGCCAATTTATTATACTAAAAAACATCAAATATACTTAAGATTTATAACTAAAAATGCGGTTAAGCGAGCTAAAAAAATTATTGCAGTATCTCAAAATACAGCAGAAGATTTAATAAATTTATATAATGTTCCGCGTCGTAAAATTAAAGTAATTTATCATGGACTGCCTTTGATTAATTCTACAGACGAACAAATAAAAGACGATATTTCAATTTATAATTTAACAGGAAGCTATATATTATATATAGGAAGAATAGAGCTTAAAAAAAATATAATCAATTTAATTAGAGGATTTGAATCATTTAAGCAAAAACATAAAAAAAGCCAATTAAAATTGATTTTAATAGGTGGAGAAGGTTTTGGTTATCAAAAAATAAAAGAACAAATTAGACTTTCTGATTATTTTAAAGATATTATTGAATTAGGTTATGTGAATGAAGAAACTAAATTTGCTTTATTAAAGCGCGCTAAAGCATTAGTTTTGCCTTCATTTTATGAAGGTTTTGGAATGCCGGTTATTGAAGCGCAAAGTTTTGGCGCTCCAATTATAGCTTCAAATGTTTCAAGTTTGCCTGAAATAACTTCTGGAAGCGCTATTTTGGTTAATCCTCATGATGCGGAAGGCATAGGAAATGCGATTTACAATATTATATATAATTCTAAAATAAGAAAACTTTTAATACAAAAAGGATATATTAACGCTAAAAAATTTTCATGGGAAAAAACAGCCAAAGAAACTCTAAACCTTATTCTAAGCTTAAAGTAGCAATTGTTGTTGATTTTTTAATGTATTTAGGTGGAGCAGAACAAGTTTTAAAAAAAATTTGCGAATTATTTCCAAATGCTTCTTTATATACGCTTTTTTATAATAAAAAATTTACTTCCGAGTATTTTCATAAAATAAAAATAAAAGCATCGTGGATTCAGCATTTTAAATTTTTTTATAGAGCTTTAATAATTCTATTTCCAAGCGCGATTGAAAATTTTAATTTAGATGATTATGATTTAGTTATATCATCGGGAATTTGGTCAAAAGGAATAATAACTAAACCTAAAACTCTTCATATTGCTTATTGCCATTCTCCAAATCGTTTTTTATGGGAAGATAGTAAAAATTATATTTACAAAAATACATTTTTTGGTTTTCGCTCTTTAACTAAAATTTTATTTCATATATTGCGTATTTGGGATTTTGAGGCTTCTCAAAGACCGAATATTATAATATCAAATTCGCTTTACACGCAAAATAGAATAAAAAAATATTACAAACGAGAAAGCAAAGTTATATATCCGGGAACACAAATCACAACACGCCAAATAACAGACAAAATACAAACAAATCGCAAAAAATATTTTTTAATAGTATCGCGATTGCAATATTATAAAAATATAGAATTAGCAATTAAAACATTTAATAAATTAGGATTGCCTTTAATTATAGTTGGAAAGGGAGTAAATAAAAAAAGATTGCGAAAATTGGCTAAAAACAATATTAAATTTTTAGGTTTTGTAAGCGAACAAGAATTAATAATTTTATATAAAAACGCTATCGCGTTAATTTTGCCTTGTATTGAAGATTTCGGCTTAACTCCTATAGAAGCAATGAGTTTAGGAACTCCTGCTTTATGTTTTAAAGGCGGAGGCGCTATTGAATACATTAAGCCTGGTTTAAATGGCGAATTATTTGAAGATAATAATTTAGAGCAAGAAGTTAAAAAAATATTAAACGCAAAATATAATAAAAAAGATATAATAAAATCCATACAAAAATTTAATCAAGAAAATTTTAAAAAACAATTAAAAATTTTAATAGATCTCAATTATATGATATAATTTATTTTAATTAAAAACCACTAGTAAAAATGATAAATAATAATTTGCAACCAGGGAGTTTTATTGTTGTTGGTTATAATACTAAAAAATTAGTATTTGATTTTATTGCTGATAAATTATCTCATAGCGTTATAAAACTAATAAATCATCCTGATTGCAAAGTAATAGATGATTGTGATATAATTGAAATTGATACAATTAGAGAAGCAACTTATTTCTTAAATTTAACTCCTTCTTTATGCGAGCATAAATTTTTGGTAATTGATAATTTTCATTTAGCAAATGTTTACGCTCAAAACGCTTTTTTAAAAACTTTTGAAGAGCCTCCGCGCTACGCATATATATTTTTATTAACTCCATACGAGGATAGATTGCTTTCTACTATAAGATCGCGAGCTCAAACTATTAGAATTATTAAAAATATTGCGAGTGAATTGAAAAAACAAAAATTTAGAATCAAAAATAAGCCACAAACTACAAACTACAAACTACAAATTTTGTTAGATATGAATTACGGACAGAGATTAATATGGTTGGATAAAGAATTAAATGACATAAAAGAAAAATCTAATATAAAGCGTAAAATTTTAGAGATTATAGATTATTTTTTTATAGAAAGCAATGAGTTATTAAAAAAGGGGAAAATTGATTATAAAAATTTAGAGCTGTTAAAAGAAACAAAGTTTAAAATAGAACAAGGCTTTCCAAACGCCAAAATTTTATTTGAAAATTTTTTATTAAGCCTTTAAATTTAATAAAATAATTTAATCTTATGTTTACAAAAGAAGATTTTAAAAAAGAATTTAATAAAAACATTGAATTTTTAAAAGACAAGTTATCTAAAATTCATTCTGGTCGGGCTAATTCTAATATAGTGGAAGATATTAAGATAAATTATCAAAATTTTGATATACCGCTTAAACAACTTGCCAGTATTTCCTCGCAAGGAACTAAAACACTTATTATTGAACCATGGGATAAGGAAACGATACAAGCAATTGAACGAGCGTTTTTACAAGCAAATTTGCACGCAACAACAACTATCAAAGACCAAAAAATATGGCTTAATTTTCCATCTCTTACAGAGGAGCTTAAAATAGATATAATCAAACAAATACATAAATATAAAGAAGAAGCGCGAATATCTGTAAGAAATAGCAGAGAAGAATTTTGGACTATTATCCAGGATTTAAATCGCGAAAAAAAAATTTCTGAAGATGAAAAATTTAAATTAAAAGATTCATTGCAAGAAATAGTTGATGAATATAATAAAAGTATAGATGAAATTTCTGAACAAAAAATTAAAAATTTAGGATAAACAACAATTAACATATGTTCACTGTCATATTATTTATTATTGTTCTGATAGTTTTAATACTTATTCACGAAATAGGGCATTTTTTTACAGCTAAATTTTTTGGCATAAAAATAGAAGAATTTGGATTAGGATTTCCTCCGCGTATTTTTATATGGGGAAAAGGAGAAACTAAATATTCTTTAAATTATTTGCCTTTTGGCGGTTTTGTTAAAATTAAAGGCGAAAACGGAGAAAAAAATAAAGATTTGGATTCTTTTTCATCGCGTCCGTTTTTTCAACGCTCTATGGTTTTGGTTGCGGGAGTTTTTATGAACTTTCTTTTAGCGGCAATTTTGTTTAGTGTGGGATTTTTTATTGGTTTGCCAACAATTGATCAAGAACAAGGAAAAGAATTGCAAAATGCCAAAGTGAAAATCCTTCAAGTGGCAAAAGAAAGTCCAGCTGAAATAGCAGGATTAAAATCAGGCGATAATATTTTAGAAATTAAAAACACGAAATCTTCTATAATTATTAAAAATGTAGAAGACGCGCAAAACTATGTAAATGAACATAAAGGCGAATACATTATTTTAAAAATAGAACGCAGGGAAAAAATTTTTGAAAAAGAAGTTTTAGCGCGCGAAAATTATAAAATTAATGAGGGATCAATTGGAATATCTTTAGCTAAAATGGAAATTGTTTCTTATCCTTGGCATTTATCTCTGATACAAGGATTTAAAAAAGCAGTTCTTACTTTTGTTGCCATAATAGTAGCTATAATTATTTTAATAAAAGATTTAATTGTAAGTGGAGAAGTATCTGGCGATATTGTGGGTCCTGTTGGAATAGCTCGTTTAACAGGGCAATTTTATTATTTAGGTCTATCATATCTTATAAGTTTTGTTGGAATTCTATCGCTTAATTTAGCAGTATTAAATATTCTGCCAATTCCAGCTTTAGACGGAGGTAGATTGTTTTTTGCTATAATAGAGAAAATAAGAAAAAAAGCAATAAATAAAGAAGTAGAGGAAAAAATACACGGCGCTTTTTTCATAGCGTTAATTTTATTACTAATTATTATAACTATTGGAGATATTTTTTAGCGCGTACTCCTATTGTGAGCAAAGCGAACAACAAGGTTCTCAACAAATGCTTAACGAGCGATAGCGAGTTTAGAATTTGTTAGAGGTTCTTATTGTCAGCAAAGCGAACAACAAGGTTCTCAACAAATGCTTAACGAGCGATAGCGAGTTTAGAATTTGTTAGAGGTTCTTATTGTCAGCAAAGCGAACAACAAGGTTCTCAACAAATGCTTAACGAGCGATAGCGAGTTTAGAATTTGTTAGAGGTTCTTATTGTCAGCAAAGCGAACAACAAGGTTCTCAACAAATGCTTAACGAGCGATAGCGAGTTTAGAATTTGTTAGAGGTTCTTATTGTCAGCAAAGCGAACAACAAGGTTCTGCGAAGCAGGTTCTAATTCTAAACTCGCTTTTTATTATCGAATTTCAATCTCAATAATGCTCAATTAATAAATTTTATCGTGAGATTTTCTAATTTTCCAATTAAAACATTACGCGAAGCTCCAAAAGACGAGCAAGCTTTAAATGCTAAACTTTTAATCAGAGCATCATTTATTGATAAACTCGCGTCTGGAATATATTCTTTTTTGCCTTTGGGTTTAAAAGTATTAAAAAATATTGAAAATATTGTAATAGAAGAAATCGAGAAAATTAACGGAATAGAAATTTTAATGCCTGTTCTTCATCCTAAAGAAAATTGGGAACAAACAGGTCGTTGGGAAACATTTGACGCGCTTTACAAAATTAAAACAAAAAACAACTCTGAATACGCGCTTGGACCTACCCATGAAGAAATAATCGTACCTCTGGCTAAAAATTTAATTTCTTCATATAGATGCTTGCCTTTATATTTGTATCAAATTCAAACTAAGTTTAGAAATGAGCCGCGCGCAAAATCAGGAATTTTAAGAGGACGGGAATTTTTAATGAAAGATTTATATAGTTTTCATAAAGATTCCGATGAATTAGAAAAATATTATGATAAAGTAAAAATCGCTTATAAAAATATTTTTGAACGATTAAATTTGAAAACCTTATTAACAGAAGCTTCCGGAGGAACTTTTTCTAAACTTTCCCATGAATTTCAAGTGTTAACAAAAGCAGGAGAAGATATTATATTTCATTGCGATTGCGGTTTCGCGAGAAATAAAGAAATTATTAAAGATGTAAAAAGATGTCCTAATTGCAATAACAAACTAAAAGAATCAAGCGGAGTGGAAGTAGGAAATATTTTTAAATTAAATACTAAATATTCTGATCCATTTAAACTTAATTTTACTAATGAAAAAGGAGAACAAAAACAAGTATATATGGGTTGTTTTGGCATTGGCATAACGCGTATTATGGGCACAATTGTAGAAGTTTATAATGATGAAAAAGGAATAATATGGCCAGAGACCGTAGCTCCGTTTAAAGCGCATTTAATCGCATTTGGAAATATTATAAGCCATGCGGAAAAAGTATATAATGAATTAAAAAAACAAAATATTAGAGTATTATATGATGACAGAAAAATATCCATAGGCGAAAAATTAGCTGATTCTGATTTAATAGGCATTCCTTATAGAATAATAATTAGCGAAAAAACAATAACGCAAAGTAAAGTAGAGTTGAAAAAACGCGGAGAAGATAGGGTAGAGTTGATAAAAATAAAAAAACTGATATATTTAATGAAGAAATAACAACGAACAAAGAACAAAGAACAAAGAACAATTTCTAATATTATATGTTTTTTGTTTATTATTTTTTTAATTATGTTTGGCATAGATTTAGGAACTACTAATACATTAATTTATAAAAAGGGAGAGGGTATTATTATAAACGAGCCTTCTGTTTTGGCTTTTAACAAAAAAACAGGAGAAGTGATTGCAATAGGCAATGAAGCTAAATATATGCAAGGTAAAACACCAAGTCATATACAAGTAACTCGTCCAATAAGAAACGGCGTAATTTATGATTTTGAAGTTGCGGAAATAATGTTATCACATTTTTTTAGAACTATTAAAAAAGGCATTTTATCGTTTATTTTTAAGCCAAGTGTTTTAGCTGGAATGCCTTCTAATTTAACTGAAGTAGAAAAAGGCTCTATTGAAGATGTTTTAAAAAATGTTGGTTTGGGTAAAATAATTTTAATTGAGAACGCATTAGCAGGAGCAATTGGAGCAGGCTTTCCTGTGCAAGAATCAACAGGCTCTTTAATTGTGAATATTGGCGGAGGAACTACTGAAATAGCCCTTGTTTCTATGGGCGGTTTAGTATTAAAAAACACTTTAAATATAGCCGGAGATAAAATGGATCACGATATTATGGATTATGTAAGGGATAAATATAAACTTTTAATAAGCGAACGCGCAGCGGAAAATTTAAAAATAGAAATAGGCTCAGCTATAAAATTAAAAGAAAAAATGAATTTTACTCTTAGTGGCCGCGATGTGATAAAAGGAATCCCTAAAGAAATAGTTGTAACAGATTCTGATGTAAGAGAAGCTATTTCTGATTCATTAAACTTTATAAGAAACTCTGTAAGCGATATGCTTCATCAGATACCGCCAGAATTATCAGGCGATTTGATTTACCATAATATAATTATTACTGGCGGAGGAAGTTTATTAAAAGGATTATCCGAATTTTTAGAGGAAAAAATTGAAATCAAGGCAAGATTAGCTGACGATCCCTTAACTTCAGTTTCACGCGGGCATGGAATCATTTTGGAAAACTATAATGAAATGAAAAAAATGCTCTAAGAGTATTTTTTTCATAATTATATATTATTTATAATTTTTTTACTATCGGGAACTAAGTTCCCGATAGTAAAAATGGTTTGATAATTTTAATATTATGCGCGATGATTTTAATCTTTTTGAAATAAAAAGTAAAAAAAATATAAAACATAGATTGGGAATAGAATTTGACAATAGGCGCCTTAAACTTGCCTTAATTTTTATGTTTATAATAGGAGCTATAATTTTTTATCGTTTAATTTTAATTAGTATTATAAATGGCAAAGAATACAAAAACATTTATGCGAATAATCATTCTAAAATTGAATGGATTTTGCCTAAACGAGGAATCATATATGATTATCAAGGAAAAATATTAGCAGAAAACAATATTGAAAACAAAAGATACTATCCATTAAAACAAGCGGGTAGTCATATAATAGGCTATATTAGCAAGGAAGATAAAATAGGCGTATATGGAATAGAAGCAACTTACGAAGATTTTTTAAAAGGGAAGCCTGGATTTACAATTTTTAATATAAATAATAAAGGAGAAATAAAAGATATTAAAGAGGTAAAAGAGCCAGAATCAGGAAATAATTTATACTTGCATATAGATTATGATGCGCAAGAAAGGCTTTATAACGAGCTATTAAAGCAAATTATTTATAAAAATTCCCCAGGAGGAGCGGCTATTTTAATGAATCCGAAAAATGGGGCTGTAAAAGCTCTTGTAAGTATTCCAAGTTTTGATAATAATTTTCAATCCAAAGATGAGCTTATAAAAACTTTGCAAAGCGAACAAGCGCCTTTTTTTAACAGAGCTATTTCCGGAGAATATTCATCTGGTTCTACTATAAAACCATTTATAGCCGCAGCAGCATTATCAGAGAATATTATAAATCCTGATTTTAAAATGGAAACGCATGGCAGTATTACAGTTGATAGTATTTATAATAAAAATATAAAATGGACTTTTAAAGATTGGAAAAACCATGGTTTTGTTAATATGATTGACGCGCTCGCGTATTCCAGCAATGTTTACTTTTACACTATTGGAGGAGGATATAAAGATATAACAGGATTAGGCATAAATAAAATTGACAAATATTTGCAAAAGTTTGGAATGGGCAGTAAAACTAAAATTGATATTATAGGAGAAAGCAAAGGACTTATACCAAGTCCTAAATGGAAAAGCATAAATATTAATGAAGATTGGTATATAGGCGATACTTATAATACTTCTATTGGACAGGGATTTTTACGTATTACTCCAATTCAATTAGCTTCAGCCACTTCTGTAATTGCTAACAGCGGAACCTTATATCAACCGCAAATAGCAAACAGCGTTGTCTCAGATACTGGAGATATAATTTGGAAAAATGAGCCTAAAATATTAGAAGATAATGTCATAAAAAAAGAATATTTAGACATAATTAAAAATGGAATGAGAAAAGCTGTTACAATGGGGACAAATTGGCGTTTAAATGAATTGCCTGAACAAGTTGCTGCTAAAACAGGTTCAGCAGAAGCAGGTAATAATCGCGAAGCTCATAGCTGGGTAACAGTATTAAATTATAATGACGATTCACTAAAAAATGAACAAGGCAAGCCTTTTGTTTTATCAATATTAGTTGAAAATGGCGGTAATGGGGAGACAAGCGCTGTTCCTATTGCAAAAAATTTTTTATCGTGGTATCTTGATGATAAAAATGAAAGCCAAGAGCATTAGCTCTGTTTGGCTATTTTTTAATAAATTTTTTAAAAAAAAATTATGAAACTTACACGCGATTCATACACAAAATTAATGCAAGAATTAGAAAAAAAGAAAACTACCATAAGAAAAGAAATTTCTGATAAAATTCGCGATACAAAAGAATTTGGGGACCTTTCAGAAAATACAGCTTATGATAACGCGCGCGAACAAGAAGCTTTTAATGAAGGAAGAATAAAAGAATTAGAAAATATATTACGCGAAGCTAAAATAATTACAATAAACGCAGATAAAAGCAAAGTAAGCATAGGAGACACAGTAGAATTATCTTATGACAATAAAAAAATAGAAGTAATTATTGTTGATTCTCAACAAGCTAATCCAGAAGAAAAAAAAATATCAATTGAATCGCCTTTGGGCAAGGCTATTTTAAAACACAAACAAGGCGATATAATAGATGTGGAAACTCCTAATGGAAAGATAACATATAAAGTGATTAAAATAAAATAAGAACCTCTAACAAATTCTAAATTCGCTGTCGCTCATTAAGAATTTATTGATAACCTTGTTTTTAATGATTACATTAAAAATTAGAACATCTAATTATTCGTAAGCTCGTTTTACTCGTTAACGAATAATTGATAACCTTGTTTTTAATGATTACATTAAAAATTAGAACATCTAATTATTCGTAAGCTCGTTTTACTCGCTAACGAATAATTGATAACCTTGTTTTTAATGATTACATTAAAAACAAAAACCCCTGCAAATTTTTAATAAAATTTATGAATAAAGATATTCTTAAAGCTAAATTAGAAAAATTAGCTAATTTTAAGAGCGCGGGCATAGACCCGTATCCAGAAAAAACAAACAGATCTTTTACTAACAATGATGCTTTAAAAAAATTTAGTTCAATTAAAAAATCTATTTTTTTAGTTGGCAGAATAAGATCTATCCGTGAAATGGGAAATGTTTCATTTGCGCACATACAAGATGAAACAGGTAAAATACAAATTTTTTTAAGCAAAGAAAATATTGGAAAAGAAAAATATAAATTTTTTATTAAAAATGTTGATATTGGCGATTTTATTGAGGTTAAAGGAAATTTATTTAAAACCAAATCAGGTGAAAAAACTCTAAAAGCTGAAAACTGGAAAATTTTAAGCAAAGCTCTAAAACCGCTTCCAAGCGAGTGGTATGGTTTTAAAGACGAAGACAATAAACATAGGCATAGATATTTAGATATTTTATTTAATAAAGAGATTAAAGAAATTATAAAAAAAAAGGCTGTATTTTGGAGCGCTGTTAGGGAATTTCATATAAAGCGAGGCTTTTTAGAAGTAGAAACTCCAGTATTAGAAAATACAACCGGAGGAGCTGACGCAAAGCCTTTTATAACGCATCATAACGCGCTTGATATTGATCTTTATTTGCGTATTTCAGCAGGAGAATTATGGCAAAAACGATTAATGGTTGCTGGCTTTGAAAAAACTTTTGAAATAGGGCGAATATTTAGAAACGAGGGAATGTCAACAGAACACTTACAAGATTATACTCAATGCGAAGCATATTCCGCGTATAGCAATATGGAGGAAATGTATAAATTTTTACGCGATTGTTATAAATTTGTAGCTAAAAAAACATTTGGAACTTTAAAATTTAATATTCGCGGATTTAAAGTAAATTTAGGAAAAAAGTGGATTTTGATTGATTATGCTGCGGAAATAAAAAAGCAAACAAAAATAGATATTTGGAGAGCAACTGATAAAGAAATAGCAAAAAGATTAAATGAACTTAAAATGGAATTTGACGCAAATAATAAAGAGAGAATGATTGACAGCTTATGGAAATATTCCAGAAAAAAAATAGCAGGACCCGCAATACTTATTAATCATCCAAAAAGGATATCGCCTTTAGCAAAAGCTGATAAAAAAAATCCTGATATTGTAAAACGATTTCAGTTTATAATAGCTGGTTCTGAAATAGGACAGGGTTATAGCGAATTAAATGATCCTATTGACCAACGAGAGCGATTTGAAGCTCAACAAAAACTGCGAGACCAAGGAGATGAAGAAGCGCAAATGTTAGACCTTGAATTTGTTGAGGCTTTAGAATACGGAATGCCTCCAACCGCAGGGCATGGTTTTAGTGAAAGACTGTTTAGCTTTTTAGCGAATAAGTCTATAAAAGAATGTCAGACTTTTCCATTAACAAAACAAAAGGGGAAATAGTATTTAAAATTAAAAAAATATAATATGGAAAAATTTACTAAAGAACAATTAGAACAAAAAGCTCAAGAAATATTAGAAAAGAAAAAAAATCCTGAAATAGGAGAACCAAATATAGAACGATTAACAAATAAAGAAGAAAAAATTAAAAAAATTATAGCGCAGATTAATTTACAAGATAATGATGAGCAGAAAAAAGAAATTGAAAAAAACAGATTAGATATAAAAAACTTAAATGACGAAAGAGCGCAATTAGAAGCTCTAATTAAAGTGTGTTTTACTAAAGGACCTAATTTTGCGATAAAAGTTGCGCAAAGCTTGTCAGACAATGTGCTTGATAGTTTGCACGCCATTTTAGTTAAAAACGAAGTATATGAACAGCTAAAAGAAAAAAATATAATTTAACTTTATAAACTTTTAACTAAACCGTGTTTAATTTTTTAATTAATCCAATTTTTTTAACATATATTATTGTATTTTTTATAATTATTGCCATAATTATCGGTTTTTTTGTTTTGCGAAGATTAAAAAAAGATAATTTAGGTTTAATGTTAGGAATGTCTCTTTTTCTTATTAAAATACCGCGTTATGAAAAAAAAGATAAAAATGAAAGTATAGAATTAAAGCATTTATTAGGAATTTCAGCTCAAATGTACGCTTCTTTTAATATTTTACCAAAGCGAGCTAAAATTATTTTTGAAGTTGCTTCAAGTTATAATGAAGAAGAAATCGCTTTTTATGGAGCTTGTCCTAAAAATTTTGTTAATGAATTTAAAAAAGTTATTCACGGAGCTTATCAAAACGCTAAAATTGAACAAGTAGAAAATGATTATAGTATTTTTTCCAGTAAAGGAAAAAGCGCGGGAGCTTATATTATTTTAGAAAAAAGAAATTTTATGCCTATTAGAACTTATCATGATTTTGAAAACGATCCTCTAAATCAGGTTATTTCAGCAATAGGCAAATTAAACATAGGCAATGGAGCAGCGTTGCAAATTGTTTTGCGTCCAGTGAAAAAAAATTGGTACAAAGGAGCAAAATCAACTTTATTTAATCTTAAAACTGGTAAAAAACAAGATATTATAAAAATATGGGGAAAAACAATAAACGATGTTGTAGGAGTTGGCTCAAAACAAAATAAAGAAAAAAAAGAAGAACCTATTGACCAAGAACAAATTGAAGCTATTTCTAAAAAAATAAGCAGACCGGTTTTTAATGTTAATATAAGAATAATCGCAAATGCTTTAACAGAAATAGAAGCAGACCAAATTTTAGACCAAATGCTTCAACAGTTTTCGCAATACAGTCTTCCTAATCAAAATGGTTTGCAAATTAAAAAAGTAATCGGCTATAAATTAAAAAAATTAATATACAATTTCATATTTCGTATTTTTGAAAAAAAAACAACTATATCTTTAAACGCGGACGAAATAGCAAGTATTTTTCATTTTCCTTATCCTGGACTTGAAGTTCCAAATGTTAAATCAGTTTCTTCGCGAGATGTGGCGCCTCCAAATATTCTTCCTAATAAAGGAGAATTAGAAATTGGAAAAGTTGTATATAGGGAGGAAAATCAAAAAGTGTTCTTAAAAAACTCAGACGATAGAATGCGTCATTTTTATATTATTGGTCAAACAGGAACAGGAAAATCGCGTTTTCAACAAGAGTTGATAAAGCAAGATATTTTAGCTGGCCGCGGGGTTGGAGTTGTTGATCCTCACGGCGATTTAATAGAGGCAACGCTTACTAATATTCCCAAAGAGAGATATAGCGATGTTATATTATTTGAACCGTTTAACACTGAAAATCCAATGGGGCTTAATATGCTGGAGTATGAAACAGAAGACCAAAAAGATTTTGCTATACAGGAAATGATTGCTATTTTTTACAAATTAGTTACTGATCCAGCTATGATTGGACCTATGTTTGAGCATTATATGCGTAATGCTATGCTTGCTTTAATGGCAGACGGCAATAATATAGGCACAATGGTGGAAATACCTCGCCTTTTAACAGACAATGAATTCGCTGAAACCTATATCAGTAAATTAACTGATCCAGTAGCTCTTAATTTTTGGCGCAATGAATGGAAAAAAACAAGCGAACAACAAAAAGGAGATATGTTTGGCTATTTAATTTCTAAAGTAGGACGATTTGTGGAAAACCCTATGATGCGAAATATCATTGGACAATCGCATTCCAGTTTTAATTTAAGCAATATAATGAATCAAGGAAAAATATTTTTAGCCAATCTTTCTAAAGGAAAAGTAGGCGATATGAATAGTAATCTTTTGGGATTAATTTTAGTGTCTAAAATACAAATGGCTGCTATGGCGCGCGCCAATATGAAAGAAAAAGATCGTCGCGATTTTTATTTATACATTGATGAATTTCAAAATTTTACAACAGACAGCATAGCGATTATATTATCAGAAGCAAGAAAATATCGTTTAAGTTTGACAATGACTCATCAATATATAACGCAACTTGATGAAAAAATACGAAACGCGGCTTTTGGCAATGTTGGAACAATAGGAGCGTTTCGCGTTAGCCAAGAAGACGCTGAAATATTGGAAAAGCAATTTGAACCGGATTTTTCCCGTTTTGACCTTATTAACCTTCCTAATCGTAATTTAATAATAAAACTTTTAATTGACGGTGAAATAACCTCGGCTTTTAAAATGAAAACAATAGACTCTGAAACTGGCGATTACAGCAAAGTAGATTTAATTCGTAAAATGTCAATTTTAAAATATGGTCGCGATAAAACTGATGTAGAAAGAGAAATAATCAAAAGAGCTAATCTTTAAAAAAGTTGTAAAGTTATAAATGACAATGTAAATATTCTTATTTATGTACAATATATACTCAACATATTACACTCCTAATCAGGATAAAAAATTCCATTCCGTAAAAAAAAGAAAAAAAGGATTATCATTTTTAACTTATTTTATTATAACAACAATAGTTATAATTTTTTTCTTTATTTTTATAAATAAAGCCTCATTTTTTCAAATACAAAAAATAGAAATAACCTCAAACACACTATCAAAAATTGAACTTCCAATAAATAGTGAAATTTCAAATATTATAACCAAAAAATATACTAATATACTTTTTTCTTCATCAAAAAACATAAGAAAATATCTGCAAACTAATTTTTTAGAAATATCAAATATAGAAGTAAACAAAGAATTTTTTAAAAAAAAAATCTATATTTTTTACAGCTTTCGCGAACCTAAATATACTTGGTGCGATTCTACTATCATAAATTCAACTTCTGATAGTAAAAATTGTTTTCTAATTGACAGCAATGGATTGCTTTTTAAAAACAACAATATAAAAACCCCTGCGAAACCATTAACTCTGTTAAAAGATAAAAATATTCTACTTATTGAAAACGAATATTATCAAGATTTAGAATTAGCGCAAAAAATACCAAGCAATATACTTTATATCGTGAATAATTTTTCTTCTATATTAGAAAAGAGAAATATATATTCAAAAAAGGCAATTATTAAAAATAATAATTTAATAATTTTTGTTTTGGATATTTTAGATACTGAAAATGATTTAAAAAACATTATAGAAGTAAAATTTTCTTTAGAAAAAGATTTAGATGAACAATTAGAAAAATCATCAACTTTAATTAATTATTTAAGCAATATTGATTTAGAAAAAGTAGAGTATATTGATTTAAGAGTAAAAGAAAAGATATATTACAGATAGTTCCCAATTAAAAAAACTAAGTATGACAACATTATATAGAAAATATAGACCGCAGAAATTTGATGAAATTGTGGGTCAAGATCATATTGTTACAGTTTTGCAAAATGCTTTAAAGCAAGGCAGAGTAGCTCATGGTTATTTATTCACAGGACCTCGCGGAATCGGCAAAACAACAACAGCAAGGATTTTAGCGCGCGAACTTAATTGCAATGATTTAGATTTAATTGAAGTTGATGCCGCGTCTAATAGAGGAATTGATGAAATAAGAGCTTTAAGAGATAGCGCGCGAATTAGCACAGGAGAAAATTCTTGGCGAGTTTTTATATTAGACGAAGCTCATATGTTAACTCCTGCCGCATCAAACGCGCTTTTAAAAAGCCTAGAAGAACCGCCTCCTCAAACTGTGTTTATTTTAATCACAACAGAGCAAGATAAAATAATGCCAACGATTAAATCGCGACTTCAAATACTTCCTTTTAAAAACATAGCGCTTAGCGATATTATTTTACGTTTAGAACAAATTGCTAAAAAAGAAAAAGTTAAAGTGGATAGTAAAGTTATTAAAGCAATAGCAATAAACGCGAACGGAGGCATGCGCGACGCTGAAAGTAATTTAACTAAAATTTTAAGCATTGGAAAGCAAGTTATTTTACTTGAAGATGTTAGACATATTTTAGGCATTATAGACGAACATTTAGTGGTAAAATATATAGAAATGTTATTTAATGGAGATAAAGCAAAAATATTTGATTTTATAAAAAATTTAGTGGACAAGGGGACGCAAGAAAAAATATTCTTAAAATCGCTTCTGGAATATTGGCGAAAGCTTATATTAATAAGCGTTAATCCTGATATAGCAAGTGATATTGCTTCTCAATTGACAAAAGAAGATTTAACAATTATTATAAGACAAGCTAAAAAAGCGTCATCTCAAATTTTAATAAATTGCGCGCAAATATTTTTGCAAAGCTTTAGCGATTCAGAAAAATATCCAGAACAAATGATGGCGCTTGAAATAGCAACATTGCAATGTTTAAACTTATTCAAAAAAACTACATAGCAATCATCATCATAATAATAATAGCGCTTACTTACGCTTTATTTTATAAAAATAATGATAAAATTATTGATTTGGATTTAAAAAACGCTACTTCAACAACAGAAGTTTTTATAAGTAAAGATAATAAAATAACAATAGAGCAACCAAAAGCAAACGAAATTTTAGAAGGTATTTTGGCATTAAAAGGCGCGAGTAAAGAACCATTTACTCTAAATTTAAAAGATAGCGATAATACTATTTTATTAACACTTAATTTAGATGCTGGAACTTTTGAAAAAGAATATGTTTATGCTTCTCCGCAATCAGAAACAGGAAAATTAGAAATCGCGGATTTTTCAATTCCAGTTAGTTTTAATTTAATAAGCGGACAAAAAGTAAAAATATTTTTTTCAAATATTAGCAAGGATCCAGAATTAAAAAATTGCGAATCAACTTATCCAGTAATCAGACATACTTCTGATAAAAACCCGTCTTTAAGCGCAATAATCAGTTTACTTGTGGGTCCTAATAAAGAGGAGAAAATGCAAGGATATTTTACTAATTTGCCTTTGCGAGTAATTAAAATAAATAATTTTGAAATTAAAAAAGGCGTTGTTTATGTTGATTTTTCCAAAGAATTAGGAATTGGCGTTGCTGGATCTTGCAGAGTTGAAGCAATACGATCGCAAATAACTGAAACTTTAAAGCAATTTAAAAATGTAGAAAATGTAATAATATCAATAGAAAAAGAAACAGAGAATATATTGCAACCATAAACTGTTAAAATCACAAAGTGGCTTTTCTTTTTAGTCTTCTTTTTTTAATTTAAAACATTGCCGGGTCGTCTAATGGTAGTGACATTGGGTTTTGGTCCCAAGGATCGGGGTTCGAGTCCCTGCCCGGCAGCCACGAAGTAGAATAATTAATATTTTTCTCAAAAACAGCTCTCTGTAATTCACAGCGAGCTGTTTTAAAAATATTGCTTAAATTCTATTAATATGACAAGATATGAATATGGAAATTAAATCAGCTAAATTTGTTAAAGGGATTGTTGGCACAGATAATATTTTATATGACGGTATTTTACAGATAGCATTTTTTGGTCGTTCAAATGTAGGAAAATCAAGCGTTATAAACTCGTTAGTTAATCGCAATAATTTAGTAAAATCAAGTAATCGCCCGGGTAAAACGCAACGATTAGATTTTTTCTTGGTAAACAATAATACATATTTTGTTGATTTGCCAGGCTATGGATATGCTAAAGTTCCAAAAGAAAGAAAGGATAAACTTCGTAAGCTTATTTTATGGTATTTAATCTATTCAAAAGTTGAAAACAGAAAAATAATTTTAATAATAGACGCTAAGGTAGGACCTACTTCATTTGATATTGAAATGATAGAGCTTTTGCAGAAAAACAATGAAAATATTATAATAATAGCTAATAAAATAGATAAGTTAAAAAAGAACAGTATAAAAAAACAAATAGCGTCTATTGTTCAAAAAATCAAAAACGATAATGTAATTCCATATTCCGCAAAAGAAAAAAACGGCAGACAAGAGTTATTATTAAAAATATTTAATTAAGTCAAGTCTCCGCGCTAATTTATTTTATGTTGCTTGTTAAACTTAAAAAAATTATAAAAAAATACCTCGCGCAATGCTCGGATACGCAATAGAGCTTTTTCCAGAAAAACTCTGTTAAGCATACCTCAAAAACAATATTTAATTTTCCAATGAGTTCAATTAAATTTAAAATCATTAAAAAACTAAAAGGCGCTTTGGCTAGGGCTGGGGTTTTAAACACGCGCCACGGCGATATTTTAACACCAGCTTTTGTAACCGTAGGAACTAAGGGAACTGTGAAATCGCTCTCGCCTGAACAAGTTGCAAGTTTAGGCGCGCAAGTGGTTTTAGCAAATACTTATCATTTATATTTACAACCAGGAGATAAAATAGTAAAAAAAGCAGGCGGAATTCATAAATTTATGAATTGGAAAGGCCCTGCAATGACTGATTCTGGCGGTTTTCAAGTATTTTCTTTAGGCGATGCAATGATAACAAACGCAAGTAAAATTGTCAGCGGAAAACTTTCTGGAAATAAGTTCTTGAAAGTTCAAAAACAGAAAAAATTGGCTGAAATTGATGAAAACGGGGTTAAATTTACATCGCAAATTGATGGAAGTTCGCATTATTTTACACCAGAAAAATCAATTAAAATACAACATAATATTGGCGCTGATATAATATTTGCTTTTGACGAATGCGTTTCATCGCAAGCAAGTTATGAATACCAAATAAAAGCAATGGAACGCACTCATAAATGGGCTAAACAATGTATTGATTATCATAAAAAATCTAAAAATAGCAAAACGCAAGCTTTATTTGGAATTGTGCAAGGCGGAAAGTTTAGAGATTTACGTAAAAAAAGCGCTAAAATAATTTCCAGTATGCCTTTTGACGGTTTTGGCATAGGAGGTTCGTTTATTAAAGAGGATATTGATGCTTTTGTTGGATTAGTTAATAAAATTTTACCCGAAGCTAAGCCTCGTCATCTTTTAGGAATAGGAGAACCGATTGATTTATTTGGCGCAATTGAGCAAGGAGTTGATTTATTTGATTGTGTTGCTCCAACAAGAATGGCAAGAAATGGGACATTATATACAAAAAAAGGTAAAATAAATATTTTTAACGCTAAATTTAAACAAGACTTTAAAAGCATAGAAAAAGACTGTAATTGTTATACTTGTAAAAATTATACTAAAGGCTATATTGCTCACCTTTTCCGCGCTAAAGAAATATTCGCCGCAACACTTTCTTCAATTCATAATCTTTATTTTATAATTAATCTTGTTTCTCAAATCCGCGAATCAATTTTAAACAATAATTTTTACAAATTTAAAAAAATAAATATAAAAAATTTGAAATGCTCGCAATAAACCATTGAGAACTTTGTTTTTAAATAGCTAAGCTAATAAAATTGCTTATCATAGCAATCTTAGATATAAAATTATTTGACAAAAGTAATTCTTTGTATTAAAATGAATATATGGCTCTTAAAGATCAAATTCTTGAAGATTTAAAACAAGCAATGAAAGCGCGTGAATCTGATAAAGTGATTGTTTTTCGCACTCTAAATTCCGCCATAAAAAATAAAGAGATAGAGCTAAATAAACGAGAAAATGGTCTTAATGACGATGAAATAATTTCTGTAATTAAGAAAGAAGTTAAAAAAAGAAAAGACGCTATTTTTGAATATCAAAAAGGCGGCAGAAAAGAATTATCGCAAAAAGAAGAACAAGAATTGAAAATATTGCGAAAATATCTTCCTGAAGAAATGAGCAAAAAACAAATTGAAAATGAAGTTAATAAAACAATAAAAGAATTAAATCCAAAAGGAACAGAGGATTTTGGTCGCGTAATGAAAGCCATAATGAATAAATTAAAAAATAGAGTAGATGGTGCTTTAGTCAATAAAATTATTAAAGAAAAGCTAAATTAATTTAAAGAATTTAGTTTCTCTTTGGTAGTTCTTTAAAAAAAGAGCGGTAAGGTTATTGAGGAGGCACTCTTTCCTCCTCGTTCTACCCCCTCCACTGAGACATTGAAGGGGGGGGATATCTTACCGCACGAATAAAAAGATGGGTAGAGACATTTGTTCTAACAAAAAATACCAAAAATGTTTTTTGGTTATGTTAGAGTCTCTGCCCACTAATAATCGAGTAGGCATTCATAAAAAAAGTGCGGTAAGATTTTTTTGTAGAGGAGTCCCTTTCCTCCTCTACACCCCTCAACTGAAACGTTTAGGGGGCTTACCGCACGAATAAAAAGATGGGTAGAGACATTTGTTCTAACAAAAAATACCAAAAATGTTTTTTGGTTATGTTAGAGTCTCTGCCCACTAATAATTTAATAGGCATTCATAAAAATTATGAATGCCTATTTATATTGACAAATATATTGATTTTCGTTAATAATTAAATAACTTGTTTTTAATAAAACAATGAATAAAAATATATACAAAATAATAGAAATATTAAATAAAGACGGAGTGGTTGTTTTACCAACTGACACTGTTTACGGTCTTTGCGCTTCATTTGAAAGCATAAAAGCTTATCAAAAAATATTAGCTATAAAAGGAAGAGAAATTAAAAAGTTTTTGCCAGTATTTGTTCATTGTATGCGCAAAGCAAAAGAACTTGCTTATATAAATAAAGAACAAGAACAAATATTAAATGTATTTTGGCCGGGAAGCGTTACCTGTGTTTTAAAATCTAAAGTAAAAGATCTTAATACTATAGCCATTCGCATACCAGATGATAAGTTATTATTAAAAATTTTATTAGAATTTAAAAAACCGCTTTGGCAAACATCAGCTAATTTAACAGGATTAAATCCAGCTAAGAATGTAGATGAAATACAAAAACAGCTTAAAAATAACTTTGTAAAACCTGATTTAATTATTGACGGTGGAGAATTACCTAAAAATTTAAGCTCAACAATAGTTGATTTAACTAAAAAACCTTATAGAATATTGCGAAGAGGAAAAAGTTCTATATTAGTCCAAAAAACCTTGGAACGAATATCCGCGTAAAAAATCTTCCCAACTCATATCTCGTTTGCCTTCCGGTCGTATTTTTTTAATTTCTAATTTCTCATTTTTAACCTCAGCTCCTAATATTTGCAACCTTATAGCATTTATTTTGTTGTTATGGGTTTTTATTTTTGCGTATGTAAAAGCTATTGGCCATTCTTTATATGCCCTTATTTTTCGCTCTATTATTTCAAGAGGTTCCTTCCAATTTATTAGCGCGTCTTGTTTTTTAATCAATCTTGTATAAGTAGCTTTATTTTCATTTTGCTCAACTATTAAAAGCTCTTTGCAAGATTGCGAATCTGATTTTTTTAATTTCCCTAATATATCAATCAACAAATCAACTCCAATATTAAATAATATTTCTCCTAATTCGCGCGATGTGTATTTTTTATCAATAACAAATTCTTTTTGTTTTATAATAGGCCCTGAATCTACTTTTTCTGTCATTTTAATAATTGTAACAGCAGTGATTTTATCGCCATTTATAATAGTTTGTTGCAATGGCGACGGCCCCCTGTATTTTGGCAAAAGAGAAGGATGGATATTTAAAATACCGTATTTAAATTTTTTAATAACATTTTCTGGAATAATTTTTCCATAACTTGCAACAATGCCAAAAGAGTATTGAGCATCAAGTATTAAATATTTAGTATCTTTGCCAATAACTAAATCAGCCTTAAATTCTGTTTTATTAAGTTTATCTAAAACAATGTTAGAATAATCGCTGTCTCCAAAAAATACAATTTTCATAAATGTTTTAAATTTTATGTTTTATTATATGCCATTTATCCGCTATTAAAACACCCTGCAAATGATCATATTCATGCTGTAATACGCGAGCTAAAAAACCCTTTGCCTGAAGTTTAAATTCTTCTCCTTTTAAATTTTTCGCGCGAATATTCACGCGACGAGCTCGTTTAACCAAACCTTGTTGTTTAGGTATGGATAAACATCCTTCAACTTCATTATTATAAGGCTTAGATATTTTATTAATAACTGGATTTATAAAAACATATCCATTTTTAATATCAGGCGTGTCTATTTTTTCAAATTTATATTTAGATATTTCTCTTTGCGATTCATTTTCAAAAGCAAGTCCATCAACAACAAATAATTGCAAATTTTTTCCTATTTGAGGAGCCGCAAGTCCAATGCCTTTACATTCGCGCATTTTAATAAACATATCCAAAGCAAGTTTTTTTATATTTGGAGTTATAATTTTAATTTCGTTATTTTCAGAACGCAAAATTGAATTTTTTTTACCTATAATTAATGCAAGCATAATTCTATTCTAAAATATCAACTTCCCAATTAAAAGGAATAAATTGAAGCAAATATTTTTTTACATCTTTATTTCCAATTTTAATAATAATTTCATAACGAAACTTTCCTTTTAATTTATATATTAAAGCCGGCATAAAATCAAATATTTTTGTATTTAATTTTTTTTTATCTTTAATATATTCCAGTTTTTTATGCAAAATTTTTGCTTCATTAAGAGCCTTTTTCTGGCTTTTATGAGAAAAAGTCAATTTTATCATTTCTATAAACGGCGGATAATTTAATGCTTTTCTTTCTTTTAATTCATTATCATAAAATAATTTGTAATTATTTTTTTCTAAAGCGTTGTAAACAATATTTTCCTTTATATATGTTTGTATTAAAAAATCATTTTTAGCTAATTTTTTTAATCGCCACAAATTAAAAAAAGTATTAAGAGACGCGTTATAATCAGGAAAATTAAGCTCTAAATCAGGAGCTAACGCCACAACAGTATAAAACTCTAAAGCTTTAAATTTAAAAATAGCGCTAGTCGCAATAATAAAATGTTTATTGTTCATTATTCCTTGTTCATTATTCGCTGTTTTTGTTTCAGAATCAATATATAAAATTTTTGCTTCACTAAATAATTCTTTTAATTTTTGTTCAACTTGCTGCGCGCCAAAACCAAAAAGCCCTAAATTATGATAACCGCATTTATCACATATTTTAGGAACATCTGTTTTATATAAACAATAGTGGCATAATAAATACGGTTTAATCGTTTTAACAAGAAAACTTTGTTTTCTAAGAATGTGATAAGTAAGAGTAATACTGCAATTTATACATTGTGGCATAAAACCGCAATCTCTGCAAACAACTAAGCGAGAATGCCCTTTACGATTTATATAAATTAAAGTTGATTTTTTTTCCTGATAATTTTTGCGCAAAACATCAAAAATATTTTTAGTAAAAATATCTCCATAGGACAAATTCTGTAAATCAACCAATTTTACATTGTTATTCTTTTGATTATTCAGCAAACTGTTTCCAATAGCAAGGTATGATGATAAACAAGGAAGAGAACTTTTATTTTCAATTATAGCGCCTGTTAATTTTGCTAACTTTTTTGCCACTTTAATTGCATTGTAATGAGGTTTTTGATCCCAAGAAATATGCGATTGGTCAAGTTCTTCATAAATAACAATTTTCTTTAAATTATTATATGGCGCGAAAAGAGCAGATTTAACTCCGCGGATTTCACTTATTTCTCCATTTTTTATTTTAGAAAATAAATCAAATTCTTTTTTTAAACTTAAACGCGAACTAAGTTCAATCTCGCTTTCAGAATTTAAATTCCTGACATATTTCATAGGGTATAAATACAACACCTGTTCAGTATTTTTACTATTGGAAGTTGACCTTCCAATAGTAAATTTAAAATTTTTAAAAACAAATTTATCTGGATTTTTTATCAAATACAGCGGCACAAATTTTTTTAAAACAATTCCAAGTGAAGTAAAGTAATATTCACTTATCCATTTAGCTAATTCAATTTGATAAAGAAATAATACAGGTTCGTCAATAATTGAGTATTCAATAGGCTTTAGCGCAAATGAAGCGCGTCTAAGAGCGATTTTTTGATGTTTAATAGTATCGCAATATAAAACTAAGCCCGGATATTTTTTATTGCGCATTTTTATTTCTGTTAAAGACCCGATATTTAATTTTCGCGAGCTAAAAAAACTAATTTCTTGAGAATTAGGACGAGGAATATTAGTTAAAGGAACTACTTTAATTAGAAACATAATATTTAGTTATAAAATATTAATTATAACATTTAAAAATATTAATTATTATCTTGACATATTAATTTATATATTGACTTATTGTGAGGCGAAATCGAACAACAAAGTTATCAATAAATTCTTAACGAACAATAAATAAAATTCGGAAACTAAGTTTCAGACAGTTAAATTGCTTAAAAAAATAAAAAAGAGTATAATAAGATATTTTATGAATATATTTGGCGTTAAAATTCGTCCTATATTAGAGAAAAATGTTTTAAAACTTAATTTTAAGAAACAGCTTTTTTTAATTACTCTTAATCCGGAAATTTTATTGAAAGCTTATTATAGCGCTAATTTTAAACAAATTTTAAATTATTCCACTTTTCATACTATTGACGGAATAGGACTTCAGCTAATCGCGCGTTTTTTATATAAAAAAAAATTAAAACGCGCAACAGGGTCAGATTTATTTATAAAACTCTTAAATAAAATAAATATAGAAAATAACCACAAAATATTTTTATACGGCGCAAGCGAGAATAATTTGAATAAAGCGCTAAACCGTATTCGCTATAATTATCCCAATATAATTATTAACGGCATTCACGGCAATATACCTAAAAAAGAAGCTGTTAAAATGATAAATCAAAAAAAACCGGAAATACTTCTTATAACACTTGGTGCGCCTAAACAAGAAGTATTTTTATATAATTATCTTTTTAAAATGCCTTCAGTGAAACTTGCTATTGGTATTGGCGGAGGAATTGATTCATTTGCCTATCCATATCTAAGGGGTCCTTTATTTATGCGTAAAATTGGTTTAGAATGGTTTTGGAGGCTTTTAGTTCAACCTTGGCGAATGCCTAGAATATTCCGAGCCACAATTATTTTTCCAATTAAAGCAATAATAGAAAAATTTAAAAACAAATGATAAATTTAAACACTAAAAAACGCATTCACATGATTGCTATAAAAGGCGCTGGAGTATCAGGATTAGCGCAGATTTTAAAAGGATTAGGGCATAATGTGTCTGGTTCTGATACTGCTGATACATTTTTTACTGACAAAATTTTAAAAAAAACAGACATTTGTGTTAAAACTCCTTTTTCTGTTAAAAATATTCCTCAAAATATTGATTTAGCAATTTCTTCAATGGCTTACTTAAAAAGCGATAATATTGAAATAAAAGAGCTTAAAAAACGAAAAATTCCAATTTTTGGATATGCAAATGCTTTGGGAAGTATTTTTAATCAATATTACGGCATAGCCATAGCTGGCACGCATGGTAAAAGCACAGTATCAGCAATGATCGCATACATTTTAGAACAAGCAGGTTTAGAACCTTTTGCTTTAATAGGCGCGGAATTGCTTAATTGGAAATCAAACGCCAGAATTTCTAAAAAACTACAAGCTAATCAGCAAATTAGCAGACCAAAAAATATATTTCAAATTAAAAGCAAGAAACAAGATTCTTATTTCGAGCAAAGCAAGAAACAAGATTCTTATTTCGAGCAAAGCACGAAACAAGACGAAAGTTCTTATTTCGAGCAAAGCAAGAAACAAGATTCTTATTTCGAGCAAAGCACGAAACAAGACGAAAGTTCTTATTTCGAGCAAAGCAAGAAACAAGATTCTTATTTCGAGCAAAGCAAGAAACAAGAATCTTATTTTGTTATAGAAGCTGATGAATATAAAGAACAATTTTTAAATTACAAGCCTAATATAATAGTTTTAACTGATATTGATTTTGATCATCCAGATTATTATAAAAATAAAAAAGCTTATAAAAATGCTTTTAAAAAGTTTATTAAAAATATAAAAAGAAACGGTGTAATTATAAAAAATAATAAATTAATAAGTAAAAATTATGATTTACAGTTAATAGGCAAGCATAATCAAAGAAATGCTAATTTAGCGTATTTAACTTGCAAAAAATTAGGAATACAAGACAAAGTTATTAAAAAAGCTCTTATTAAATTTAAAGGAACGCGCAGACGTTTAGAAAAAGTAGGCAAGTTTAAAAATGCCACTGTGATTGACGATTACGCTCATCATCCAACAGAAGTAAAAGCATCTTTATTAGCCTTGAAAAAAGAATATCCAAATAAAGAATTAGTTGTATTATTTCATCCTCATACATTTTCGCGCACTAAAGAATTTTTAAAAGAATTCGCAAAAAGTTTAGAAATTGCTGATAAAATTTATTTACTTGATATTTACTCGTCCTCTCGAGAGAAACATTCAAATATTACATCGGATGATATAATAAAAAATATTAAAAAAGAAGCTAAAAATTTAAAAACAATACTTTACGCTATAAAATTTTTTAAAAAAAATTTATCATCAAAACAAGTGTTAGTAACAATGGGAGCAGGCAATGTTTGCAATGTTGCTTATTCGCTTTGCTCACAATTAAAACCTCTAACAAATTCTAAACTCGCTATTGCTCGTTAAGTATTTGTTGATAACCTTGTTTTTAATGATTACATTAAAAATTAGAACATCTAATTATTCGTAAGCTCGTTTTACTAGCAAACGAATAAATTGATAACCTTGTTTTTAATGATTACATTAAAAATTAGAACATCTAATTATTCGTAAGCTCGTTTTACTCGCAAACGAATAAATTGATAACCTTGTTTTTAATGATTACATTAAAAATAAAAACCTGCTTCGCAGAACTTTGTTTTTAATGATTACATTAAAAATTAAAAAATGAAAATTGAAACATATAAAAATATTGGCAATGTTTGCCAAGTTACTGTAAAACCTAATTCCAAGCAAAAAAAACTTATTAAAATTAACCAAAACGAATTTGTGGCTTACATTAAAGCAAAACCAGAAAAAGGAAAAGCAAATATTGAATTAATAGAATTATTATCAGAAAAGTTAAAAATCGCTAAAAATAAAATTTGGATAAAAAACGGATTAAAATCAAGATATAAAATAATTTATTTAATAACCTAATAATATATGCGTATTGGAATTGATTGTCATTATACACACTCTAAACCTCGAGTAACTCAATATGTTGTAAGCTTGCTTTTATCATGGAAAAACGCTGGCTATTTTCGCACAAGGGAAAATAGAATTTTTTGTTATTTTAACAAAAAAGACGATTTAATAAATAATTTTCCTGAAGAAGTAGAAATTGTTATAAGTAAAAACAAAAACAATGCTTTATTTGAACAAATTGCGCTTCCAATGGAAATATCTAAAGATAAATTGGATGTATTTTTTTCGCCTTATCTTTTGCTGCCGTTTTTTTCATTTAAAAAATCAATTATCACTATATATGATATTTCTTTTGTGAAATATCCCAAAGAATCAAGCTGGAGAAATTTCTTTGATCATAAATATCGCAAATATTTATCTAAACGAGCTGCTAAATCTGCAATTGCGATTATTACGCCTACAGAATTTACTAAAAAAGAACTAATGAGTCTATGGAGTATTCCAGAAAAAAAAATTTATGTTTTACCATTGGGCAGTAATATTAATTTTCATAAAACGCAACTTTTAAATTTTCCGCGCCAAGAATTTATTTTATTTAAAGGATCTATTTTAACAAGGAGGTTTCTGCCGCAAATAATAAAAGTTTTTTATGAAATAGCAAAAAATCATCCCGCGCTTCGCTTAGTGATAATTGGAAAAGATTTAACTAATCCTCCGCAAAATATAGATAAACTAATAGAAAATGTAAATTATAATCTTATAAGAAAAGCTATTACTCGCTTTGACAAAGCATCGGAACAAGATATGATGACTTTTTATTCTCAAGCAAAAGTATTTATTTATTTATCAGAATACGAAGGATTTTGTTTATCCATAATAGAGGCAATGA
>Ga0209542_10002846_pt1 | contig 38102 bp, 39 predicted proteins | sample RifCSPhighO2_01_FD_184028 | JGI IMG/M metagenome (GOLD analysis project Ga0209542, IMG submission 184028) | Soil microbial communities from Rifle, Colorado - Rifle CSP2_plank highO2_0.1 (SPAdes) (version 2) | ecosystem: Environmental > Terrestrial > Deep subsurface > Rock core/Sediment ... | reverse complement strand
GCGGCGGTTTTGCAGAAGACGTTATTGCGCCGTTCTGAACGTTGCGGGCCACGTGAGGTTCATGTTGCCGCTCGCATCGGTCGCTGATGCCACGTAGTAGTACGTGGTATTGGGAGCAAGACCGGTGAGTTGCACGACATGCGCCATGCGGAAACTTGCATCTCCGACGGCCGTTCCTGGGAGGGCCGAGCCCTCAAAGAGAGCGAGCGGGGAAGGAGCGAAGTGCACCTTCGCCATCGCCGACTCATTCGTGCTGAAGCGCACAAGTGCCGTCGTACTGGCAGATGCATCGACTGCTACCGCCGCAATGACCGGGGCCGACTGATCTCCAGACGAGACACCGCCGCCCGCAACAAGGTTGAGCTGCAGAAGCGTCTTGGGGCCGACACGACCGTATCCGGTCGTTGCCGCGCTGCCAGAGCAGACGATCTCCTCGGCGCACTGGAAGCGCATCACGGCTGCTGTCGTGAGGTTGCCGAAGTAGCCGGTCACGAGACCTTCCGGATAGTGCGACGTCCTCGTCGCAAGGAACGATTGCAGAGCAGAAACATGCGCGCCGCGCGAGCCGATGCTCATCTGCTGCGTAAAGGTAACGCTCTGGGCATTGGCGACGTAGATCGCGCCAAAGCTTGCGAGAAGCGTGATTGCCACGATCGCAGGGACGAGCTTACGCTGAACTGATGTTAATTTCATATTCGTGTGTGGGACTAACTAATAACGGCAAAGAACACCCGCATCCTGTGACGCTTCGAATTCCATCGTCTTACGAATGTCATGAAGGGGGGGTGAAATAGCGTGCCGGCAATGCCTCAATCGGGTCGTGTTCCCGCCGTGTAGCGGGACACTCCCTCTCGGCCCGTCGGCCTGCGAGAAGACCCTCATGAGGCACTGCCGACTCGCTATTATTTGAGAGGGAAAGTGCGAAGACCCCAAAGACGCATATATCCGCTCGCTGTGGTTGGGAATAGAAAATACGAATCACTCGCGGCTTTCGGTCGAATGTAGTATAAAGACACGTAAGAAAGCCTCATTTTTGGCGTCTTCTATGCAGGACATCGAACAGTCGTTCCGCGATGCATTTGAGCGTCACGCAGACGAGCTCTTCCGGCACGCCGCGCTCCGCCTTTCAGACCGCGATCGCGCGCTCGAGCTCACGCAAGAGTGTTTCTTACGCTCGTGGCAGTATGTCAAAAAAGGGCAGGAGATCCGCGAGATGCGTCCCTTCCTCTTCAGCACGCTTCGGCATCTGATCATCGACGAGTACCGCAAGTCGAAATCATTCTCGCTCGACGCGATGATGGAGAACGACGAGGGCGGGGTGATAGAGGCGATGCTTCCACGCGACGATACGAACACGCTTGAGGCGGCGATGGATAGGTTCGATTCCAAACACGCGGTCGGCGCGATACAAAGACTCCCCGAGCTGTACCGCGAAGTTCTGACCATGCGTTACGTTGAGGACCTTTCCTTGAAGGACATTGCCGCGCTCATCAAAGAGAGCGAGAATGTCGTTTCGGTGCGATTGCATCGCGGTCTCAAAAAACTCCACGCGCTTCTCGAACTTGAATAACAATATGAAATTTTTCTCACAACTTAAAAAAGACGCACAGGATCTCCGACTCTCGAAGCCGGAGAGGGAAGCGATGCTGCTTGCACTCGAACAAGAAATGCAGGCGAACCCTCTTACGAAGAGTCCGTTTATGGTTACGCCGAACTCCTACTTTACATACGTGGCGCCACGCTCGTTTGTGGCGCTTACCCTCGTGCTCGTTCTTGGACTTGGTGGCGGAAGCGCCCTCGCCGCAGAAGGCGCGGTGCCGGGCGATTTTCTGTATGCCGTGAAGCTTGGGCTCAATGAACACGTCCATGCCGCTCTTGCGACGAGCGTCGAGGCAAAGGCGTCGTGGCATGCGGAAGCGGCCGAACGGCGCATGAAAGAGGCCGAAGTACTCTCGGCACAAGGTTCGCTCACTGCCGCGATAAAATCGGACCTTGAATCGAATCTGGATGAACACGCGAAGAAGGTCGCGGAGGCGGTGGGTGCCGTCGAGCAAGAAGATCCGGTCCTTGCCGCGGATATTGCCGCGCGCTTCGAATCGTCGCTCGCTGCGCACAGCGCGCTTATCGCGCGTCTTTCGACAGAAGCGAACGAGGAGGAGAGTCGTCGTGAGGCGGGCGATTTCGCGCGCTCGCTCAAAGAGCGCGAACGCACGCTGGCTCTCGGCGGAGCAGGTGTTTCAATAGAGGCCAAACGCGACCACTCGGGCGCAATAGCGGTAAAAACCTTTGCGAAGCAGGATGCGACCACTCTCTCGGCCTCGATAGAGATACAAGATGCGGACGATGCCGTCATCGCGCGGCTTGGCAAGAACGCCTCCACGACCCTAGAAAAAGCCGAAGTGCGCTTCGAAGCGTTGAAGGACCGTTTGTCAGCCTCAACGACCGCGCGCGTCAAAGCCCAGATAAAGGGGGTACGTAAACAGATCCAGAAATCACAGGGCGATGGGGTGGAGGGCGGGAAGCGCATAATAGAGAATGCGCTCAAAGATGCCACCACGATCAATGCCTTCCTCGAAGCAGAAATGCAATTTGAGGGCCGCGCGCTTCTACCTTCTATCGATGTAGAAGTATCGAGTAACGGCGAACACCATGAGGAAGAGAATGATACTGCAGTCCCTCTCGTAAAACCGCTTTCTATCTAAAGCCCGCTTCATCTGTGAGACAATGCGGGAATGGCGCTTTCCGAAAAGCGGAAGGGTGAGTTTTATATTTTGGCTCAGTCGATCGTTGCAGCATTCCTTCCCATCGCTGCAGTGCTTTCCTTTGCAAACCTCGGCAGCATGACGACGCTTGCCTGGAGCACACTCGTTGCCTGCATATGCATGGGAGCAGTGCTGTTCTATCGCGGGACACTTCGCGAGTTGGCCAATATGATGCTCTGGAAATACTGCGCTCTCGTCGCGTTTTTCATTGGCGTTCTCCTCTATGGGCTCTATTACGCGGCACTCACCCTAACGACGCCGGGCAACGTCGCTATTGTGCTGCTCTTTGAGGTGTTTACCACCTACGCATTCTTCCGTATGTTCAAGAGCGAGACGATGCCGCTCTCGCACATCATCGGCGCGATCCTCATGGTCGTGGGCGGAGGCGTCATACTTCTCAAGGATCTCTCCGGCATCAATATCGGAGACTTCCTGATCCTGCTCGCGGTGATGTTTGCGCCGATAGGTAACCTGTATCAACAGGAAGCGCGCAAACTCGCGAGCGGCGAAGCGGTTCTCTTCTTGAGGTATTTGCTTTCGGTCCCACCGCTTTTCATACTCGCGTACTTTTTCGACGGCGTATCCTCCTTTCGCGACATCTATGCTTCGTTCCTTTTTCTTCTCATCAGTGGAGTTCTCATTCTCGGTATTTCTAAATTGTGGTGGATCGAAGGTCTGCATCGCACATCGGTGCCCAAAGCGATCGCTCTTGCGAGCGTTGCTCCTGTCCTTTCCTTTCTTTTCGCGTGGCTCGTCCTCTACCAAGAGCCGACGCTCTATCAGCTCTTCTCGCTCGTTCCTTTGATCATCGGCACGCTTCTCCTCACCGACCATGTACGATTCCCCCGGCGTATTGGCGTCTAGTGAAAGGAAAGGACGACACTTGCATTTGGAACGCAGTAGGAGCATATTGCCGGTATTCGACCAGCAATTATAAGATTTATTACTAGGTTTTAAGCCATATATGAGCAAATTCGCACTCGTTTCCGCAGCTACAGGCGTGCTTCTTTTCGCGAGCGTCGCCTCGGCACAGGTCTATTACCCACAGACATACACGCCGACATACAACTACAGCAATCAGACCTATACATCGGGGTACGCGCCAGCGTACAACACGCAAACCTATCCATCGACGTACGTAGCAAACCCGCTTTCTATCGGCACGATCTCTACCTTCACGAACTCGTTCGCGAACTGCACCATTTTGACGAGTAACCTTTCGTACGGAATGCGGAATCCGCAGGTCCGTGAGCTGCAGAGGTTCCTCGTAAGTTTGAATTTTCCGGGCGGCGGAAGTTGGATGATCACCGGATACTTCGGGCCCGCGACGCGGCAAGCAGTGCGCAATTTCCAGCAGCAATCAGGCCTCGCGGTCTCGGGCTACCTGGACGCTTCGACGCGTGCCGCGATACAGACGCGCTCATGCGGATATGGCATGCCCGGCTATCCAACGAATCCTACGTATCCGACATACCCCACGTACCCAACCTATCCTACCTACCCAACCTATCCGAACATTGGCCTCTCTCTCACGTCCGCATCGGTCTCGAGCGCGGCCGTCGGAACATCGGTGACGCTGTACGGAACCGGCTTTGACGCATATTCCAATACCGTATACATCGGCGGAACGCCCGTCACCGCTCCCGGCAACGCCACATCCATTACGTTCTCTGTTCCGTCCATTGCCGCAGGCGTCTACCAACTCTACGTCACGAATTCACGAGGCACCTCGAACACTATGACGTTCACGGTAACGTCCGGCACGACTGGCTGTTACAACAGTTCGTACAACTACGGATACAACTACAACTACAATTACCTGCCTACCGGTCAGGCAGGCAACTACGGATACTCCTGCGGTCAGATAAATATCTCTTCACTCATTCCGCAATCCGGACAGAGCGGCTCGAGCGTGACCATCTATGGCAGTGGATTTTCGACGACGGGCAATTCCATCTACTTCGGGCAGGGAATAATCTCAAACGTGAGTTCATTCAACGGCACCACGCTTACCTTCACCGTGCCGACGCAGCTCGGCTCGCAATTCGTTACGACTGGCACATACCCGGTGTATGTGCGGAATGCTTCCGGACAGACAAGCAACACGATCAATTTCAACGTGACGTCCGTCGGAAGCGGGCCTACGAATGCGCCCGTTATCACGAGCGTGAACGGTCCGACCTCGCTGAATGTCGGTGTGCAAGGCACGTGGACTCTGAACCTGAATGCGCCGGCCGGCTCGTACGTTACGACTTCGGTGCAGTGGGGCGATGAGAATTACTACGGCTATACCGCGACATCTCCGCAGAGTACCTACGTCTCCGGCAACCAAGCGTTGACCTTTACGCACACCTATCAGCAATCGGGTACGTTCACGGTGCGCTTCACCGTATCCGGCCCGGGTGGCACCAACACCTCTACCCAGACGGTGAACGTCTCGGGCAGCGGCCAAACCGGACAGCTCTCCCTCTTTGCGCTTGAACCGAATTTTGGACGCGTGGGGAACGCGATAACCATCCGCGGGACCGGCTTCACCTCGAGCGGTAACGACGTGCACTTTGGTGTTGGCGGGTCGAAAAATCTCGTCAGTCAGGTAAACGGCACGCAGATAACGTTCATCATTCCCGCAGCGATCTCGCCGTGCGACCTCATCCAGTCCGGCTACTATTGCGGAGCGCCGACGACGCAGGTCACGCCGGGCCAATATTCCATCTACGTCACGAACAGCACCGGCGCGACTAACGTATTGCAATTCACTGTCCAGCAATAAGGAGGGCGCACCCCTACGAGTACTTGGATTTTCTGCAACCTTCGGTTAAGAAAATCTCGGCGCTCGCGAATATACGCAGCCCTTGGGGTCGTATATTTTCCTGCTGGAAAATTACTCCCGCTCGGCCCGACGGCCTGCGCGAAGACCCCAAAGTCCGCGCATATCCGCTCGCTTGAGGATGGAAAGAATCCTCGGCAGCGCCGCTCCGCACTCTCTGGTAAGATGGGATTTTAACCCATGGATGACATTCGCTACATACGAAGAGAGCCGCGGCAAAGGACGCGGCGTAGATATGGAAAGATGGTCCTTATACTCGCGCTCGTTGTAGCAGCGATCATCCTCACGTATGCGCTCTCGAGCGGACGTTTTGCGCGCGCATACACGGTCGTCTTACCGACCGACCTTACGCGCAGCGAGATCGCGGAGACGATAGGCACCGACCTCAAGTGGAGCGAAAGCGAAAAAAAGGAATTTGCTGCCACATACGCCACGATGCAGTGGATGGCGTTCAATACCGTATTGCCTGCGATTTTTGAGGAGAAATTCGATTGGGGTGCCGATGAACGCGAGATATTCCTTACCTCGTCCTCTCGATATAGTTCGCCGGAATACGACTTTCTTTCGACCGTATACGCACCCGGCACCTATACGTTCGGGGGCCGTGATTCATTTGCGAGAATTGCAGACGCGCTCATCAAGCCGGTCGCCGCAACGACAAGCCTGCAGGCGTACGTGGCAGGACACATTGAGCAGAACGCCGCAGTAAACGTCGTACGACTCGTGCGCTCAAATTTCGAGAATATGCCCGACCTCGTGCCGCTCCCCCCGCAAGACCTCACACTGGACAGAAGCGAGAGCGGCGATAGGATCCTGCGCTTCACGACCGTTTTCTATAACAAGGGGAAAGGGCCACTCGAATTGCGCGCGGATCCCCAAACGGCGGGCGTGCGCAGCGATATAGAGCGCACCGTTTTTCAGCGCATTTACCGGAGTGATGGTTCGTGGCGGCAGCGTCCGGCCGGCACATTTCTCTGGCACCAAGAGCATTTGCACTATCACTTCGCGGATTTCGCGGTCTACGACCTTGAAGCGGTCGAGACTAAGACGCCGCCGCCGGACCTTTCGGGCGTGCGCCAAAAGTCGACCTTCTGTATCCGCGATGTGAGCCTCGCCGATGTCGAATTGCCCGGAAAGGCAAAAGATGCCGCGTACAAGATCTGCGGCAAAGAGCTGCAGGGCATATCGGTCGGGTGGGCCGACACGTATTTTTTCACATATCCCGATCAACTCCTCAACATCGAGGATCTGCCAAGCGGGACCTATCGGCTTAAGTTCATCATCAATCCATCGGACCGTTTCGATGAATCTGATATATCCAACAACATATCGAGTTCGCTCATCAAGCTCGACATGGAGGGGCATACCGTGGAAGTTGTCGGTGAGGAGCCGAAGGAGTATCCTACTGTAGAACACGTGTATCCCGAACAAGATTGCCCCGCATGTACTGGATAAAATACATTCTCGTCATAGGAGTCGTGATACTTATTGGCGTGTCCTATTTTTCGTCGCGAAGTGCGCCAGACGGAGTCGCCGTTACGCCGATGCCTCCGCCCCCAGCAACATCGACCCCGCGGATCGAGATAGTCGCAGAGGGGCTCGAGATACCGTGGGACGTTGCGTTCTTGCCCGGAGGGGATCTTCTCGTATCAGAGCGTCCCGGTCGCGTCGTCAGGATCGGAAAGAACGGCGTTAAGACGTCTATCTCATACGAGAGCGACGTACGACATCGCGGGGAGGGTGGGCTTCTCGGACTCACGCTTCATCCCGATTTTGCGAAGAATAATTTCGTCTATCTCTATATTTCCACACCAGATGGCACGCAAACAGCAAACCGCGTAGATCGGTACCGACTAGATGGGAACGCGCTCGTGGAGAGAAAAACTATTATTGAGGGTATTCCAGGAGCGACATACCACGACGGAGGCAGAATGGAATTCGGACCTGATGGATATCTATATGTGACGACGGGGGACGCGACCAAGCCGGCGCTTGCGCAAAATAAGGATTCACTCGGTGGAAAGATCCTTCGTCTCAAAGACGACGGAACGCCTGCACCAGGAAATCCCTTCGGCACGGCCGTGTATTCATACGGACATCGCAATCCACAGGGTCTTGCTTGGGATAGCGACGACAAGCTTTGGGAAACTGAACACGGGCCCACGGGTGAGGCAGGTCTGTGTTGCCGCGACGAGCTCAACCTCATTGAAGCCGGCGGCAATTACGGATGGCCCACAATTACTGGAAACGAAAAACGAGAGGGTTTGAATGCTCCTCGGCTTATCTCGGGGACAGACGATACATGGGCGCCAGCGTCTCTCGTGTACTTGAACGGCAGTCTATTTTTTGGCGGGTTGAAGGGCGAGGCACTGTATGAAGCGGTGCTCGACGGAGAGCGAGTCGCACAATTTAAAACTCATTTGAAAGGAGAGTATGGTCGGATACGCACAGTGCGCGCCTCGCCCGACGGGTTTCTCTACATCACAACAAGCAATCGCGATGGCCGCGGCACTGTACGCACGGGCGACGACAAGCTCATCCGCGTCGATCCCGCTCAATTGTAAGCACTGTGGAGGTCTTCCTTCACCAAACATACAGTGCAAGACTTGGTATACTCAGACGTCTATATTCGTATGAACGTCATAAAAGCAGCGCGTTTCCTTTTTGTCGCACTGTTTTTTCTTGCTGCGTTTGTTTTTCTTATACCCATTTCTGTCGACGCGGCAACGATGTCGAGACCCTTCGAGATCTCGGGCTGGATTCCGTATTGGCGTACGGCGACCGGGACTGCCGACGCGCTCGCGCACCTCGATACGTTTACTGAAGTGAACCCGTTTACCTACAGCATGAAGTCTGACGGCACCATATTCGACAACGGAGATACTCTCTCGGAGCCGTGGCTTGCGCTGCGTACGCAAGCGGCTACAAAAAATATCCGCTATATACCGACCATCATGTGGAGCGACAGGGAAGCGATGCATTCGTTGTTGAGCAAGCAATCCACGCGCGTCGCGCTCGCTAAATCCATCGCCGCGCTCGTGCATGAAAACGGCTTCGACGGCATTGATATCGATTTCGAGAACAAAAAAGCCGAGACACGAGACTATTTCTCCACCTTCTTGAAGGGCTTGAAAATGCGTCTCGGCGAGAAATGGCTTATGTGCACGATCGAGTCACGCACACCACTTCTCGACCGTTACTGGGGCGCGACGCCCCCGCCCGACGCGGGCATGTACGCAAATGATCTGAAGGCGATCAACCAATACTGCGATCGTGTGCGGATCATGACCTACGACCAGCAGTCGATCGATGGAAAACTTCGCGAAGAAGCGCATGCGCGGGGCGAAGTGTACGGACCCGTCGCGGACACTGCCTGGGTGGAAAAATCCATCACGATGATGAGTGAGGAGATCTCGAAAAATAAATTGATGATCGGCGTCCCCACGTACGGCTATGGATACGATGTGACGGCCTATGCGAACAACGAATATATCTACGACATCCTCTTTACCTTCAATCCCGGATATGCGTACCCAATAGCCGCCTCGCTTGGTCTTGCGCCGCACCGCGGCTCCCACGGCGAGCTGTACTTTACCTACCTTGCTAACGCCACAACGACATCTGCTAGTGCGACGACAACTCCCTCGGAGCCCACGCCACCTCTTGCAGGCAATTCAGCTTCCGCCGCAGCGAGCATGATTGCGCAAGCCAACAATACGAACATGTCCTTCCGGCTCCTCGATTGGCCTGATGCCGAATCGATCCGTCAGAAAGCCGAACTCGCAAAGAAGCTGGGCGTGCGCGGTATCTCGATATTCAAGATCGATGGGGGAGAAGACCCAAATATGTGGAATGTGCTCGCTCCGTACGTCGTCGCGCAAGCGCCTGCCGTCTCGTTCACGCGAACGCTTATACTTGGCTCAAGAGGTGCCGACGTACGCTCACTCCAAGTCATTCTCAATTCCGACACTCGCACGCGCATCGCCGTAAGTGGTCTTGGCTCATCCGGCAACGAGACGGAGCTCTTCGGCTCCATGACGCTGCGTGCGGTACAAAAGTTCCAAGAACTGCACGGTATTGCAAAGCGCGGCAATGCGGGCTTTGGCCGCGTGGGCCCGGCCACGCGCGCAACATTGAATCAACTTCAGACTCGGTGATACCATATCGGGATGAAACGACCGATACCGGAAAGCGAAGAGCGTTATAAAGAAATGCTCTCGCCGGAAGAATATGCCGTACTACGCGAGAAGGGTACGGAGGCGCCGTTTACGGGGCAATACGTGCATGAAAAAGCCGACGGCACGTATGAGTGCAAATCATGCGGGAATCCGCTCTTTGATTCGACGTCAAAGTTCGATTCGGGGACAGGGTGGCCCTCGTTTGACGAGGCCTTGCCAGGCGCAATAGAGCAGCATACAGACACTTCGACCGGTATGCGCCGCACCGAAATAACGTGCGCCCGGTGCGGCTCGCACCTCGGGCACGTCTTCGACGACGGCCCGACTGCTACAGGTAAAAGATACTGTATTAACTCCGTCTGCTTGGATTTAGAAGAAAAGTAAAAATAGAAGGCCCGGCGCATGCCGCCGGGCCGTCGCGAGACTGACTTATAGTCTCACATTCCTAACAAGATCATCGAACGACACACCGAGCTCTGTACAGAGAGAGATGGTGAGTGTCCGCACAGGACTTGCTTTCCGGTCGACCTCGTCCACCGCTGCTTTGGTCAGCTCACTGAGGCGTGTCGCTGAGCGCTTGAGAAAGACGTCCAGGTCGTGGGGGTGGACTCTATATCCTCCGCCGCGATACGTGAGGAGCAGAATAAGACTCTTTCGTGACACCGACAGGATCTCCGTCGAGCCTTTCCCACACAGTTCGTCTTCCGCAATACCCTCGCTTTTAGTGATCGCAGCTGCGACCGCGAAGAACCTGTCGTGCAATCCCGGGGATAGAAATTGCTTGGCGAGCAGAGACGCCTCTTTTTTCCCCACGTTTTCTGGCGCTAGAGGAAGCAGGGCGCGGATCTTCGGATCTGCACCACGTGCGATGGCTCGATCTATACGACTCTTCGTGCAGACCAGTAACTCCTGCAATTGCCGCACGTCATATTTCTTTTCAGTGTGTAGCCACTGTATGATCGCATCTTGTACGTAGCCCATTTCCGGACTCGTGTGTGCATCAAACGCGCTGCACTCTTTGAAACCAGCCCGCTTTAGAACGACAGCCGTGATCTCATCGCGTGCTTTTTCCAGTGCGCTTCTCGTATCTATCCCGTGAGGTTCCGAACTGGCCACGGAGCTTCGGAAGGGCTTCACGGTGCTGTATTGCATGGGCATTCGGTCCGCCTTTCTGTTGAACTGGGCCTTTCGCCATTCTACGCATGCGCGATAAGAATTCCAGCTTTTTACTGCGTCGTAGTATGATGCGGATTATTACTATATAAAGGGTCGATATGAATAAGGGCATGACTGATTCGGACCTCACCATGATGAGCCTTTCCGGCAGCGGCAATCTTCTCGTCTTCACCCGGGTCAACTAATTCGTTGCTCACCTACTATGAGAAAACTCATCATCACTGTTTTGGTCGTGCTCTCTCTCCCGATCTACCTCCTCATCTACAACCCCTCGATGCAGCTCGGGGGCCTCGGTCTTATCCTGGGCGGCATCGGCACCGTGATATCGCCCCTCACCATACTCGCGCTCCTCGTGTATATCATTCTACAAGAGTGGAAAAAGTAAGTGACGTTGGTGATAAACTGGGCGAGATGAACCTCTCGTACCAGCGCGTACTTTTTCTTGCAACGTCTCTCGTAGTGCTGCAGGCCATCGTTCTCTTTTCGCTCGGGCAGCCGGCGATCTGCGAATGCGGCTATCTGAAATTCTGGGAGGGAGAGGTACTTTCGAGCGGGAACTCGCAGCATCTCTTCGATTGGTATACGTTCAGTCATGTCATACACGGGTTTGTCTTTTATTGGATCTTGACGCTCACAGCCCCTCGACTGTCGCTCCGGTGGAGGTTACTTCTTGCCCTTGGCGTCGAAGTAACCTGGGAAGTCGTGGAGAACACGCCGTGGCTCATCGACCACTATCGGCAGCAGGCCCTCGCGCAGGGGTACGTCGGCGACAGCGTGATCAATTCAATATCCGACACGCTCGCGGCCGCGCTTGGTTTTCTCATCGCATGGCGAATGCCCATTCTCGTTGTCATCGCACTCGCACTCGCAATGGAACTCTTCGTCGGCTACTCGATACGTGACAATCTCACGCTCAATGTGCTCGGTTTTTTCTATCGCCCGGAATTCATTGCGACGTGGCAGGCCCCATGAGATGGCGGCCTCGCCTATCTCACGGGGCAGGGTGGATGAAGGACGGTACCATAACTCCATCAAGACTTTAGGTTCATAAGCGTATATAGTGAGCGCATGAACACGGTAGGTACATGGGGACTCGCAACACTCGTAATCCTCGTATTCGGGGTGGGCATTTGGTATTTTGTCGCTCCGCAATTAAGGCCGGTAGAGCCGGCGCCTACACCGCCTCCCCCACCTACGGTCGAATATCGGGCCGCAGACATCGGTATCTCGCTGCGCTACCCAGACACCTACCAGCTCGAGGAAAAGGATCTGAGCACGGGGCAGCGCAAACATACAAGCGTCATACTGACGCGAAAAGAAGATCTTCCGCCACCGCAAAATGGGGAAGGCCCGCCCACCATCACTATCGACGCGTATCAAAACGACATCGAAAGATATCCCATCGACGTATTCATCCGCAATACGAACTTCACCAACTTCAAGCTCTCGCCCGACGGCGCGATCGCGTCCTCGACCGTGAACGGCGAACCCGCGGCATCCTTCCGCTGGTCGGGATTGTATGAGGGACGCACGGTCGTCGTCGTAGAGGACGCATGGGTATACACATTCTCTGTTACGTACCTCATACCGCAGGATGAAATAATCCTTGATTTCGAGGCTATTATGGATACCGTCGAATTCGCCGCGCCGAGATTTCCTTGACCGTAGGTCATAGAAAATCCAAGTACTCTTGGGGTACTAAAAAAGAAATTGTCTCAAAGTACGGTACCATCTCTTGATGGTACTCATACGGCTCCTTAAGGCGCTCCTCCTTCTCGCGCTTGTCGGTGGAGTCGCCTATGCGTATCGCGAGCCGCTGGAGCGCGTGATCCTCCAGGCGTATGCAAAAGTGTTTCCGTGCAACGCGCCTATTCAGTACACGATAGGCGATATCGACGGGCGTTTTGGAATGTCGCGCAGTGAATTCCTTTTCGTACTGAACATGGCAGAAGAAGTATGGGAAAAGCCCTCGGGGAGGGATCTGTTTGTATACAGCGTAAGCGGCGCTAGCATGCCCGTACATTTCATCTATGACCAGCGCCAAGCGACCACCGCGAAATTGAGGGAGCTTGATGTCGCTGTCGATAGAAGCGTAGCTTCGTACAACAAGATACGGGCCGAGTATGAAGCGCTGCGTGCGGAATATCTACGTGAGCGCGCGGCATTTGTTGTTGAGGCTTCAGATTTTGAGTCTGCACAGGCAGCGCATGCACGTGAAGTGCGCGACTGGAATGCCCGCGGAGGCGCGCCCGAGGCAGAATACAAGAAACTCCAAGCGCAAAAAGCCATGCTCGAAGCGCAATTGGCTGCATTGAAGCAGAAGGAAGTGGCATTGAACGCACTGGCAGACGATGTCAACGAAATGGTCGGTGCGTTGAATAAAATGGCGCGGGATCTGAATCTCGACGTCGCGCAATACAACACGGTCGGCCGCGCCCTGCCCGACGAATTCGAGGAAGGTCTGTACACAGAATCATTTGGGGAGCGGCACATAGAAATATACGAGTTCGGTTCGCGCGAGAAGCTCATCCGTGTTCTTGCGCACGAATTCGGTCACGCACTCGGCTTGGAGCACGTGGATGAAGAGGGCGCTATCATGTACCCGCTGAACAGGGGAACGAGCGTGAAAGCGGCGGCTGGGGATATTGCCGCCTTGAAGGCGCGCTGCGGGGTAGAATAGTGGTATGCACACGCGGCAATTACATCACAAGCATATTGCGATCGGATTTCTCGTCGCGCTTCTCGCGGGAGCGGGCCTCGGTTTTTATTTCGGCTACGATGTCGGCTGGGAAGCAGCAGTCTCGTATCTGACAACGCAATAGCCGCATTCACGAGGACGTTGACAACTCCTTTCAGACAATCTTCATCGGCATTCGTATACAAAGGCGTAAACGGTCGATAGGCGAGCGGGCGTGTTAGTTCATAATAAAAAATCGTATGGCCGACGAACAAAAAGAGAAGCAGGCAAAGGACCGAGAACGCGACCAGGAAGAGAATCGCAGCGAGGATATGAAGTCTAAGGAAGACCAGGACCGCGAGCGAGAGCAGCTCAAAGTCTGACCTCCCTCCGCAATGCGCCGCACCACGCGGCGCATTGTGGTTACCGACCGTGAGCGGGGTCGGTCGAGGTCATGAGGCACATCATGCGCTAGCGGCGTATGATGGCCCCATGTTTGAAGATCGGAGAGAAGCAGGAAGGAAGCTCGCTGCCACTCTTTCTGAATATGCGGGTAAAAACACGCTCGTACTTGCGCTGCCGCGTGGCGGCGTCGAAGTGGCCTTTGAGGTCGCGAAAGCGCTTGGCGCTCCACTCGACACCATCGTGGCGCGAAAGATCGGTATGCCGGGAGCGCCTGAATATGCCGTGGGCGCGATCGCTCCCGGCGAAGTCCGTGTCGTCGAGCACGAAGTACCCGGCATAGACGCCGTGATCGCACGCGAATCCGAAGAAATACGCCGACGCATGCGCGTCTATAAGAGTGGCTCCTATTCCGGGAAGGAGAAACCAGACACGATACTTTTGGTCGACGATGGAGTGGCGACCGGGCAAACGGCGCTCGCGGCACTTGTTTCACTTCGCGCCGCGCATCCGAGTGCACAGCTGGTCTTCGCCGTGCCCGTCGGGGCGCCGGATGCTCTGCAGCGCATCGCACAGCATGCGGATGGGGTCGTTGCCCTCGAAGCTCCTCAAGAATTCCGGGCCGTCGGGGAATGGTATCGTTCATTTCCGCAGTTGAACGATAAAGAAGTTATAGGGTATCTTGTACGGGCACGTAGGGTGATCCTATGAAAAGAAATGCGCTCAAAGTCGTCGTAGCGATAATAACGTTGTGCGCCGCGCTCGTATTCGCCGATACCGCCGTACGCGCTTTATGGTACGCACCGGACACGGAGATCTCCGTGCCGGATCTCGACGAAGATCTGAAGGAATATCCGGCCGAAGACCTTCCCGTGCGCTTGCAGATACCCACACTCGATATCGATGCACATGTGCAGCATGTGGGTATTACCGCCAAAGGCAACATGGCCAACCCCAACAACTTCACTGACGTCGGCTGGTACAAATACGGCCCGCCGCCGGGCTACCGAGGAAGCGCGGTCTTTGCAGGGCACGTCGACAACGGGCTCAAACTTCGGGGGATCTTCAAAGAACTCCATACCATACAAGCGGGCGATGATATATACGTGATAACGAAAGGTGGTACGAAGAAACACTTCATTGTTGAGGAAGTAAAGTCGTATCCGTACAAAGACGCTCCCGCAGAACTCATTTTCAATCAGCGGGACACGGCGCGCCTCAACCTCATCACCTGCACGGGCGCGTGGGTCCCCGGCGAGAAAACGTATGATGAGCGACTCGTTGTGTTCTCAAGACTACTGCCTGGATGATATGACGCTCCAACTGACGGCCGTCAATGATAGCGTCATATCCCGATCGGCAATAACAAAAGTCGAGCGGTGATATACTGCCGGCATGCTTCGTGAGCCATTCTTCGATCCCGGCAAGACATACGAACAAAATTGGAAAGAAGGGCCATTTGCTGGATTTGCAGACGGCGTTGTGTTGCCGCTTGGGGAGCCGCGTTTTGATTTTCTTGGAGAGAAACTCTCATATCCTATTGGAATTCCCGCGGGGCCGCTGTTGAATGCAAAATTCGTTAAGGCGGCGCTCGACAAAGGCTTTAATGTGCCGATACAAAAGACTGTGCGTAGTCGCGTGCGCGCGAGCAACGAGTGGCCGAATGTATTGGGCGCCGACATCGAAGGCGATCTCACGCTCGAAATGGCACAGAAGCCGATAGTCGTGCGAAACGAATACAAAGAGCCGCTCTCCATCACCAATTCGTTCGGCAATCCATCGTATGAGCCGGCAGTGTGGCAAAAAGACCTGCGCGAGTGCGTAGCATACGCAAAGCCGGGGCAGCTCGTTGTGTGCAGTTTCGAAGGAACTAAGTGGGAGGGATTTTCACACGACGATTACATTAATGATTGGGTGCAGGGGGCACAAATGATAAAGGACTGCGGCGTGAAGGTCGTCGAGACCAATTTCTCGTGTCCCAACGAAGGTGCAGCGTCGCTCCTGTGCTTCGACGTGCCGAAAGTAAAGCTCATCACTTCCGCGATAAAAAAACAAATTGGGGACACCAAGCTTGTCATCAAGATCGCGTTTTTCGAAGAAGACGAATTGCGTGAATTAGTAAAAGAAGTAGGGAACATCGTCGATGGCTTCGCCGCAATCAACACCATCCCCGCGCCTGTCGTCACTCCGGAAGGCAAACAAGCATTACCGGGCGCGCACCGCGTACGAAGCGGCATTTGCGGCCACGCAGTCAAATGGGCCGGACTCGACATGACCCGCCGACTCAAAGCGCTTCGTGAAGAATTCGGCATGAAGTATGCCATCGTAGGAAGCGGCGGAGTCACGATCCCGAGCGATTTCAAAGAGTACCGTGATGCAGGAGCCGACGTCGTCATGACAGCAACCGGTGCCATGTGGAATCCATACCTCGCTCAAGAAATTAAGAAAGAATATCCCAATGCATAAGGCACTATGCCTGCCCCGTTGGAAGCTCTGCTTTCCAATGGGGTGGAACCCCTACCTCGCAAAAGAAATCAAAGAAGTTTACCCGAACGCCTGATTGATCAACGCAGTGCGAGTGAAACGATAAGTGCGATATCCACGCGCCGCATTGTTTCTTTGTCGAGGACCCCCAGTTTCTTTATGAGACGGGTTTTGTCGATGGTGCGGACCTGGTTAAGCAGAATGACGGACTCTTTGTCGAGCCCCGTGCCTTTCGGAATATGCACGTCCGTCGGGTACAACCTACCGCCGTCAAACGACGTTATCGCAGCAATGATAGTGAGACTGCTGTGTTTGTTGGCGATGTCGTTTTGCAAAATAACAGCGGGCCTGGTTTTCTTTATTTCCGCGCCAACCGTGGGGTCAAATTTGACCAAATACACATCACCCCGTTTCGGCTCTATAGATTTTCCCATGAGGCACTGATCGCATCCCACTCTTTCGCGATCTCGAGGTCGCGCTTTGCGTTCGCGACCGCTCCTTCTTTGAGCGCTTTATGCAGCTGCTTGCGAGAGTGCTTAGTGAGGTACAGATTGACCGCCGCAGCGATGAACCGGCTGCGATCGCCGCGTTCGACCGCACGGTCGATGCGCCGAAGAGTCTCGCTAGGCAAACTGATATTGACCCGCTGGTACGTGCTTGTATTCATATGTGCAAGTATACACACTGGCGGTGTGTAGTGTCAATGATGTGCACGTGGAACCCGTATCTTGCGGAAGAAATCAAAGAAGTTTACCCGAATGCGTAGTGGGCGGGCCTACCCCGACGCCTAAAACGGGCAGGCTTACCAGAACGCCTGTCCCATGTTTTTTGTCCCTGTGTCCTAACATCCCAATACTTCACTATAAAGTGAAGTATTGGGATTCCACGTCAACCAAAAAGAAAAGCCCGGCGCGTGTACGCGCCGGGTTGCTTCAGTTGAATTCACAGGGTTCGGAAGAAGTTGACTGCACCTTCGAAGTTCTTGAACGTGACCTCTCGGCCAAGTTCTGCCCCTGTCGCTTTCGCGATTCGAGCAAGTGCCTCGTTGAGATACAGCGTCTTCGGCTCCTCCGGAAGCACTTCCTCCATCGAGCGCAGCTGCTCGTTGGTATAGCGGCCGCGATTGGGCCACCACGGAAGGGTCGACATTAGCGCATGCTTCTTTCGACGTCGATCGGCTTCTTCGAGAAGAACGAGTGCGGCTTCCACGTCCTTCAAGACACTGTCGACACCCTTACTCTCCTCGCTACCGGTTCGCGTTTTGCGCTTGCGCAGCCTGCGAGGATCGTTGACGGTCTTGTAAGTGAAGTCTCGGTTGAGCCGCAGGGGATAGCGATCCTCCAATAACTCAATCAAAGGACTGCGTTTCTTCTCATCGCGCTCTTCCGGAGACATACGCGTGAGACGATACCGACTGGGTTTCCAAGTGGCCACCCACTCGTCGTTGTCGGCGATGAACGGCAACCAGCGCATCGTGTCTGAGATCTTCTCGCCGGGAATGCCGACCATGATGAACGCGTGCACCTGGATACCGGCGTTGTACAGATTCTCCAGGATTTCCGAATAGTGCTCGGGCGGATTCCACTTCTTATTTTCTTGCGAGAGCGTTTTTCGCGAGAGGCTCTCGAGTCCCAGTTCTACTGCCCGACAGCCGCCGTCGTAGATCTGCTTGCACCGCTTGGGATCGACTAGATGCTTGTCGACGATCGTGTAGCACTGCAAGACGGCAGCGTGCCCCACGGCCTTCAGAGCATGTCCGAGATTCACGATGTCGTTAATCCCGAACGTTTCGTCGAAGATATCGAAGCGAGACGCGCCAAGCGCTTTCATGTGCTTGGCAATCTGCATCGAGCTCATCTTGCGCGGCGGCTGTTCATAGGTGTCGCTACCGGCATGGATCCCGCAGAACGAGCAGCCGAATGGGCAGTTGGAGATGGTGTAGAGCGGCAACACGTCGTCGGGGCACCAAATAGTGGCTCCGCCGTCGAAGTGGGGCGTAGGCAAGTCATCGAACGGCGTGGGTGTTGTCGTCTTTTTGTTGACCACCACGTTGTTTCCGTCGAACCACACAACCCCCGGCACCGAACAAGGATCAAGTGTCTCTGCAAGCTCACTGAGTGGCTGGAAACCTTCCGCGTACACGATTGCGTCGCAGTGGGCAAACAGCTTCGCGAACTCAGGAAGCTTGTAGGCATGTTCCATCCGCGCCCAGAAGTTGCCTCCGATGACGACGAGTGTATCCCGACATGCCTCGTGGATACGCCGTGCCAGCAGCCAGCCAGGAACGAGTTGCCGCTCGTCGTTGATCGAAATTCCGTACAGCGTCGGCTGACTTGCCACGGCCATAGGGACTTCAATCTCGGTGATGTACTCGTTCCAGAGGTTTCGGTCACCATTCTCGATACAGCTGACAAGCGATTCCACTGTACCGTCGTACCCCGCGGCCGAGTAGTGGACGTTGGTACGCAGAACGGCGAACTGGTCGCTGTGTTCATCCGGAAGAATGCGTCCGGAAATGCGCTCAAGCGTCATCCGCGCCTCATACAAAGCGTGGACGTCACTTTTTGGGTCTCGAATCACAGCGAGCGCTTCGACTGCCTTAGCGCCGCCGAGCATGCGAAGTACATACTCGAGGGCGAGGATATGTGAGAAGCGCTGCCGCACTTTGTGCCCCAGCTTACGCAGCAGGGCAGTGAGAATCGCGACACCGTACTGATGGTGCCATGGGGACTGGCCCATTGCTGAGCGCAGGTCGATGAGGTCGGTTACCATCGTTTTCTCCCGATGATGAGTGAATTCTCAAGGTTCTTGGAACCTGTAGGATATTTTCCAATAACACTTGACAGAATCCTAGGAAAGTGTTGTCAAATCGAAACGACGTTATTGTCGTGCGCTTTTGCGTTTAAATCCTTTTCAAGTTGCGTGTCGATGTAGCTAAAAAGGGATTTCATCACCTGCGCGATCTTTTCGTCCTGAATGAGGATCGCAACGGGATAGTCTTCGGCGAAAGAAATGATATGCACTTTATCTTCGTACGTTGCCATTTCTACTTCGAAGGGGAATCCTGGTGGTAGTATGTGCGTGCGGCGATTTTCTTTAGCGTCACGCGACTGTTCTTCTCGGGAAATAGATGTGTCTGTTGCGATTTGATAGCGTCTAACGCCTGCCGCAGCGCGTTTCTTCACATACTCTCGCACCCACGGGCCAAGAAGCTTGTATGTTGCGTCGGTACCACTAAACCCGTAAATGGTTTTGGACGGATTAGCAATTATAGAATCCATCACCACCTTTTTGATTCCCTCCGTGCCTTCAAAATACTGGATGGATGGGTACTTGCGTTCACGGCCGGCGTTCTTTGGCTCCAAAAATGGGACGATTTCTCGCACCTTCGAGATACCGATCTTGAGCTTTTCTTGCATCTGTTCGATGTAATCGACAAGCAGATTTGGCCTAAGCGCACGCCAGGCTAGCACGCCGCCTTCCTCGACGGAGCTTACAAGCCCGCGCTCCGAGAGGGAGCGCAGAATAGGGTAGAGAGTAGTACGATTTATCTTGGTTTTCTTGGACATAAGCGACACCCGAAGAGCTGCTTTCGCCTCAAAAAGCGTCATCAAAACGGTAATTTCGCTGGGCTGTAGTCCTATGTCAGCCAGCGTTTCAGATAGGTTATGAGCCATTGGTTCAGGCAGAGTCATATTTTGTCTACAAACGCAGACAGTATATAGCATTCGGACACGCTGTCAAGAATGGTCAAGGTGGCGCAATGTTTCAATAGCTTGGCAACACCCTCTCTGCGAATATGGCATACATGGCATATACAAAGAACCCGCACATGCCCGCAGTCAGGCGTGAGGCGGTGCAGCTGGTGAAGTACCGGGGATGGTCGATGCGGAAGGTGGCGAGACGATACGGCGTCCATCCTTCAACGGTCATGAAATGGTGTCGCAAGGACCCGACTGGTGGTTGGCGCGAGATACCCACCCTCTCGTCGCGTCCCAAAACATCTCCGCGGGCGCTGCCGCATGAGATCGTCGCCGCCATCGTCAAGAAGCGCATCGGTCGACGACGCTGCGGACAAGTGATCCATCGGGAACTCTCGGCTGATGGCATATCGGTGTCGCTCTGCTCCGTCCAACGAACATTGAAGCGTTCGCATTTGTTGAAAGAACGCTCTCCCTGGAAGCGTCCGCACGATGCGACCGAACGACCATACGCGACACATCCGGGCGCTTTGTTGCAATGCGACACGGTGCACTTCCTTCTTCCGGACGGGACGAGGCTCTACGTATACACGCTCATCGATCTGTTCAGTCGTTGGGCATATGCGGAGGTCTCCTTGAAACTGCGAGCGTACAAAAGCGCTTCGTTCATCACGCGTGCGCAGAAAAGAGCATCGTTCACATTTCAAATGATCCAAACTGATCACGGTCCCGAGTTCTCGACCCGCTTCACGCATATCCTTCACGGAAGAAATCTCTCTCATCGTCATTCTCGTGTCCGGCGATGCAACGACAACGCGCACATCGAACGGTTCAACCGGACGTTGCAGGATGAGTGTCTGACCGGAGTACCGAGGAACGCCGCCTCATTTTCGAAAGCAATATCAAAATATCTTCCGTACTACATCAACGACCGCCTCCATATGGGCATCGATTTCAAAACACCCGCTCAAATGCTCAAGGTGTTGCCAAGGTCTTGATTACTTAACGGGTGGGGTCTGGGCCATGCCGGAGCCCTTTCTGTCAACGGCCGTGCGCAGTGTATAGTGGGCCTGGAAACATTATTTAATGAAGTTTAGCTAATAATTCTTGAACAGTATGAATAATACGATCGTGTGGGTAGTCGTAGCGCTTCTTGCGATAGGCGGCCTTTGGTGGCTTGCGACGAGCGGAAGTGGAGGTACACCGGTCCAAACGGAAGGACCATTTAAGATCGGCGTCATCGCGCCGCTTACGGGCGACGGAGCGATCTACGGCGAGCCGATGAGAAATGTTCTCGTCATTGCCGCCGAAGAGCTCAATGCGATGGATGCAGCGACGACGGACGATATCGAACTCGTAATCGAAGATGGTAAGTGCGACGGCACGGGCGGAGCGAGCGCCGCGCAAAAATTGGTCAACGTGGACAAGGTGCAGGCCATTCTAGGAGGATTCTGCTCCGGCGAGACGATTCCTTCGGTGCCGATAGCTGCTGCAGGGAAAGTAGTTCTCTTTTCCCCGAGCGCATCAAGCCCTGCGCTCACAGGCATCAGTCCCTATTTCTTCCGCAACTACCCGAGCGATTCGAAGCAAGGCGAGGTCTTGGCGGATGTAGCCAACAAAAAGGGATACAAGACAATAGCGTTCCTCACAGAACAGACTGACTACGCAACAGGTCTCTACAATTCGTTCAAGACAAGCTTCGAGGCCCTCGGAGGCACAGTGACCAATGAGGAATTCCCGACAGCGAACACCGATTTCCGCTCGACCATCACGAAGGTGAAGGCGGCCGCTCCTGACGCTGTCTTTATCTCAACCCAGACGCCGCAGGCGGCGGAGCGCATCCTGAAACAGATGAGCGAACTCGGATACAAGCCACAGCTCTTCGTCTCCGACGTGACGATGGGCGAGCCGGAACTTCTGATGAAGAACAAAGCGCTTCTCGAAGGTGCGATAGGCGCGGAGTTCGTTCCGGACACCGCGAACGCGAAGCTCTCGGCGCTCATGGCGAAGTACAAGGCGAAGTATGGAAAGGACATGCCGTACATCGGCTACATGTCGACGACCTATGACGCAGCGTACGCGATAGTGGATGGCATCAAGGCGGTGGGCTACAGCGGAGAGGCACTCGCCGCGTGGTCCCGCACCATAGCGAATTGGGAAGGCGCTTCCGGCGCAACCACGATAGGAGCAAATGGTGATCGTGTGAGCGGACACAAAGCGGAGATCGTGAAGGACGGGAAAGCAACATTGCTGACCCTGTAAACAGGCGAATCTCTCAAAAGGAGAGACGCAAAAACCCGCTCTTGAGCGGGTTTTTGCGTCTGGGCTCGCGGCTATATACTTCGGGAACATGGAAGTCATAATTCAGATCGCGCTCAACGCACTCGTAGCAGGCTCGATTTACGCGCTCATCACGCTCGGATTCAACCTGCTTTACAGCACTACCCGATTCTTCGACTTGAGTTATGGCGCGATAGCGGCCGTGGGCGGATACATCGTATACTGCCTCTACAATCTTCTCGGCCTTAATTTGTATGCGGCGATAGTTCTCGGAATTCTAGGTGCCGGTGCGCTCGGATTTTCGTGTGAGAAGCTCATCTACCGCCAATTGCGTGCGCGAAAAGCGTCGAGTGCCGTGCTTCTCATCGCATCCTTGGGCGTGCTTCTCGTCATCCAATCGGCGTTGGCTATTCTTTTCACGAGCCAATTCCACATCATCACGCGCGATCTTTCGGCAGAGCGCGTGTTCACCATTTTCGGCGGGACCATAACCGAAGTTCAAGCGATCATATTTCTTAGCGCGATCACCATCATGCTTGCTCTCGGCGCGCTTTTGAAATTTACGCGCTTCGGTAAGGCCGTGCAGGCCATAGCAGATGATGAGGAGGTGGCAAATGTCGTCGGGATCAACAGCGAGAAGATGATCGGTATCGTGTATTTCATCGGCGCAGCGATCGCGGGCGCGGCCGGCATCGCAACGGCGTTCGACACGGGTATCATGCCCACGCTCGGTCTCGCGATACTCTTGAAGGGTGTTATTGCCGCTATCGTCGGGGGTATTGGTAACGTGGTCGGGGGAGTCCTCGGCGCATTCGTGCTCGCCGCGATCGAGAACACCGGCGCATGGTTCTTCTCCGCCGAGTGGCGTGACGTGATCGCATTTCTAGTACTTATCGCGTTCCTCCTTCTTCGTCCGCGAGGAATATTACCTAAATGATATGGAGTATCTTGTTCACACGGTAGTTCTGGTCTCGATATATGCAGTGCAGGCGATGTCGCTCAATCTTCTCATTGGTGAAACAGGGCTTGTGTCCGTTGCGCAAGCGGCGTTCGCGGGTATTGGCGCATACGCGGCGGTGGTGCTCATGACAATAATGGGAGTGAATTTTTTCGTTGCGTCGCTCATCGGCGCTCTTGCAGCGGGAACGGTCGCGTTCATCGTCGGTATTATTTTCCTCCCACTCAGACAGGTGTATTACATTTTAGGTACCGTCGGATTCAATGTTATCGCATGGAGTGTTTTCCTTAATTGGAACGAAGTCACAAAAGGCTCGCTCGGCATCGCGGGCATTCCGCGACCGGTCGTGTTTGGTTACGCGCTAAGCGAGAATGCGGCATTCTTGGTCCTTTGTCTCGTGTCGGTCGCGTGCGTGTATGGTATATCCGCGCTCATAACGCGTTCCTCGCTCGGACGAGTTCTCCATGCTATTCGAGAGGACGAAGACGCGGTCGCGGTGTTCGGATACGCGACCACGCACTACAAAGTATTTATTTTCGTCGTCGCAGCCTTCATCGCTGGATATGCGGGAGCGCTTTTCGCCTCCTACCTCTCCTATATAAGCCCGACGAATTACATCGTACCCGAATCTATCTTCGCGCTTTCCATCGTTATCCTCGGCGGACTTGGCTCGGCTCACGGGGCGATTGTCGCCGCATTTCTGCTTGTGGTGTTGCCTGAAGTGCTGCGCTTCGTCGGATTTCCAAGCGAGCTCGCGGGACATCTGCGGCTAATGTCGTATGGCCTCATCCTCATTTTCTTTATGCTTTATCTGCCAAAGGGCCTTTTTGGGAAATTTAGAATATGAACCTTCGGACCCACCAATTAACGAAGTCGTTCGGCGGCGTACATGCCGTGGATGGTGTCGACGCGCGTTTTGAGGCAGGCAAAATTACCGCACTGGTCGGACCCAATGGATCGGGCAAAACGACGCTCATCAATACCATCACGGGGCTGTACTCCATTGATAATGGTACCGTCATCATCGGAGAGGTTCGACATGCGAAGATGCGCCCGTCGATGGTGGCATCTCTCGGCATTACCCGCACGTTTCAGAACTCGCGGCTCATCCAACAAATAAGCGCGCTCGACAATATCCTTCTCGTCCTCACGAAGCGTAACGTATTCGCCGCCCTCTTTGAGCGCCACGGGAAGCGGCATCTTGCGGAAGCCGAAACTATTTTGCGAAAAGTGGGACTGTGGGAGAAGCGGGACGAGCACGCTGAAAATCTTTCATACGGACAGAGGAAACTGTTAGAGGTTGCTCGGGCGGTGTCGACGAAGGCGAAGATCTACTTTTTTGATGAACCTTTTGCTGGACTATTTCCAGAGATGGTAAAAACAGTTTCCGGCATATTGCGCGAATTGCGGGATAGAGGCGCAGCCGTCGTCCTCGTCGAACATGATATGGCGCTTATTCGTGAGATAGCCGACTATTGCTATTGCATGGATAGCGGCAAAGTCATAGCGGAGGGCACGCCCGAGGAAGTATTACAGCAGTCCAACGTTATCGAAGCCTATCTCGGGAAGTAAATAGTCCAAAGTCATCAGTCATTAGTATGAAAAACGAGACACTGCTTATCTTGAACAATGCGTCTGTGCACTATGGCGGTGTGAAGGCGCTCGACGAAGCAACGCTTTCGGTAGACGAAGGAGAGATCGTCGCCGTGATGGGCCCAAATGGCGCTGGCAAATCTACCGCGCTTAAAGCGCTTATCGGCCTCGCGCCGCTCTCAAGCGGGAGCGTTCTGTGGCACGAAAAGACGATCCTTCCCATCCCGCATGAAATGCCTGGCCGCGGCGTTGCCTACGTCCCGCAGGGCAGACAAGTTTTCAAAAGCCTTACGGTATATGAGAATCTCGAATTAGGCGGCTACAGTCTTGCGAATAAAAAGGATATTCAGAACAACATCGGATCGACGCTCCAGCTTTTTCCCGCGCTTCGGGAAAAGATGGATGTAAAAGCCGGACTTCTTTCTGGCGGTCAACAGCAGATGCTCACGATAGGACGCGGTCTCGTCGCTGATCCGCGCGTCCTCCTCCTCGACGAACCGAGCCTCGGCCTCGCACCCAAAGTAGTTAAGGAAGTATTCGAAAAAGTGCGAGAGATAAACGAGGCGAGAAAAATAGCGGTTATCATCGTAGAACACAGCATTAAATCAGCACTTTCCATCGCGCATCGCGCGTACCTACTCTCGCAAGGTCGAGTTGCTTACGAGGGTAATGCCACGGATGTGGAGAAAAGCAGGCAGTTGGAGAAGATATTCCTCGCCGCTCCATGAAAGAGTCGCTCATGGATATGCATGTTTCGGAGTCGCATATTTTTCTGCTGAAAAATTGCTCCCGCTCGGTAGGGGGTCCGACCGAGGGAGGACGACGCCCTGCGCGAAGACTCCAAAATCATGCATACCCCCTCGCTTAGAGGAAGAAAAATACACGAATGCTATGCCAACTTATCTCTCACAATACATTTCGCAGCGAGTAGGGCGTGCAATTGAAGAGCGTGTCTTCCCGGGATGCGTCGTCGGTGTTTTCGAGAGGGGCGAGCGAATTATCCTACCGTTCGGGAGTTTTACGTACGAGGTCGACTCCGAGCGCGTGCAGAAACATTCCATCTACGATGTTGCGTCCATAACGAAATCCATTCCGACGGCATCGCTCGCGCTCCATCTCATTGGTGAGCGGCGGCTTCGTTTGTCGGATACCGTGCATGCCTTTCTCCCTGAATTGAAGAATCATCGCGGTGCAACCGTGAAAGACCTACTGACCTACACGGTACGTGGATTACAGCTCTCGACGCTCAAAGACAATACCGCAGAGGATATTCTCGCGCATGTGTTTGAATGTGGCTTTTTTGCTCCGCCCGGCAAGCCTGAATACACGAATCTTCCCGCGCTCTTGCTCGGACTCATTGTCGAGCGCGTCAGCAAAGAAACGCTCAATGCCCTCTCGCAGCGAATTTTCTTCGATCCGCTGCACATGACGCGCACGACTTTTTCCCCCTCCTTCGCCCCATCCTTCGCTATAAGCTTCGGAGGGCGCAGCAAGGCTTCGGAGGGCAGGCCCTCCGATGTCGAACGTTGCGTACCGACAGAGATAATCGAGGGGAATGAAATCCGAGGGATCGTTCACGATGAAAGTGCGCGCGTCTTCGCCCGAGCCCGAAAGGCTGTGGGCCATGCCGGACTTTTTTCAACCGCCGACGATATCTTGACCTTCCTCGAAGCCCTTATTGCCGGCACATTTCCCGCTGTGGTGAGAGGTGCCCAAGAGGGGCTTGGGTGGCAGCTCGCTGATGAGCGTTTTATGGGGAAAGATGCAGGCAAGCGCACGTTCGGAAAAACGGGGTTTACTGGTACGTCTGTGGTTTGTGATGTCGAGCGCGGCATTGCTCTCGTCATTCTTTCGAATCGCACATACCCCAAGCGTCCGCCAAACGACGACGCCATCTATGCTTTCCGCCGCGATATTGCCGATATCGTCCTCGGAGCTAGATAGTACAGCGTTTTAGCCGAGATATGCTACATTATGCCTCTGTATGTGTGGGATATTTGCCTATACGGGAAAGGGAAAAAAGAACGCCGCGGAGGTGCTTTTGAAAGGTTTGGTCTCTCTCGAATACCGCGGATACGACTCCGCCGGTATTTTCACGCCTGAGAGCGGCAGCATAAAGACGCCCGGCGCAGTTGGAGAACTAAAGAAAAAAGTCCCCAAAACGTTCGTCGGCAAAAGCGGTATCGCACATTTGCGTTGGGCAACGCATGGCGAGCCGAGCGAAAAGAATGCGCATCCACACTCGAGCGGGACAGGTGAGATATGGGTCGTGCACAACGGCATCATCGAGAATTTCAAGGAGCTACGGAAAAAATTGGAAGGGAAGGGGCACGCGTTCGTATCGGATTCGGACACGGAGGTCATTCCGCACCTCGTTGAGGAATATTTGAAGACTGAAAAGGATTTCGAAAAGGCGGCGATGAAAACGCTCAACGACATTCGCGGTACGTACGGCATCGCGCTCCAGTACAAGGGCGAGCCCGACAAGCTCATCGCCGCGCGCATGGGCTCGCCCATCGTACTCGGTATCGGAAAGGATGAGCGCTTCATCGCCTCTGACCCTTCGCCGATATTGCCGCACACGCGCAAGGTTATCTTTCTCGAAGATGGGGAAGTTGCGGTCTTGACGCCAAAGGCGCATAAGGTCTACAAGCTCGATTCTTCTCCCGTGCGCCGCGGTGCGATGAAGATCGATTGGAAGGCGGACGAGGCGCAGAAGGGTGGGTACGAACATTTCATGCTGAAAGAGATAATGGAGGGACCAGAAACGATAGTGAATACGCTCCGCGGGCGTCTTATTCCTGGGAAAGGCATGGCCAAATTGGGTGGACTCGAGAGTGTCGCCAAAAAATTGGCAAAGATCGAACGCATCATCATCGTCGCGTGCGGCACGGCGTACTACGCGGGCCTGATAGGGGAATACATGCTCGAAGAGTGGGCGGGCATTCCCGTCGAGGTAGAACTCGGTTCGGAGTTTCGCTACCGAAAACCCGTCATCAACGAGAAAACGGCCGTCATCGCCGTATCTCAATCGGGCGAAACGCTCGACACGCTCGAGGCCGTGCGGGAAGGAAAACGGCGCGGAGCGCTCACGCTCGGCATCGTGAATGCCGTCGGCTCTACCATCGCGCGCGAGACCGATGCCGGCGTTTACAACCACGCGGGGCCGGAGATCGGGGTCGCTTCCACCAAAGCCTTCGTCTCGCAGCTGGTCGCACTCGCACTTCTCACGCTCTTCCTCGGTCGGCAACGCGGTATGAGCGAGAAAGTGGGCAAGTCCATCGTCGTGGAGCTGAAGGCCCTCCCGAAAAAAGTGGATAGAATACTCGCGGGTCGCGCGAAGATAGAGGCGCTCGCAAAGAAATACGCGCGCAACCGCGACTTCCTCTACATCGGCCGCCGGTACAATTTTCCGGTCGCGCTCGAAGGAGCGCTAAAGCTCAAAGAGATCTCGTATATCCATGCCGAAGGGTACGGCGCGGGCGAAATGAAACACGGACCGCTTGCGATGATAGACGAGAATTTTCCCACTATGGCTATAGCCCCTTCAGACAGCTTGTATGAAAAGGTTTCTTCTGCCATTCAGCAAATAAAGGCTCGCAAAGGTCCCGTCATTGCGCTTGCAACGGAAGGCAATACCGAAATAGAAAAGATCGCCGATGACGTGCTGTATGTGCCGGCGACGCTCGAGATGTTCACGCCGATATTGAATGTCGTCCCGCTGCAGCTCTTCGCCTACTATTTCGCACGCGAAAAAGGCCTCAACGTCGACCGCCCACGCAATCTCGCAAAGTCCGTGACAGTCGAATAACCCCATAACGCTCTAATGTCCGGCCGTACGTCAGAGCGTTATATGCGGGATTGCACGATTGCGGCGACTTCGTCCATCGTGTCGGCATACGCATCGGCACCGGTTTGTTCGTAGCCTTCGACGAGATTACCGCGGAAGCCAATGGTGTATGCGCCCGAGCCTTTGCCAGAAGCTATGCCCAAATTTGAATCTTCGAGAACGAACGATTGCTTCGGGTCGGCGCCTAGGACGCGAAGTGCTTCGATGTAGCCTCCCGGCGCGGGCTTAAACCCGAGGTCGGGGCGATCTTCAAGCGATATCACGACCTCGAGCGAATCTTTGAAGGCGAGACGGGGAACTACATGGTCTATCCAGCTTTGCGGCGACTGCGTAACGAGCCCGAGCTTGAACCCCAGGGTGGTCAATCTTTCCGCCAGAGTGTTGGATCCTGCGGTGAGCGGTGCATGCGCATACACGTCGTTGACTACCGAATTGTAACCATCAACGACCTCTTGCTTTGTGATGGCCGACCCGAGGGCACGCGCCTTTTCATACAACTTCTCGAGGCCGAGGCCTGTCGTGTCGCCGACAGCAGTTGCGATCGCTTTCCCAAGGATGCGCTCCAACATCGGTGTCTCGTACGGAAGCCATCCGTGCTCGGAGTCAATGAGCACACCGTCCATGTCGAAGATGAATGCTTTCTCCATTCCCTCGAATATTACTTTATTTTTATTATCTTCTCCCACGGACGGCCGGCGACGCCGAAGTGGCCGTATACGGCAGTTTCTTGATAGATGGGACGGCGGAGATTTAAGCGCTCAATTATGGCTTGCGGACGGAAGTCGAAATTCCGGATCACGACCTGTGTAAGATTTTTCCCTTTTTCGTCGAACGCTTCCACCATCACCGGCTCCGCGCGGCCTATAGCGTAGGCAACAGATACAAGAGCCGTTTTCGCATACTTATTAGCGACGAGGTTCTTCGCGACGAAGCGGCACATGTAGGCTGCCGAGCGGTCCACCTTCATCGGCTCCTTGCCGGAGAAGCATCCACCCCCGTGGGGCACGAGGCCACCGTAGGTATCCACCTGTATCTTTCGGCCCGTGAGACCGGCATCAGCCTCAAAGCCTCCCTGCACGAAGCGGCCGGTCGGATTGACGAGGATCTCGATATTTTTTACCGAGCCGAGCACGGGCGTAAAAAGATGCTTGATGAGCTTCTCGCGTATCTCCTCCTGCGTCACTTTCTTATCGTGCTGTGTCGAGCACAGCGCGGTGATGACGTTCCCATTTGACACAGTGACCTGTGTCTTGCCATCGGGTCGCAGCCACTTCAGTGTTTTGTCGCGGCGCAATTTCTCAAGGCGCCGCGCGAGCGCGTGAGCAATCACGACACCGAGCGGTAGCATCTCCTTGGTCTCATTGGTGGCATAGCCGTACATAATGCCCTGGTCACCCGCGCCGCCCGTATCCACGCCCATCGCGATGTCGGGGGACTGCTGCGCGACGCGTACGAGCACTTCAAGTTTCTCCTTATAGCCAATATCTTTGTAGACTTTGCGCGCGATCTTTTCAAAATCGATCTTTGCTTTCGTTCGTACCTCGCCGCCTATCATGAGCGTGCCGTGACTACCGAATACCTCGACGCCCGCGCGACTAAAGGTATCTTCCCGCAGCATTGCGTCGAGTATCGCATCCGATATCTGGTCGCACATTTTGTCGGGATGTCCGCATGTCACGCTCTCCTTTATCCTTCGACATGCGAAGAACAAGTTGCTGGTGGGTCAGGGGCTCAGGTGCCTCGCCACGCTCTTGATACGATATTCAGTTGTACGGACATGGTACCAACTCTAGTGTAGGATGCAACCTATGAAAAAAGTGATATTGGCCTCGTCGTCGGCAATGCGTGCCAAGCTACTCCGAAAAGCAGGCCTCAATTTCACGGTGATAAAAAGCGGGTATCGTGAGAGATTGCAAGCAAGAAAGGATCCGCGCAAGCTCGTTGAGTTCCTTGCGCTTCAAAAGGCTCGTACCGTGGCCAAGAAATTTCCGAAAGACATTGTCATTGGCGCTGACAGTGTCATGGTCCTCGACGGTAAGGTTTTTGGAAAACCGAAAGGCGCACGGGAACACAGTGCGATGCTCAAAAAAATGAGCGGACGCTCACATGTCATGCTTACCGGTGTTGCAATCGTCTCCGCGCACCCTCGTAGTGAAAAGACATTTTCACACATGGCGCGAGTTACGTTCAAGCGTCTCTCCGACAACGAGATAACGTCATATGTCAGAGCGAAAGAGGGAAGTCTGGCCGCGGGAGGCTATAGGATCCAGAAACAAGCAAAGCAATTCGTAAAGAACATACGTGGGAACATCGACACGGTCATTGGTTTGCCGGTCAAGGAGACGATCCAGAGGATTGCGGCAATGCAGAGAGAAGTATAAAGTTACCAAATTGTGAAAAAGAAGATCGTTACCATCGGCGGGGGCACGGGCAGCTACGTCGTCCTACGTGGATTAAAGGAATATCCGCTTGATATCACGGCGATCGTGAGCATGTTTGATAGCGGCGGCTCCTCCGGAGTGCTGCGCGACGAGTTCGGTGTATTGCCGCCGGGCGATGTGCGAAGGTGCCTCGTCGCGCTCTCAGAAGGGAAGCGTGCCGAAATAGTTCGCGATCTTTTCAACTACCGATTCGAAAGTGGCAACACGCTGAAAGGCCACAGCTTCGGGAATCTTCTCTTGGTCGCGCTCTCTTCCCTATACGGTAGCGACATCGAAGCGATACGGAAAGCTTCCGAGCTTTTGGATATCAAGGGCACCGTTTTGCCGGTCTCGCTCGACAAGGCCCACTTGCACGTGGTTTTGGAAGACGGTACGGAGATCAGAGGCGAAGACAATATTTATAATCCAAAGCACGACGGTGAACTCCGCGTCGCGAAAGCATACCTTCAGCCCGAGGCGACTCTTTTTGTGGAAACTGCCCAGGCGATCAAAGACGCGGACATTATCCTCATTTGCCCGGGGAGTTTGTATGCGTCGCTCGTTCCGAATTTTCTCGTGAAGGGCATGCGCGAGGCACTCCGCGCGAGCACCGCAAAAAAGGTGGCAATTTCGGACCTGATGACGCAGTGGGGCCAGACGAACGACTTTGCTGCTTCCGATATGGTGAAAGAACTTTTGAAATACAGTGGGCTCGAGAGATTCGATCACGTCATCTGTAATAACGCTGAAATGGACCCGAAGCTTCTCGAGGCGTATGCAAGAGAAAAGAAGTACCCGATACAATGCGACGAAGCCCTTGAAACGTGCGCCGAACATGTTATTACCGGTGATTTTTTCTCCGAGGCGGACATCGCGCGCCATGATTCAGAAAAGATCGCGAAGGTAATATCAGCGTTGTAAGGTCGTCTTCTACCGGGTACACTAGCTTCTATGTCTAAGATCTCATGGATACTCATAGCTGTTGGCACAATTATCATTGCCGTGCTCGCGGTCGTGCTCGTCGTTGTGCCCGGTCCCAACGATGAAACGCCACCGTTTGTATCAGAGAACGTGCGGGTCCAGCTCCCGCGGCCCGGCGGCACCGTGGTGAAGCAATTTACGGTCACCGGCGAAGCACGCGGGACGTGGTACTTCGAAGCATCCTTCCCCGTACAGGTACGCGATCCGAACAACAACGTGGTTGGTACAGGGATCGCACAGGCAGAGGGCGAGTGGATGACGGAGGATTTTGTACCCTTTAGTGCACCCGTTACCATACAAGACTACACGGGGCCTGCCACGCTCGTTCTGATTAAAGATAATCCATCGGGGTTGCCCGAGCACGACGATTCGGTGGAATTTTCCATCAACGTACTTGAGACGAATTGAGCATGAAAGACGAGGCGCAACGAGCGCGCGCACGAAAGATCGTTGCGTATCTCAAGCGCGCATATCCGCAGCCGAAAACGGAGCTAAAGTACAAATATCCATTTCAGCTGGTCGTTTCGGTAATGCTCTCCGCCCAGTGCACCGACAAGGTCGTGAATCGGGTAACGGAGAAACTCTACAAGAAATACAAGACGGTCGATGATTTCGCTCGTGCGAGACGGTCCGTTCTTGAAAAAGAGATATCGTCCATTCCTTTTTTCCGTAACAAGGCAAAAGCCATAATCGGTGCTGCGCGGATGGTCGAGAAAGATTTTGACGGAAGGATACAGCGCACTGCGGAATCGCTCCAGAAACTGCCCGGCGTCGGTTACAAGACCGCACACGTAGTCTTGGGAGAGCTGTATGACATCTGGGAGGGAATACCTACCGATACACACGTAAAGCGTTTCGCCTACAGATTCGACCTTTCTCCTCACACGGACTTGAAAAAGATCTCCAAGGACCTCGAAGTTCTCGTCCCGAAGAAGGACTGGAAATATGTGAACAATGGTCTCGTGCTTTACGGTCGATACGTGTGTCCTGCGCGCTCACATGACTGCAACCAACACCCACTGACCCGTATTTGGCCTGATGCGGCGACGCGTTGGCCGAAAGTTTGATAATCGATACGTAGTTTTAAACCTAAGTATCGTCAGTGGCTGACGATACTTCACCGATCAGTGAAGTATCGTTTGCTCAGCTATTAGGCCCTTCCGGTTTTCAGATTCGCGTCGCGTTCGTGACGCTCGATCGCGAGTTCGATGAGTTTGTCTATCAGTTCCGTGTACGGGACCCCCGTCGCTTCCCAGAGCTTCGGGTACATGCTGATGTTGGTAAAACCGGGGATAGTGTTTATTTCGTTGATGTAGAGCGCACCTTCCTCCGTAAGGAAAAAATCGACGCGCGCCATTCCTTCGCATTCCAATGCGCGGAATGCTTTCACTGCGAGAGCACGGACCTCCTCGGCACTCTCTTTCGGAATATCGGCCGGAATTTCGAGCGACGCGCCATTCTCGTCGAGGTACTTTGCTTCATAGGAATAAAAATCGTGCTTGACGACGATCTCTCCCACGACAGATGCCTTAGGGTCTTCGTTGCCCAAGACTGCGCACTCGATCTCCCGACCCTTAATATATTCCTCGATAAGAACTTTGTTGTCGTATCGGAGTGCTTCGAGGAGAGCAGCGTCGAATTCATTTTCATCACGCACCTTTGCGATGCCGACCGATGAGCCGAGATTTGCCGGTTTTACAAATAGCACTTCACCGAGCTCCGCAGCTATTTTTTTGTAAGCTGCCTTATCGCCCCGCCGCACAATAACAAATCGCGCCACGGGAATGTTGGCATCCCGGAATACACGCTTTGCAGCATCTTTGTCCATAGCGAGAGCGGAGGCGAGTACCCCGCAGCCCACGAACGGAATGTTCGCGAGCTTCAAGAGGCCCTGCACCGTGCCGTCTTCGCCGAAGGGGCCGTGGAGAATGGGGAACACGACGTCAACGGAGCCACCGCTCTCTCCTCCATGGCTCGTGAGTTCGCCTTTGCTATCTGGCGCGAGCGATACGCTTTCGGAAGATGGAATATCTTTGATAGACGATGCGCCTTGCAACAAAGTCGCTGAAGCGCGAGGTGAAAGCCATTTACCCGTACGGTCGATAGCGATAGGGACGACTTCGTATTTTTGGGGATCGAGCGCAGCAGCAACGTTGCGCGCAGAGATGATGGAGATCTCGTGCTCGGCTGATCGCCCGCCGAAAAGTAGCCCGACGCGAAGCCTTTTTGTCATTGTTGTAACAATACCCGCTCACGCAATGTTCGCAACTTTGCAGGCTTTGTGTAGGATACGAGGATGATGGAGACGAAGAGAAAGCTCGCGGTCTTTGACGTCGACGGGACGATATTCCGCTCGAGTCTCCTTATACAGGTAGTCAATAAACTCATTGATGCGGGAGCATTTCCTAAGGGCGCGGAGCGTGTGTATGAGAAGGAGTATCACAGATGGATAGACAGGGAAGGAGATTATCAAGAGTATATTGACGCAGTCGTACAAACATTTCTCAAGCATCTAAAAGGTGTGCACTACGGCGTGCTTGCGGACGTCGCGGAGGAAGTGGTGGGAGAGCAATGGAAGCGCGTGTATCGGTACACGAGAGACTTATTGAAGGAGCTTAAAGCAAAAGATTATTATCTTCTTGCGGTATCTCATTCGCCCAAAACCGTGCTCGACAAATTCTGCCCGCGGCTTGGTTTCGACAAAGCATACGGAACGATATATGAAATCGGGCCGGAAGAACGGTTTACGGGAGAAGTGGTGGATGCTCATCTTATCTACAACAAAGCCACTATTCTTCGCCGCGCCATAGAAAAGGAGAATCTAACACTCGCGAACTCCATTGGCGTGGGGGATACAGAGACCGACATGCCTTTTCTTGAGATGGTCGCAAAGCCTATCTGCTTCAATCCCAACGCGAAACTCTACAAGCAGGCGAAGCGACTGAAGTGGAAAGTCGTAGTTGAACGAAAAGACGTCGTGTACGAACTATGAGCTCTGCCACGCTCTTTCGCGCCGATGTCCTGAAGCATTGGAAAAAGAACGGAAGACACAAACTCCCGTGGAGAAAGACGAAAGATCCCTATAAGATACTCGTGGCTGAAATAATGCTTCAGCAGACGCAGGTCTCGCGTGTGCTTGAAAAGTACAAAGAGTTCCTCAAAGTATTTCCTACCGCGCACACTTGCAAAAGCGCCACTTTCAGACGTGCTGCGAGTGTGGAGCGGGATGGGATACAACAGACGCGCAAAGTATTTGCGCGATGCCGCGAAGGCCATAGTCCAGAAACACGAGGGCCACGTGCCGCGCGACTATGACGAACTTCGCGCGCTTCCAGGAGTGGGCGATTACACAGCGCGCGCAGTGCGCGTGTTCGCGTTCAATGAATCGGACATCTTGATCGAGACCAATATTCGCGCGGCGCTCATACATCAATTCTTTCGCGGTGCTACGCAGATCCGAGATCGAGAAGTAATAGAAATAGCAGAGAAAGTAGCAAAACGGCAAGACCCAAGAAAATGGCACAGTGCTCTCATGGATTACGGCGTCTTTATCAAGAAGCTTCACGACAACCCGAGCCGAAACAGCGCGCATTACGCGGTGCAACCAAAGTTCAAAGGTTCGACGCGCCAAGTCCGCGGCGCGATCATGAGGTCGCTCCAAAGTGGACCGCATGGCGATCTCGCGCTCACCCAACACTTGCAGCTTGATGGAAAAAAGATCCGCGAAGCCCTCCGCACCCTTGTCCGCGACGGCCTTGTCGTCTCCTCAAAAGGTTCCTGGCGCATCGCATAAAAAGCGAGACTCCGGGAGGTTAAACTTCCGGAGCCTGTTGCTGAATAGCCGAAATGCGTGATGGTTTCAGTGGAGCCGCCTCTTGTACGGCATTTCGGATTCGTCCACGTACTTGCTCGCTTCGAGTGCGATCCTGAGAGCTTTTCTCAAGAGCTGTCGGTTTGTCCTAACGCCGTACACTTTACGTAAGGCAGCCAATTTACGACGTTGATCAGCCTTGCTAAGTTGCTTCATTTGGACATCCTCCGGTTCGGTTTGCCGAATGACACTTTACACCGAGGCAAGGTTAAATCAAACGGAAACGATAACAGGAATGACGATAGGGCGCTTCATGGTGCGCTGGAGGAGGAAGCGGGAGACGCTCTCGGCGAGGTCGTCACGGGCGGCGTCGAGGTCGGCAGCGCGGGGGTTCTTCAACGAAGTTTCAACACTCTTTCGTATGATGAGACGCGTTTGGTCCATCAGTTCTTTGTTGTCACGGAGGTACACGAAGCCACGCGAGATGATGTCCGGAGATTTGTGCAATTTGCCACTACGCCTGTCTATCGTAGCGACGACGACGCAGAAGCCTTCCTGCCCGAGCGCCTTTCTGTCGCGCATCAAGACATCAGAGAGTTCCGAGACCGTGTGGCCCTCGACAACACGCAGTTCATTAGGCGCTTTCATGGGAAGCTTCACGATCTTCTCCCCATTCTTTATCTCGATGACAGAGCCGTTATCGGGGATGGCGATATTTTCCTTTTTAACTCCCATCTCGACAGCAAGGTCGGCATGCACGCGGAGCATGTAGTGGTACCCGTGGACGGGCATGAAGAATTTCGGCTTTATCTGGCGATGTATCCACGAAGCTTCTTCGCGATTGCCGTGGCCGGAGGCATGCACGTCGCTCGCGTGGTAGGTGATAATGTGCGCGCCCTGACGCGAGAGGTTGTCCTTCAATTTCTGCACGGCGCGTTCGTTGCCGGGAATGACGGATGAGGAGAGAACCACGGTATCTTCGGGCGTGAGGCGGATGTATTTGTGCGTTTTGTTGCCGATACGCGCAAGAGAAGCGAATTCGTCGCCCTGCGCGCCTGTCGCGAGGATGATGAGCCGCTCGGGCGGATACTGGGGCATGTTCTCGACCGCAACGACGGTGTCGTCCTTGTATTTGATAAGGCCGATCTCGCGCGCTATCTCGATGTTGGTGCGCATCGAGCGGCCGTCGATGACGATCTTTTTTCCATACTGCTCGGCAAAGTGCACCACGCGGATGAGGCGTTCGAGATGTGAGGCAAACATCGCGATGACAAGACGGCCTTTAGAATCCTTGATGATGGCTTCGAGCGTGCGATATACGGTCGACTCGGGAATAGAGAATCCCGGCTGCCAAACGTTGGTCGAGTCCATGAGAAGGGCGAGGACGTTTCGCTTGTGGAAGATGGAGAATTCCTGATGCTCCTCCTCGGACGGCTCGCCATTTTCATGGTCGAGCTTGATGTCGCCGGTAAAGACGACGTCGCCCCACGGAGTCTCAATGATGATGCCCATACTGTCGGGTACGGTGTGTGTGACGCCGAAGAAACGCACGGTTGTCGAGCCAAGGCGGAGCGCTTCCGACATCTCGACCTCGCGGATGTTGAGCTGCGGCAGGTGCGAGAATTCCTCCTGGCGTTTTTTGATCATCATGCCGGTCAATTTGCGAGTGTAGATGGTCGGGTTGCCGATACGGTCGATGATGTATGGAATGCCGCCGATGTGGTCGAGATGGCCGTGCGAGACGAGGAGCCCACGGATCTTGTCGCGGCGCTCTTCGAGATAGGTCGTATTGGGCAAAATGTAGTCGATGCCTGGCGTTTCATCCTCTCGGAATTGGAATCCGCAATCGAGGATGAAGATGTCGTTGCCGACCTCGACGGCTGTCATATTGCGCCCGATCTCCTCGACGCCGCCGAGAGGGACGATGCGGACCGAGTCCGGAGCAAGTGGTGGGATGGGCGTCACATTGGTGCGTGGGGCGCGCGCCTGATGCTCGACGCGG
>Ga0209542_10002845_pt1 | contig 38114 bp, 43 predicted proteins | sample RifCSPhighO2_01_FD_184028 | JGI IMG/M metagenome (GOLD analysis project Ga0209542, IMG submission 184028) | Soil microbial communities from Rifle, Colorado - Rifle CSP2_plank highO2_0.1 (SPAdes) (version 2) | ecosystem: Environmental > Terrestrial > Deep subsurface > Rock core/Sediment ... | reverse complement strand
AACACTCGTCGTTCTCGCGCTCTTCTTCATGCTTTTCGGCACTTTCGTAAACAACGTACTGCCCGCGCGGCTGCGCGTGGCGAATATTGAGGCAAGGCCGTCGCTTCAGGGAACGATTGCAATCGGCCAGCAATCCCTCACGGAACCATCCACCCTCTTTTTCGGCGCAGGCCCCAACACCTTCAGCCGAGAATGGGGATTGTACAAACCCGCCAGTATCAACCAATCTGATTTTTGGAATACGAATTTCACGTCTGGTGTCGGAACCATCCCGACATCGTTCGTGACAACCGGCATCTTCGGCATCATTGCGTGGATTTTGTTCGCTCTCGCCCTTATCTTGGCAGCCGTTCGCGCGCTTGCGCGGCACGGGAGGGGCGGGGAGGGGAATCTGTACGCGTCCTCCTTTGCCATCGCCTCGGTGTTTTTGTTCTCCTTCTATGTGCTATACGTGCCCGGGCCTGCGTTAAGCACCCTTGTATTTCTCTCCATAGGATTGCTTTTGGCATTTTCCGCGCAGGCGGGATTCACCGGCGCGCTCCCCATAAGTTTCCGAGAGGCGGGATGGAAAGGCAAAGTGGCGCTTGCTGGGCTGGCGCTCTTTGGGGCGGCGGCCGTCGCGTCTTCCGTGGGAATATCGCGCGTGCTTGTGGCGGAAATGATTTTGAACCGCGGCGTTGTCACCTATAACGAGACGCAAGATGCGGATGCCGCATCAGGATTTGTCTCATCCTCTCTTTCCGTATATCCCACTAACGCCAGAGCACATCGCGTCGGAATTCAGCTCGGCCTCGCCAAGCTGCAACAGCTCATCGCAAAAGCCGATCCGGAAGATGAGGCGGCGCGCGCGGAACTGCAGGATGTCTTAAAACGAACCATTCAGCACGGCTTGGACGCAGTCGCGATAAACGGGACCGATTACCAGAACTGGCTTGAACTTGCCGGGCTTTATCAGCAGTTGGCCGGCGTGAAAGTGGAGGGAGCGTTTGAAAACGCGCGCGCCGCCTACGAGCGTGCCCGCAAGGAGAATCCTTTGAGTCCGCTTCCTCTTCTGCAATTGGCGCAGCTTGAACTTATTCAAGAGAACACCGATGTCGCCCTGCAGGATCTTGCCGCGGCGATCCAGCTAAAACCCGACCTCGCGGCCGCGTACTACATGGCGTCCCAGATTTACGCTTCCAAGGAAGACTTTAAGAATGCGATTCCCGCGGCTACGCAGGCGGCGCAATACGGGCGGAACGATCCGCTCGGCTGGTACAATCTTGGCGCAGTCGCGTATGCAGGGAAGGATTACGCCACAGCCGCCGCGGCCGAGGAGCAGGCGCTTACGCTCAATCCGCAATATGCCAACGCGCTGTATATTCTCGGCCTCTCGTATTACGAACTTAAGCGCCCCGAAGATTCGCTCAAGGTATTTGAAGCGCTCAATCAGCTTTCTCCGGACCAAAAGGTGGTTACGGATATTCTCGCGAATCTTAATGCCGGCAAACCGCCGCTTGCCTCATCGGCACAGACGTCAAGTGAGTAATGTTCTCGCATGCCCGCACACTAAGTTCGCTGCCTCTTATGAAAGAGATTACTATTGATGGCCTTGCAACTATGAGGCGTGGGGTAGCTTTATTTGGAATTGCTTCGGCGCAAAATCACGGCAAACTTAGTGTGCGGGCATGATGAATCCCGTTAGAAGTCGCGGAAGTTTGAACGTGGTACATTGTATACATGTTTTCCAATGGTCGAATTCTTACAGTTGATAGTTTTCAAGTGGGAAGCCCTAGCTTCCTACTTCTAACGGGATGAATCGCGTATTGCGCCTCATTACGGGAGAGGTGCGCGGGATTCTTTCCGCCGTTTATGTACTGGCGGCTTTCGCGCTTCTTTCATCCTTGCTCGCGCTCTTTCGCGACCGGCTTTTGGCGGGCTACTTCGGCGCGGGCGCCGAGCTGGATCTCTACTATGCGGCGTTCAGAATCCCTGATTTCCTGTTTGTAGCTTTGGGGGCTCTCGTTTCGGTCTATGTGCTTATTCCAGAACTTGCGCGCCGCGACACAGAGGCGCAGAAGAGTTATATAGACACGGTATTTCTTGGTTTCTCCGTTCTTGCGGTTTGCGCGGGGTCCGTCGCGGCATTTACCGCGCCGCAAATACTGTCGTATCTGTTTCCGCAGTTCGTTGAGGCGGGATTTCTTCCGACCCTCGTCTCATTGACGCGCATCATGCTGCTTCAGCCGGTTTTGCTCGGATTCTCAAATATCTTTGCCGCAATCACGCAGACCAAGTACCGATACACCCTCTATGCGTCATCCCCGCTGTTCTATAACTTCGGGATTATTCTCGGGGTCGTTGTCTTATATCCGGCATTTGGGCTTTCCGGCCTTGCATGGGGAGTGGTGATAGGGGCCGGACTTCACGCGGGGATACAAATTCCTTCAATAATTCAAGACGGATTTTTCAGGAAATTGCCGCGCCTTGGGGATGTCGGCGTCCTTCTGCATACCGCGGCGGTTTCCGCGCCGCGCGCGCTTGCGTTGTCAATGAATCAATTGACATTTATTGGTCTTACGGCGCTCGCAGGCACGCTCGCAGTCGGTTCAATTTCCGTATTCATGTTCTCTTTCAATCTCTACAGCGTCCCGCTCGCGATAATCGGCGCGTCGTATTCCGTCGCGGCGTTTCCCGCGCTCGCGCTTTCCTTGTCAAAAGGCAGACAATCGGAGTTTATAGAAAATATCGCGGCCGCCGCGAGGCACATTTTCTTCTGGTCTTTGCCCGCAACCGCGCTTGTCATAGTATTGCGCGCGCATATAGTCCGCGTTGTCCTCGGAAGCGGAGCTTTTGATTGGACGGACACCCGCCTCACGGCCGCTTCGTTGGCACTTCTCTCGCTCGCGCTCGTCGGCCAGGGGCTCATGCTTCTCTTGGTGCGCGGCTACTACGCGGCCGGACGCACATTCATGCCGTTCCTCGCGTCTCTCGGCATCGCTCTGGGGACGATAAGTCTGGGGGCAGTATTTATACGAGTTATGGAAAACACCGCCGCGCTTTCTTTCATACAAGCGCTTTTGCGCGTGGAAGACGTTCAGGGAAGCAATGTGCTCGCGCTTGCGATTGCATACGCTCTCTCAACGCTTATCGGCACGATTTTTCTGGCATTTTATTTTGAGCGCCGTTTCCCTGGGTTTCTTGCCCGCATAAAGCGCTCTTTTGCGGAGGGGCTCGTGGCGGCATTCGCGGGGGGAGTTGCCGCGTACGCGACGCTTTATCTGATAGGCCCTCTTACATTCTCATCCACGCTTGCGTCGGTTTTAACCAAGGGATTTTCCGCAGGTGTTGCGGGAATGGCCGTCGCGGGGCTCGTATACGCGTTTCTGGTGAACCGCGAATTTGCGGAGACAGTTGCGGAAATCCGCGGAAGACTGTGGCGTGGCTTTATCAAGGAAGAAGGCGGAACGGAAATAGTCGCGTCTGCCGAAGAAGCGGCGGAACTCAAGTAACAATTATTGTGCGTGCCAGGATGACTGTTCTATTAAGGCCTGAAACGCGTATGACGCTAGCTTACCCGACCGGGATTGCTAGCGTCATATGTTGAAAAGGTAATGATGTGGTAGGTCTGGTATCGTGTATAGTATGCGGGCATGGATATTCGGAACCTTAGCATCACCCAATTAGTGGATATCTTCGCATCTAACGTGGCAGGTATACATCACCATGTCATCTAATATTCGGAACTTCAGTATCATTGCTCACATAGACCATGGGAAGTCGACGCTGGCCGACCGCATGCTTGAAATGACGGGTACGATACAAAAGAGGGACATGCAGGAACAGGTTCTTGACCGGATGGATTTGGAGCGCGAGCGCGGGATTACAATCAAAATGGCCCCTGTCCGGATGGACTATACGCTAAACGCTAATCGCTATACGCTAAATCTAATCGATACTCCCGGCCACGTAGATTTTGCCTATGAGGTCTCGCGTGCTCTTTCTGCCGTTGAAGGCGTGATCCTTCTTGTGGATTCTACACAAGGAGTGGAGGCGCAAACTCTTTCTGTGCTAGGAGTTGCAAAAAGTCTTGGGCTCGTCATCATTCCGGTCGTTTCAAAAATTGATTCGCCAAATGCGAGAGTTGCGGACATCACAAATGAACTTGCATTATTGCTCGGGTGTAAAGAATCGGAAGTACTTCCGGCTTCTGGTAAAACGGGAGAGGGCGTAAATGACATTCTCGAAGCTGTCGTTGAAAGAATTCCTCCGCCGAAGTCTTCCGGAGGCAATCTGCAGGCGCTTGTATTTGATTTTGGGTACTCGGACCATCGCGGGGTGATTGTCTACGCGCGCATTTTTGGCGGACACGTCACAAAGGGAGACAATCTGCGTCTTGTTGCGGCAAACGCCGATTTTATCGCTCTTGAGGTGGGAGTGATGAAGCCGGGCGAGACTCCGGTAGATACTCTTAACGAAGGAGAAATCGGCTACATCGTGACAGGAATTAAAAAGCCGGGACTGGCCTCTGTCGGAGATACCGTGACGACCGTTCGCAATCACGCACCCGCTCTCCACGGCTACCGTTCACCTGCACCTGTTATTTGGGCGAGCGTGTATCCGGAAAATCAGGACAATCTGGTGCTTCTTAGGCAGTCGCTTGCGCGCCTGCATCTGTCGGATTCGTCGCTCTCGTATGAGGAAGAATCGTCCGGCGTTATGGGCAAAGGTTTTCGGTGCGGATTCCTCGGAATGCTACACCTGGAAATAATCATTGAGCGCCTTCGGCGGGAATTCGCACTTAATCTCGTTGTAACGATGCCAACGACTGTTTATGAAGTTACTCACTTAAACGGCAAAATTGAAGAGATTTATGCGCCCGCCCGCCTGCCTGACGACGGCACAGCGAAGAGATTGCGCGAACAGTGGTCGGAAGTTTCCGTCATTTCGCCGCCGGAATACCTAGGCGTCATTTCACAGTTGCTCTACGAGCACGAAGCGATAATAGGAGATACAGAAACATTGCCAGACGGCAAAGCAAAGCTATCCGCAGAGATGCCTCTGCGCGAACTGATGAGGGGATTTTTTGACAAGCTAAAGAGCATTTCTTCCGGCTTCGCCTCGCTTTCATACGAAATCATCGGCCTGCGCGATGCGGATGTCGTCCGGCTTGACGTGCTTGTCGCGGAGGAAATTGTGCCGGCGTTTTCACGTATAGTCAGCCGCAGGCGCGTACGGACGGAAGCCGAGGCGATAGTGGAAAAACTGGAAAAGATTTTGCCTCGCCAGCAATTCGTTTTGAAAATCCAAGCGAAAGCGATGGGAAATATTATTGCGGCGAGGCGCGTATCTGCCTTGCGCAAAGATGTTACCGGCTACTTATACGGCGGAGATATTACGCGAAAAATGAAGCTTCTTGAAAAGCAGAAGAGGGGAAAGAAGAAAATGCTCGCAAGGGGCAAGGTAGATATACCCCACGATGTTTTTCTGAAGGTAATGCGTGAGAGTTGACAAAAAAGATGCAGTCAGTTTCCTTCCTAATAACCACCCGAAATCATGGATACGACGCCGGGTGCGAAGAAGAGCACCATACTGATGATGACGAGGACGGCTATCACGCCCCATAGGTATTTCATGGCTTTTTTGGTATTGCGGTGAAAGAGGAAGCTCATAGAGGACGCTCAAAGACTCTTTAGTTTTTAACGGAGGAGTGGCTCATACCGTTAAAAACCAAAAGGTCTTCTCGCTGTAAGTTGGTAAATGCAGGATACATATATAGGCGGTGGTAAGATTATAAGGCATGGATAGATTTACGACAAGACGCAACCCTCTGCGCCTCATAGGCAAGCGCCTTCTTTTGATTCTGCTTTTAGCACTTGTAATCGTGGCGATTTCCGGAGTGTGGAAGGCCTACCTCAAAAAACAGGAGTCCCTTTCGCTCCGCAAGGAAGCAGAGGTTCAGCTTGCGGATCTTTCAAAGCGGAAAGCTCAATTAGAGGCGGACATTACGAAGTTGAACACCCCGCGCGGAATGGAGGAGGCCTTGCGGGAGCAGTACGGTTTGGCAAAAAGCGGGGAACACGTGATAATTATCGTTGATTCGTCCGCGCCGGCACCAGTTCCCGAGACATCTCCCGTCATGGAATGGTTCCAGAAGACGCTTTCCTGGTGGTGAGGGGGTACTCAAAAGCATGGCAGTTTTTGACGGAGGAATCACTCAAACCGTCAAAAACTGCCATGCCTTTTCGCTTTAGTTGGTTTCAAATCTGGTGCAGTATTCTTGAATTAGTCCGAACGCATTTTTCCGGAAAATTCCCCCCGCGAAAATTCGGAAAGGCGGCGGAGCCGCACCGCTGACAATTTCAAGTTTTTCTTTGGCGGCATAAATCAAATAAAATGAGCTTAACGAGAAACCTTTTTAGCAACCAAGGTGCCCCAACCGCGTTCCAAATGTTTGGCGATACCCCATGCAACGTGGTAATATTCTTCCATAGACGAAACTTCAAATTTCACAAGCAAATCCCATTCGCCGGTGATGATATCGACTTCCTTTATTTCCTTGAATGTTTCCAAAAGTTTCTTCGCTTGTGTCTCGGGATCTTCATTTGCCAAAGCAGACCCCAATTTCACGCGACCAACTATGTAAGCTGTGATTCGTTCCATAAAAAATATGCTTAATTACATCGACAAACATATCATAGCATTTGTTGACGAGTGGGGCAATAAAGTCCTGCCCCAACTTGATAGTGCTAGCTATCAAGACGCAACAGAAATTTTTAGAAAAAGCCAAAGAAGTAAAATGATTTTAGATTCGATTGCCAATGGCAAGAAAATTTACATTATCGGCTTTCGAGGATGCAAAGGTATGATTCAAAAGTGGCTCTACGATGACTCTGGACGAATGGTGAGAGACCAAGGGAGAGGTGTAGTAGAAATCAATCCATCAGTTATTACAATGAGTGTAGTTGATATCAATATCCCATTCATAAGTTCTGACGAAGTTCTCTTGGTAAAAAATCTAAAAGACAAACCGTATAATCTGGAAAGAGAGATTGTTGAGGAAGCCATGACAAAATCCGGCTTCAGTCCTGAAACCGATATAGTTTTCATGTTTTTTGTTTCACTTCAAGAAATCAGCGCAACCACTAAGCGGTTCCTCGACGAATTTAGACATATTATCACCAGAGAATATGCGAGAGCAAAAGGAATTCTTTTCATTAAAGACCCAAAATGGATTAAGTATCACGCGTCCGATGAAGTAACAAAATATATAAATTCTTTTTTCTTCAGCGGAGTAAACTTGACTTACTCGAATAGAGAGGTCGAGAAAAAAGATAAATTTGGAATTTGATTTTGATGATTAAAAAATTTTCTTCCCCAAAATGCGAAACCGCCAATTCGTTTTTACCCCCAAAATCCAATACAAATTAGTCGCCGAGCGAAGCGAGGCGAACCAAAACTCTTTGACTTTTCAAATCTGGTGCGGATACGGAGAATCGAACTCCGATCTAATGCTTGGGAAGCACTCGTTCTGCCACTAAACTATACCCGCCTTCGCTGAAGCTTCGGCGGGCAGGCCCGCTTAGCAAGAGCAAGAATATTGTACCCGATGAAAGCCGGATGAACCACTAGAGATATTTCTTTCCATAAGCGCGCATTGCGTTGATGACACTGCGCAGGGCCGCGCCCTTTTTAGTCAGCGTGTATTCTACGCGCGGAGGTTGTTTGCATTCTCTCCGTTGTATCAGCTTTTCACCTTCAAGCCGTTTCAGCTTATTGGTTAGCGTGCGCGTGCTGATGCCTGAAAGGGAATTTTGCAAATCGCAGAACCGGCGCGGCTTTATAAGCAGGTCGCGCAGGATAAGAAGCGAGCACGAATCGCCCAAAATATCCGCCACGCGGGCGACGGGGCACCTTCTGCACAAATCTCTTCGTTGTTGCGGGGTTCTAAACATATCCACAGTTTAGCATCTTATTGGGGACTTTACAAAGTAAAGCGGAGGGCATACAATGGGCATATTAAAAATTAAACGCATCATATTATGAATGCCAAAGAAGTTTTACGAGTCAAAATTATTCTCGGAAGCACTCGCCCCAACCGCTTCAGCGAGCAAGCAGGAAAGTGGATATTAGAAGAGGCGGGAAAAATCGCCGGTATCAGCGCGGAAGTTCTGGATTTGCGAGACTACGCCATGCCTTTTTTCAACGAGCCGGTGAGCCCGTCGTACAAGCAGGAGCCGTATAAGAACGAGGCAGTTGCGCGCTTTACTTCAAAGATTGCGGAGGGAGACGCATTTATCATCGTTACGCCGGAGTACAATCGCGGGACATCCGGGGTGCTCAAAAACGCGATGGATTGGGTTTATCAGGAATGGAACAACAAGCCCATGGGATTTGTCGCTTACGGCAGCGTGGGAGGCGCCCGCGCGGTTGAGCAATTACGGACAGTGGCCGTTGAGCTTCAGATGGCGCCCGTCAGAAACGCGGTTCATATTCCAGCGCACTGGGTGCTTCTGGACGAAAAAGGCGTTCTCAAAACCGGCGCGCTTGATTCTTATCAAATGGCAGCCGAGGGGTTACTGACCCAATTGGTATGGTGGGCAAACGCGCTTAAGGCCGCGCGCGAAGCTTGAAATAGTAATCCGCTTTTAGTATAGTGTCTTCACATTATAAAAAACGTATCGAACTAAAAACTAAAAACTAAAAACTAATAACTATCCATATGACGGTACAACCTCAAGTTACGATTTACTCAACTCCGACCTGCCACTTCTGCCACGCGGCCAAGGATTTCTTCACGGCGAACAGCATCAAGTTCACGGATTACAATGTGGCTACAGATTTAGCCAAAAGGAAAGAAATGATTGAGAAAAGCGGACAAATGGGCGTCCCTGTTATCTACATCGGCGATGAAATGGTTGTGGGTTTTGACGAAGAGCAGTTGAGAGGACTTCTGAAGATTTAATGCTCACGCCACAAGGGCGCATATGCTAAAGTGCATATGCGCCCTTGTAGTTAAATGGATATAACTGGCCCGTCCTAAGGGTCCATTGGCTGTTCGATTCAGCCCGAGGGCACAAATAAGTAAACAATACCCCTATTTCATTAAACTCTGTGACCATTCGTAATATGGGTGGTACAATCAATGATATATGAGCAATCCCAAGATTATCGAATGGGTTTTGCGAATCGCGGTAGCCGGTGAATTCCTCGGCCACGGTGTTTTTGCTTTGCAGGGTAAAAAAGCGTGGATAGAGTGGTTTCCGGTATTTGGCATTTCTGCGCCGGAGCCGGCGACAACACTACTATTCCTTGTCGGGGTTATGGACGTTACTCTTGCTGTCCTAGTATTGGTAAAGCCGATTCGCATTGCAATTTTGTGGATGGCAATCTGGGGATTTTGGACTGCGCTCGTCCGCCCGATTGTCGGGGAGCCTATCTGGGATTTCATAGAGCGCGGGGCAAACTGGGGAGCGCCGCTCGCGTTGCTTCTGCTCATTGGCTGGCCGAGGAGTTGGAGGCAATTGTTTGATAGGTAGAATAAGAAATGTCGCGATGCGCAACAACATGGAGTCTAGCAACAATCAAACGCAGGAAGAAATTTACCGGTTGGTAAAAGAAAATAACAAAATGCTTCACGGCATGCGCCGCAACGCTTTTTTGGGAGGAGCGTTCAAAGTAATTTTTTGGATTGCTCTTATCATTGCGCCAATATGGTTCTATCAGACATATCTTTCTCCGGTTGTGGACAGTATGTTGAAGTCTATAAATCAAGTCGGAGACGCAGGCGCAAACGCGCAATCGCAGTTCAGAGAACTTCAAAATGTATTGCAAAAATTCCAATCGCAGATTCCGTCTGTATTTCAGCCGAAGAAGTGAAAAAATACCTTTGATATGTTACAGTTTGCCCGTCGCCTGGGTAGCTCAGTGGTAGAGCATTCCCCTGAAGAGGGAAGGGTCCCCAGTTCAATCCTGGGCCCAGGCACAAAAAGTTTGCAAAGTCCTAAACCACAAACTCCTTATAGGCATATTCGCACGAATTAGCGCATAAGGATGCCGGCAATGCGGCACTTTACTTGATTAAAGTACTGCACTTTGCTACAGTGGCAATATGGATTGGAATAGTAAGGAAAATGAACGGCTAATTAAGGCGATTTTGACGCTTGAAACGCCCGGTGAGGCCAGGCGATTTTTGCGCGATTTAATGACTGAAAATGAGATTGAGGAATTTGAGAAGCGACTACAAACGGCCGAAATGCTTTCGGAAAATGTTCCATATTCTGTGATTGAGAAAAAGACGGGGCTAAGCTCCACCACCATCGCGCGCGTCTCAAAATGGCTGAACAACGGCATGGGAGGATACAAATCTGTTATCAGCAAAATGCATCACGCTTCAATTCCGCGCGCGAGGGGATTGAGTTGATTGCTTCTTATTTAAATCAAAACAACCCCCTCTCGCGAGGGGCTTTCTTTTTGCGAGTGGGGCTTAAATTTTCTGTGCTTAAACAGAAAGTGTTCATTGAAAAAACGGAGATTGCCATGTGTAAGTTGCAAATCGTTATTCCGGATGGTTCGATGCAAGAGAAGGTGGAGAAGTTGTTCGTGAAAGCTGGTTTGCCGATAAGGCTCGAAAGCGAGCGCAAAATGGAGGGGACAGTTGGCGTTGACTGGGTCGAACGGGTTGTTTACCAAAGGCCTCAGGAAATCCCAATCTATCTCGCTAACAATCATTTTGACGTTGGCATCGTTGGCGAAGACTGGATTGCTAACTGGGGTCTTCAGGGCAGGTTCGTTCTGAAAGGTAAATTGCCCATAGGACGGGGAGGTAATAATCCGGTCAGGATCGTTTTGGCCGTGGCTGAAACCAGCAAGGTTACTCGTCCAGAAAGTCTGCCACGAGGATGTGAAGTCGCGACCGAATACGTTGAGCTGACCCGAGCGTTCTTTGAGCGCAAGGGAAGGGGAGACATAAAAGTTACACGGTCTTGGGGCAAAACCGAGCAGAAGATTGCTTTCGGCGCAACTGGAATAGTTGATGTGACTGAAAGCGGACGCTCGCTAACGGCAAACAAACTCAAGATAATCTGCGACATCATCAAGCCATCTAACACAGTAATTGTGGCGAACCTAGGGTCGTATGCGGATAAGGTCAAGCGCTCTTACATAGACTGCTTCGCAAGGCTAATCCTGGGGGCCTACCAGGCGTCGTTATACGTATCGCTGACAGCTAACGTCCCAAATGAAAAGCTGAAGGATGCATCTTGGCTTATGGGGGGACTGAAAGGCCCCTCTTGTTCACCACTTGTTGGAAAAGGCAGTGGATGGTTCGCGCTGCAATCTTTAGTGCCGAGTGAAAAGGCACAGCAAACCATTTTCGCACTACTCCAAATCGGGGTTACCGATATCATCGTGAATCGCGATATACCTCTAATTATGTCCTGAAAAAGGTATTGGCAAACTCCGTTTCGTTCTTTTCGGCGGGTCCCTGACTATTTGGGACCCGCCATTTTTTTAAAATCCAAGAGTATGCGTAAGAGCTTTCTTGTTGCCCCCAAGCCACTTTGAAGTATCCAGTTTGACTTCGTGCACACGGCCGAGCTCGCGGTATTTCACATTTCCGTTTTTGATAGCATAGTCAAATATTTCTTTCGTAATTTCAACGTCTTTCAAACAGTATTGCCGTACCTTATCAACCTCGCCGGCTCGCCACCATTTGATTGATTGCGCGCCGTCGCCGGATTTCTTCTTGCCCAACGTCCCATCGGCAATCGCGTCAAGCCGTAAGCGCCGACCCACAACCCTCTGTACCTCTTTCATGATGTCCAGGCTTCTGATGCGGGTCAAGTCGCCGGGATAATATTTATTCAAGAGGGGAATATCAAAGTGGTCGGAATTGTAACCAACTAGAAGGTCTATGTTCTCAAGTATTTTCCAAAGTTGCGGCAGTTCCGGCTCAAGGAAGGATTTGTATTCGCCGGTCTCCGAATCGTGAATGCACACCAGTGCAATCGTTAAGTCAGTGGGGTTTGAAGTGCCGACATCCGACATCCAATTTGCCGTCTCAATGTCAAAAGTTACGATGCGCATATTAGAACGTAGTCCGTAGTACGTAGAACGTAGTTGAAATAATTAGTGAGTAGTTTGTAGTACGTAAACGGCTCAAGAGTTAATCATTTTGTTAAGCATCCGCATAACTTCATCCAGCAACGACCCCGCTTCATTGCGAAGAACTTTGTCACCATACTCTAATCTCTTGCTGACTTCAAATTGTGTTTCCAACTCGGACCCCGACGCAAAGGCAATAACTAAAAAATGCCGTATATCTTTTCCTCGTCTCCTGCTTCCTTCGGCTATATTGGAAGGAATCGAGACAGCGGCACGGCGCATCTGTGATGTAAGGCCGTATTGCTCCTGTACGGGAAATTTCTGTGTAAAGCGGTAAACAAGCACGACTAAATCTAGAGACTTCTGCCAGACCGTAAGTTCACGATAGGTACTCATGTTTATTGCGTTCTCTACGTACTACGTTCTACGCACTACGTACTAGCCTAAGGCCGAAAACAAATGCTCGGCGATTCTGTCAGACGGTAGGGTGAGCTCGCTGCCGGTTGAGAGATTCTTAATTGTGTAACGGCCCGATTCTCGCTCCGCGGGGCCGACTGTGATGACAAACGGTATCTTCATTTTGTCCGCCTGGCGTATCTGGTCGCCTACGCGTTTGCCGGAGAAATTTACCGCGACCGTAACATCGTCCCTTCGCAAATCCTGCGCAAGATGGATTGCGTGCGGAAGCGCAGAGACGTCAACTATGCAAAGCAGGAGTTCCGTTGCCGGAGCGTATGCGGGAAGCAGATTGTGGCTCTCTAGAAAGTCGCGTGCCGTCACGTCTCCCATTCCAAATCCGACGGCAGGAATTGCTTCGCCGCCGAACAAAGATAGAAGATTGTCATATCGTCCGCCTCCGAAGATAGACCTGCGGTTGCTTTCATCCGTGTCAAACACTTCAAAAACCATGCCTGTGTAGTAATCAAAACCGCGGGTTATTTTCGTGTCCACGACCATGTTGTTGACTCCCATATGTCCAAGCTGCGCGCGCAATTCTTCCAGATACGCGGTGCTCGTCGTGCGCTCCAGAGACGCCAGAAATTCCTCCGATTTTTCTTCGTCTTTTATGAGAGACGACAAATGCTTCTTGAAATCCACGTTTCTCTCCCGTCTGTCCAAGAGGCGGGTTAGGGGCGCGCGAATTTCTGCATCAATTCCAACCGAATCAAAAATAGAATTGAGAATCCGCCTGTCTGAAACGCGGATTTCAAAATTCCGCTCGTCTGCTCCCAATGAGCGCATAATCGCATGCGCAATCGCGATAATCTCGGCATCCGCCTCCACGCCTTCCACGCCTACCAAGTCTGCGTTTAATTGCCAGTGTTCGCGCAGGCGCCCGCGCTGGGGCCTTTCATATCGGAAGACATTTGCTATTGAGTACCATCTTGCAGGAAAGGGGATGTCGCGGGATTTGCCGGCAATCATGCGCGCGAAAGTCGGCGTCATTTCCGGCCGCAATGTTACCTCGCGTTCTCCTCTATCAATGAATGTGTATGTCTGCTCGTTCACTATCTCTTCGGAGGTCTTTCCGCGGTAAAGTTCAGACGGCTCTAAAACCGAGGCGCCGTATTCCTCGTAGCCAAATAGTTCGCACACGCGTTCCATATGCTCAAAGATATATCGCAGAATAAATTGGTCCTCCGGATAGAAATCGCGCACCCCCTTGTACGACTCTGTAGACAATTTCTCGCGCTTCGCCATGTCCTATATTATACTCGGCAAGCGTGAAAACGATAGACGCAAGGTTTACTATCCGAAAATCGGCCCCGGGCCTCGGGCAGGGTTTGTTCGCCAATGCAAAGATTAGGAAAGGCGACTTCGTTCTTGAATATACCGGCAAGAGAATTCCAACGCCGGCTGCTGACAAGATGAAATCTCGATACCTGTTTGAGATAGATGAAAGGTGGACTGTTGACGGCTCTTCGCGCGCAAACACCGCGCGCTATATAAATCACTCATGCGACCCGAATACATCTGCGGAAATTCTTGCGGGTCGCATCATGATATTCGCGGTGCGCGCGATAAAAAAGGGCGAGGAGCTCACGATAGACTACGACAAGGAATATTTTGACGAATTTATCAGGCCGGCGGGATGCAAATGCTGGAAATGCAGTTTACAGCTAACAGAAATAAAGGCAGTCTGACTGCCATAATTCTTGGCAGTCAGACTGCCTAGCCGCGATACGCGGCGGCACGCAGGGAATTCAGTATTACCGCGATGTCAATCGCTTCCTGCGTTATGGCGCCCCAAATTGGCGGAATGAATCCGAGTGCCGCTAAAATCATTCCGAGAGATGACAGCAAAACGCCCCCCCAGATGCTCTGCCGCGCGATTTTCATTGAGCGAACCGAAGTGTCAAGAAGCTCAAGAATTAACCCAGTATCGTGGCCAAGAATCACGGCATCTGCCGCTTCTATAGAGGCGCTGTTTTCCGTGCCGGAAAATACGATGCCGACATCCGCGTGCGCGAGCGCAGGCGCGTCGTTCAGGCCGTCTCCGACCATGACGACAATTTTCCCGTCCGATTTTGCGGAATCTATAGCTTTGTATTTCTCCTCCGGCGTGCATTCAGCGCGGATATTTATTCCAAAACCTCCGAACAACCTGTCTGCGTTCTCTTTGCGGTCTCCCGTCAGCATCTCAACGTCTATTCCGCGCTCGGCTAATGCGCGGAACATCACGTGAACATCCTCTTTCACTCTGTCATCAAAATAAAATCTCCCGATTTCGTTTTCGTTCTCCGAAATCGCCAGCACGATTCCTCCTTCCGCCGCGCCCTCCGCTTTCGCAATCGTGTATTTCTTTCCATTCACTATTCCGGCGATTCCGCGCCCTATAGTTTCAACTACATTTCTGCTTACGAACATCGGAGCGTTCCTCTCCCTTCTTGCGGAAAGAATTGCGCGGGCAAGGGGGTGTATTGAGTGGAATTCAATCGCCGCCGCGATGCCCAAGAGGTCTAGCTCGCTCTTTTCTTTGCCGCTTGCCTCAACCCTGACAAGTAGCGGCTCGCCCAAGGTCAGCGTGCCCGTTTTGTCGAAAAAGATAATCTGCGCGCGAGACAAGAGTTCAAGGGTTGTTGGGCGTTTGACTATGATATTGCGTCTCGCGGCGCGGGAGAGTCCTCCGATAAAAGCGACGGGGGCCGCTATTATGAGAGGGCAGGGGGTGGCAATGACGAGGACCGCAAGAGCGCGCGATAACTCGCCCGACAGAGCGTACGCGCCTCCCGCGAGGAGAAGCGCCGCGGCCGTGAACGGGAAATTAACCCGTTCCGCCAGCTTCACAATGCGCGCTTGATGTTTTTTTGCCTCGTCAACCAAATGCACGATGCGCATGTACGTGGAGTCTTGGAATTTTCCCTCTACGGAAATCTCTATTGTTTCCCCGACATTCACGCTCCCGCTTTTGATATAAGTTCCGCGCCAAAAGGAAACAGGGAGCGCCTCGCCGGTCAGATTCGCCTCATTTAAAAGCGCCGACGCAGATACCAGATTGCCGTCCAGGGGAACGAGTTCATTCGGCCTGACTATGATTATCTCGCCGTTTCCCACTTCCTGTATTGGTTTATCAGACGTAGTGCCGTCCGCGAGCCGTACAACGCAGGACTTCGGGATTCTCTCCGCAAGCCCGCGCAGGGCGCCTTCCGCGCGCAGTGATGCGTATTCGTCCAGTGCCTCGCCGCCGGTAATCATGAGAGCGACGACCGCTCCGGCAAGATACTGGTCTGCAAAAAGGGAAACTATCATGGCGAGCAGAGCCAGATAATCCAGAGAATAATTTTTCTCGCGGATTTTCCCGACTGAATCGTAAATTATTTTGCCGAGCCCGAGCAATATCGCCAATATCCAGAATTCGTCAAACGGAGATAATATCCCCGCCGCCAATAATCCAAGAACGGCGAGCGGAAACCGGAATTCTTTGCGGTATATGGCGCCGATTCGCATTAGCGCATTGTAGCAACGGATTTCGAGAATGATAAACAGTATTTACGCTCAAAACATAAAGTGATACACTCGTTACTATGAAGAAAGGCATGCTCGTTTTCTGGTTGGCCGTGATTGCGCTTATTGCCGCAGGTATCGGCTCAAGTATTTTCATAAAAAGCGGTCCCGGACAGCTTGATTCATTCGCGCAATGTTTGAAAGATTCCGGAACTGTGTATTATGGCGCATTCTGGTGCCCGCACTGCCAAGCAACGAACAGGCTGTTCGGCAAGTCCAAGGCGCTCTTGCCGTATGTGGAATGTTCCACTCCTGACGGAAGAAGCCAGCAGCAAATTTGCAAAGATAAGGGAATAAACGGCTACCCCACATGGGTGTTTCCAGACGGCAATATTTTGACGGGCGAGCGAACTCTTGAGGAGCTTTCAGAGGCGAGCGGATGCGAGCTACCTAGTACGTAGAACGTAGTTCGTAGTACGTAGCGAAATCCCAAAGTCATGCGTATTTAATGCTCTACGTACTACGTTCTACGCACTACCGACTATGTACCCCATTGAATCAATCAATTATCTAGTTGCGCTCGCAACGCTCGCGCTGCAAGTTATCGGTATCGCGTTTCTCGCGCTTTTTTTCCTTCGTAAGAGATTTCCCGACCTTGCTCCAATCGCAGGTTTTCTCTCGGGCAGGGGATTATGGATTGGCTTTCTGCTCACGCTCTCCGGAACCATCCTGTCGCTTTTTTATTCCGAAGTTTTGGGAGTCGCGCCATGCGGATTGTGCTGGCTCCAAAGAGTCTTTCTCTATCCGCAAGCCCTGCTCTTTGCTGTTGCGCTCTGGAAAGCCGATAGGAGTGTTGCCGATTACAGCATCGCGTTCTCAATATTTGGCGGGGCAATCGCACTCTATCAACACTACCTGCAAATGGGCGGAGCAAGTATTCTGCCGTGTCCGGCGGTTGCAACGGGCGTAGATTGCGCCCAGCGCTACCTCTTTGAATTCGGCTACATCACGTTCCCGCTCATGTCGTTTACCATTTTCGCGTTCCTTATTATTTTGATGCTTTTCGTGCGAAAACGCGCCGTATGATACAATGGTAATATGATTCAAACTATAGCGATCAAGACCACTTCAGTCGGCAGGAAAGTAATAGTTGAACTCGACGCGGACAGGCTTGAGCGCCTCGCGTCCCATCTTGGTTTTTACAACTCGGATTTTTTGCAGAGTCTTGATCGGGCGGAACAAGACTACAAGGCAGGACGCGTGCGCAAAGTCGCCTCTTTGCGCGAACTTCGCAAGAGGAAATAATCGTGCATCATGAAAGTTATTCTCACCGCGGAGTTTGTCAGACGCTACCGCGGCCTGCCGGAGCACATTCAAAAGAAAGCCGAAAAACAGGAAAAGAACTTTCGGAAGAATCCTTTTCATCCGTCTATGCACACCGAAAAGTTGGAGCCGCGACAGAAAGAGGTTTGGAGCATACGGGTAGACAAGAAGTATCGCATTGTATTTCGATTTATTGACGGAGAGACAGTGCTTTTTCTGACCGTTGGCCCGCACGACTGGATATATAAACTGAAGTTTTGATTGTTCGTCGTGCTTGCGCCCAGCGCCACCCCTTTGAATTCGGCTACACCACGTTCACGCTCATGTCATTCACCATCTTTGCGTTTCTTATCTGTCGAGGATAGTGAGTGAAGTGAAAGAGCACTCTCTTTCACTTCCGAGCGGCGCAGGCAGCAAAGGTTTGAAACCTTTCATCATTGTGATGTTGTTTGTGCGCACGAGGGGTCAAAATACGGCTTAAAGACAGAACATTCTACTGGCTCGGCTTGACAGAGAGAGAGTTATGTGCTAGCCTCACAGACAGAAAGGGCTGAATACCCTTTGTTGTTTCTCCTCGCATGATTGGTGCGACGATTGCCATGCTCGCTCCCTGAAGCTAGAAAAGGGAAGAGGAAAAGAATGGACTGCACATGGTGTGCAGAGGAGAATATCATGGGAAGTTGGCATAGCGAAGTCCTGGCAGGAATCAATACGTGGCAACCCACGTATGTGACCTGCCAGCAATGCGGTACCACCGACCAAATGTGCTTTATCGTGAAGGTTGGTGGGAACTGGGAGTGTCCCCACTGTGGTAAAGACCCGCGAGTCCCGCCAGAGGAATGGCTAGGCATACATCTCACCGAGGAGATTCGGCGGATGGACGGCCCGCTGTTCAAAGGCTCTTACTGGCGGAAGAAACGCCAGGAACTCCTCGCTTTCGCGGGGTTCGGGTTTGAACTCCGCGAGAAGAAGAGTGGGGAGGTCGCTCTGCTCACGGACGACTGGCGGGAAATTCTGCGCGCCTGGCGGCCTCATGCCAGTTACGAGGCTGACAGTACCCGGTGGTGGAGTACGGTCAGTTCGCGTTTTGGCACGAAGCGCGAGCGTGCGGGAGATGCAGAACGTATGAGAGCACGTTAAATTCTCTGCGTTCCCGTAAACTGGCTCAACTCATTCAAACAAGTCCCTCGCGATGCAACGTCGCGAGGGCATTTTTTTATTCTCAAAAACGTGTCCCGAAAGTGTCACCTTCGGAATTCTTTTAAGTTGACTGCCTGCCTTGTCGGCGTAGCCGTTTTCGGGGTCAACTGCAAACTACCTCTTTAAGATACTCCGTTCAATATCCGCAATAGTGCCCCCGACTTTTTTGCCGGGGCTGAATGTTGAATGGACCAAAAATTTTCCCACATCTATCTTTTCCTATACATCCATATTCTCCGATTTTCCTATACATTCATATTTCCCGATACACGCATATTTTCCAAATAGATTCCTCAACAACACGATAACAACTTACGAAGTACAAAAAACGCCATATACACACATCTCTGCCTATAGGCAAAGATGTGTGTATGAAGCGTGATACTATGAAAAGAATTACCCGCTGTTAATTTGAAGAATGACGTATGGGAAAAATTGAAATTGAAGCGCTTCGCGAGAGGCGCAAGGGCTATCTGCAGGAAGCGGTTCTTTATGCGGTAGGGATTACCGGCATTCTCCTCGTTGCAATGGCGGCTCCCAATACGCTCCGGTTGCTCGGCGGATTAATCCTAAATAACAAGCGATTTTCTGAACAGGCGCGCGCGGCGCTCTCGCGTCTCGCGCGCAAGGGATATATTGAATTTGAAGAATCACATGGAAAGAAATATGCCCGCATCACGAGCGCGGGCAGGCGCGTTCTTGAGCTTGAGCGCCAGAAAATGCTGATGCGTCCCTCAAAAGGGAAGCGCTGGGACAGGCGTTTTCGCATAGTCATGTTTGACATCGCAGAGAAGCGCAAGGCCATCCGCATACAATTTAGGGAGGCGATGCAGGAGGCGGGCTTTCTTCGTCTTCAGGATAGCGTTTGGGTATACCCGTATAATTGTGATGACTTTATCCAACTTCTGAAAGCAGATCTGCATCTGGGCAGAGAAGTTTTGTATGTAATCGTAGAGAAAATGGATAATGATGCGTGGGTGCGAAAGCATTTCAAGTTGCCTCCCGCGTGATTTCCAGATAATTTTGCGATTTGCGCTTTCGCGGCAGGGGTGGTCCCTGCTGTATCCAGTTCCCATAATTTAATTTTTCTGATTGCTGATTAGCGGCCTAAAGGTCATCACACATACAACTCTATCTATAGATAGAGTTGTATGTGTGATATTGTGTGTGAAGGCACGAATGCCATGTATAAAAATAATATAGGCAGGAATGATGCAGGTAGGAAGGAAAGAAATAGGAGGGGGGGGAGAAGAAGGGAAGAGAGGAGGAAATGAGAATTAAGAAGAGTTTGCCTTTCTCATGAGAATTTTTGCATGTGATGAATCGTATTTCCGCCAACTGTGAACTGCCAGCTGTAAACTACCTCTGAATCATGTATTTCTGTATGTCCTCTATAGTGCCGCCGACTTTTTTGCCGGGATTCAGGATATTCAGCGGATCAAATATATTTTTTACCTCCGCGAAAAGCTTGCACATTTCTTCGCCAAACATGAGTGGGAGATACGGCGTGCGGATAATACCGTCGTTATGCTCGCCGTCTATTGAGCCGCGGTATTTCAACACCAGATTATAAACTCTCGGCTGAAGTTCCAGAATCATCTTCCTGTATTCCGGCTTGCGGAGGTCCACGAGCGGAATTATATGGAAATTTCCCTCGCCAGCGTGGCCTGCAATCGTATACAAGAGATGGTATTCATCCAAAATCTTGTTCAGCTCCGGCAGAAACCGCGGATAATCATCCGGGTGCACCACGATGTCGTCTATAAAAGGAGCCGCGTGCAATCCAAGCGGATTTTTCCGCAAAAGCGCGAAGCTCTCGCGGCGGATGGTCCAGTACTTCTCAACCTCTGCCGAAGATGCGGCCATTTTTGTCCGGATGTGGAGGCCGCCAAGCGAGCTTTCGGCTTCGCGCACCTTCTCTCTCGCATCTTCCATTGAATCTTCGGCAAATTCCGCCATAAGGACGAGTTTCGGCACCCCGCCCTTCAAAGCCATCACGACCTCCGGAATGAATGCCAGTCCGAGCGCGAGCATCTTGAAGAGCCCCATGTTTTTAATCAGCTCCGGTATGAACCGCACGGCGAGCTTCCATGTATGGTCGTCGTACGATTCAAAAGATTCGGGCGCGAATTTAAGCACGCGCCGCACGACCTCGGGGACGATTTCCATATCCGAGAGAAAAATCACAAGCATGGCGCGGTTTTCTTTCACGCGCGCCAGTTTCAAGCGGGCGCTTGTTATGAGAGCGAGCGTTCCCTGCGAGCCGCACACAAGCTGGGTCAGATCAAAAGTTCCCTTTTCCTTATCCATTACATCCCATAGGTAATAGCCCGCGGAATTCTTTGTTACTGTCGGGCGCGCCCGCTCTATCATCTCTTTGTTGTTTAGAATGAGCGCGTGGATTTCGCGATAGATTTTTCCCTCCAGCGTCTGGCCGGATTCTTTTTGGGCGAGCTCGCGCATTCCAAGCGGATATATCGTGGTGCGGCTTCCGTCGGACAGCACAACCTCCATTTCCCGTATGTAAGCGTTCGCTTTCCCGTATTTTAGCGTCAGTTCTCCCCCGCAGTTGTTTGCAAGCATCCCGCCGAGCGCGCATTTTCCTTTGGATGCCGGATAGCAGGGGAGTATGAGTCCGCCATGCGCAAGAGTTTCCTTCTCAAAATCGCGGTAGTACATCCCCGGTTCAACCACGGCGTAGTCGTCGCCGATACCCGTCAGGCGATTCATGTATTTTGTGAAAACAAGAGACACAGAATCGGTCAGTGGGCCCCCTGTCATATCGCTTCCGGCACAGCGGGCGGCGATAGAAATGTTTCTGCCGGCGGCCTTCTCCTCATGCGCGAATTGCGCGAGAGCCGACACGTCGTCCGCGTCTTTGGGATAAACAACTACGGCGGGCTTTCTTTCAAAGATGCTGGAATCGCGGGAAAAGCGCTGGAGCGACTCTTCGTCGTTTACGGCATCGCCCTTGATGAGACCGGAGATTTGGGAACGCAAATCCATTTGCTTATTTTAGCATCATTCTTGCCTTGCCACCCGTGTGGCAGGGGAAACTTCATGCGTACTGCGAAAAATAATCCATATGGCATAATCAGCGGAATGCGCGAAAAACGTGAAAAGATATCGTCCCCCGCGGCGTTCATAGGCACGGATGGAAACGGAATCATTTCGTTCGGCTCCGGTCAGCCCGACCTGATGCCGCCTAAAGAGATATTTAGCAATCTTGGAAATGAGCGCCTCTTCAAATACGGCCTGATTAAAGGCGATTTTGGACTCCGCGAGGCCCTTGCAAAAGAGTATCCGAATGCCGAAGCGGAAGAATTCGTAATAACGAACGGCGCGTCCGAGGCGCTTGACCTGATTTTTCGCGGGATACATCAAATGCACGGACGGGTAAAAGTCCTGTTATGCCGGCCGTATTACTATTCGTATCCGCCAATCGTGGAGTACGCGGGTCTTGTGCCTGTGTATACGCAGCTTAAAGAGGGCCGCATAGATTTGGAGGACTTCAAAAAGAAGGTTCGCGGAGTGAAGGCGGTTCTCATCAATTCGCCTTCCAATCCGACGGGACGAGTGGAGGATTTGGATACTTTGCGTGAAATAGAAAAATTGACGGCGAAATTCGGCGTGTATGTGATTTCCGATGAAGTATACAAAGACCTGATTTATGAAAGAGAAAATTATCTTATTAAAGGAAGACACGTAATCACAGTCAATTCATTTTCCAAAACATACTCCATGTGCGGATTGCGCGTGGGGTACTTATGGGCGCGGGACCCGAAAATCGTGCAGGCGGCGGTGGACCTCAAAGTGCACACCTCAATGAATACGAATATATTGGGGCAGGAAATGGCCCTTCGCGCCATGAGCGTCCCGCATTCTTTCATCGGTAGGCAGACTGCCGTTTGGAAAGAGCGCCGCGATTTTATATATGAGGGTCTTTGCGAACTCGGCTTCAACCTTTGGAAGCCCGAAGGAGCTTTTTATGTTCTTCCGAAAATAAGGAACTCGGCCCAGGTGGTTGAGGAACTCTTTTATGAACATGCGGTCGTCGTATATGACGGCTCATGGTTTGGCGCGCCGGGGAGAATCCGCCTTTCTTACGCGCTAGATGTGGGAGAGATTAGGGCGGGCCTTGGCCGGATAAAAAAATATCTGAAAGGTAAAGAGGGATGGCTCAAGTAGACCGCCGCTCAAGGCCGCTTTTGGCCGGCTCTATTTTGCGCATGCGGCCAGAACCTTGCCCATAACCTCTGCCGTTTCGTGCGGTCCCGCGACCTCTATGGTTTGTATTCCGGTAGGAATGACAATTGCATCGTTTCCGCCGGGGAATAGCGCGTCGCCGACAAAGAGCATTTCGGACGGCGCAAACCCGAGATGCTTTGCAAGCCATCTCACACCGTACGCCTTGTCTATTCCCGTTCGGGTAATATCTATGGCGGTTCTTCCTGAAATGCGTATATCAAGCCCCTCTAATTTTTCATCAAGCGCTCTCTTCAACTTCGCCCGCTTGGAAGAGTCTTTGTCCCATTCCCGCTTCACATCGCTTGGGGCGTCCACGCCGAGCCCCGAGAATGTAATTTGCGTGTCGCGGGCGAGAAACAGCGCGCCCCAGCAGGGCGCATCTTGGAGGACCCCGGTTTCCCTAATCGCTTCTTTGCACGCTTGCATAATTTTTTCGTATTCCTCTTCGGCAAACGCGATTTTATAGACGCTCTGCCACGCGCCTGCTTCATATGCGTAGCATTGTGCGGCGGTATCAGAAAATAAATACAGGCGGCTCAAATCGGCGTTTCGCGGAAGCGCGGACAAAAGGTCTTTTTCCATCCGCTCAAAGCTCGCCCCCGACATAATCGCGACCGGCATGCGCTTCAAAAGCTCGCGTAACCCTTTCGCGACTTCGGGCGCGGGCGGCTGAAAACTTTCCGCAACCGTGTTGTCAAGATCAAATAATACGGCGTGCGGACATTTCTTTACGTTTTGGACCTGCGTCATACGCTTGCTGTTTCTTTCGGCATATTCTTGCGGGATTTATACCACTCCTTCAGAAGCGGAATAAATGAAGCGATGATAATCGCGGCAATAATCGGAGCGATGTAGCGGTCAACCTGCGGGAAAATTTCTCCCAAAAAATATCCTGCGAACGCGACGCCCGCGCCCCAAAGCACTCCGCCCGCGACGTTGTATGACAGAAATGTCTTGTATCGCATGCCGGCGATGCCGGCAAGTATCGGCGCAAACGTGCGAACAATCGGCACGAAGCGCGCTAGCACGATTGCAATGACCCCGTGACGCTCATAAAACGCTCTGGTTTTCTCAACGTGAGATTTGCGGAAAAACCGCGAATCCTCGCGCTTAAAAAGAGCCGGCCCCACTTTAGTGCCAAACCAATATCCGGTACTGTCGCCAAGTATCGCCGCCAGCGTAATCAAGGGCAGTAAAACCCAGACATTAAAGAGCCCGTGCGAGGCGAGAAGTCCGGCGGTAAAGAGCATGCTTGAACCAGGAAGAAAAAACATGAAGAAGAGGCCGGTTTCGGCAAACACAGCGGCAAACAGTCCCGGATATCCGAGCATCTGCACGAGTTCTTTCAGTTCAAAATTCAGTAAAATATCCACAGCCAGGCCATTATAACCCGAATACGCGCTAACAATCGCATTCCCCACAAGTCTGACCTGCATGACAAGTCAGACTTGTGGGGAATAAAAAAACGCTAGGCATGGGATTCCGGAATGGGAAACTTCTTGCAGAGTGTACGGATTTCCTCGCGGATTTTTTTCTGCACCTTGGGCTCCGCGCGTTTCTCCATCGCGTCCACCATCAGCTCCGCAACGCGAGCGCACTCCTTTACTCCGAATTTGCGGGTGGTAATCGCGGGAGTGCCGAAGCGGATGCCGGAGGGGTCCATGGGGCCCCGCGTGTCATCCGCGATTGAGTTTTTGTTGAGCGTGATGCCGACATTGTCCAAAAGCGTCTCCGCCTCCTTGCCGGGAATGCCGAGGGAGCCGAAAACGTCCGCGAGAAGAAGATGATTGTCCGTGCCGCCGGTCAAGAGGCGGACATTGCGGGCCTTAAAAACTTTCTCCATTGCCTTTGCATTTTTCAGAATTTGCGCGGCATATTTTCTAAACGATGGACGAAGCGCCTCTCCGAAAGCGACGGCTTTTGCCGCGATGTTGTTCATATGCGGGCCGCCCTGCAGGCCGGGGAACACCATCTTGTCTATTTTCTTCGCGATTTCTTCGCTTTCGCGCGTGAGAATCATTCCGCCGCGCGGCCCGCGCAGCGTTTTGTGTGTGGTCGTCGTCATGGCGTCAAAGCCGAAATCAAACGGGCTTTTTACCGCCTTGCCCGCTATCAAGCCGGCGATATGCGCGATGTCCATAACTGCGTACGCCCCGACTTCGCGCGCAATTTCCACGAACTTCGCGTAATCAAGTTCCCGCGGATATGCGGAAAATCCCGCGAGAACAATCTTCGGCTTGCTGGCGATTGCTACTTTGCGCATTTCGGCGTAGTCAATTTCTCCGGTGTTCGGGTCTTTCATCTTGTATCGGACGAAATTAAATATTTTTGTGAGATAGGTAACAGGGTGCCCGTGCGTTAAGTGCCCGCCGTGAGAGAGATCCATTCCGAGCACGGTGTCGCCGGGCTGTAGAAGCGCGAAGTACATCGCAATGTTGGCGTTGGCGCCTCCGAGCGTCTGCACGTTTGCATACTTGCAGTTAAACAGTTTTTTAGCGCGCTCTATCGCAAGCGTCTCAACAATATCCGTGTATTTCTGCCCGCCGTAATAGCGTTTTCCCGGATACCCTTCGGAATATTTGTTGGTGAGAATGGAGCTGTTGGCCTCGCGCACCGCCTTGGAGACGTAGTTTTCCGACGGAATAAGCTCAATTCCTTCCGCCTCGCGCTTTTCCTCTCCCATGATGGCCGCGAAAACCTCTCTGTCCTGCTTCCGTATGAATTCGTAGTTTTTCACATGATTTTGTTAGGTGAATAATTTAATTCTCGCACCCGGTCAGTACAATGTGGCATAGTTTCTGTCGCTGTTCAATCTACCCCACGTCGATACTTACTCCTTGCATAACATGATTGATTTTGTTGGCAAGAACCACAACCAAGACAATGCCACATTGTCCTACCGGGCAAAGGATATCATATTTAATCCGGCCTGTTTTCCAGGTTGCGGAAGCCGGCAACCGTAAGCTCGGCCTTTATAGGAGGATGCGGGTCGTACCCTAGGAGCTCCACATGCTCGGGCCGAAACGTGTCAAGACTGGTCACCGCATCATTTATTTTGACTATGGGGAAGGCTTTTGGCTCGCGCTCCAACTGCTGCCGTATCGCCGCCTCATGGTCCTCGTAGAAGTGCACATCGCCGAACGTGTGCACAAACTCGCCGACTTCGCGTCCCAGTATCCTTGCGACGATGTGGCACAAGAGCGCGTAGCTCGCGATGTTGAACGGCACGCCGAGGAATATATCCGCGCTCCGCTGATAGAGCTGAAGCGAGACCTTTTCATGTTTAATATTCATCTGATACATGTTGTGGCAGATAGGAAAGTGGTTGGCCTCTTCGGGCTTGGCCATCGTATATAGATATTCCGGATTCCACGACGTGACGATTGCATTGTGACAGCTCGGGTCATTACGCAATTCCTCAACCGCCCACGCAAGCTGGTCAATGCCGCGTCCGTCTTTGGCTGGCCAGTGGCGCCACATGTCGCCATAAATGTGAGGAAGCGCCCCATGTTTTTCGGCAAATCCGGAATCGTCTTTGATTTTCGCTACGAATTCTTCTTTAGTCATTTCGGGCCACTTGCCGTTTTTTGCATGTTCCAAATATGTGCGATACGGATAGTCGTCCCAGATATGCACGTTGTTGTCCACCAGATACTTAATGTTGTTCTGCCCGCTCATGAACCAGTAAAGTTCCTGCAGTACGCCGTTCCAGTAGACCTTTTTAGTCGTGAGAAGGGGGAACCCGTTGGACAAATCAAACCGTATTTGCCGGCCGAAAGCACCGATTGTCGCCTTGCCATGCCCGGCATCAACTTGTCTGTCTCCGCTATCCAGGAGTTCCCGCATCAAATCAAGATATTGCTGTTCGGGGTGGGGCATAGGCGAAAGACATTAGGATTTTTTCTGCATTATTCTGCGTGAAAGCCGATAGGGTTTGTATCGGCGCCTATAGACGGTCTGCGAGGTTCCGCGTCGTGCCGCTCTCTGCGGCGCGAAGTGTTTCCAATTATCCTTAGCATAGCGCCCGTTCTTTTTATAGGTTTGCGCTGGCGGGGAAGAAATCATTGAGAAAGTAATTTGCGCGATTTCCATTCCGGGCCGCAGAATAATCGGGATATTATTTTGATTGGTTATTTCAAATGTAATGTTGAGAAAATGCCCGGGGTTTATGATGCCGGCGGTGTTGTGAATCATGAGCCCCACGCGAGCTAGAGATGATTTTCCTCCTACCTGTATCAGATAGTGGTCGGAGCCGAAGAATTCTTTTGATGTGCCAAGGACGGAAACTCCTGGGTGAAGCACAAATTCCTTGCCGTCTTTTACCGTTATCTCGCGGGTTTTTGCATACACTTTTCTAACGGGGTCTACAAACTGCGTGTTGTTCTCGTCGTTTACGATGAACTTGTTGCCGAGCGAGATGTCATACGAAACCGGCTGAAGCCGCTTTTCCTGAAACGGCTTAATGACAATCTCGCCCTTGCGAACCGCTTTCAGTATGTCTGCATCGGATAGGAACATACCCGGTTAGTAGAATGTGCCTTTGCGCCAAATGCACTGCGTTTGGCGCGGCGAGATTTGAAAGCTTTTTGTCGGATGGTGTAATTTCGTTCGCATAGAGATGTAACCTGTTTCTGCCCGCCTAAGGCACATTTCACTACCGGGCATAGGTTTCTACTCTACCATGAAAATCCGCTCGGTTCCGTAGTAGTCTTTCCAGTGCGTATTATAGAAATCAAACATGCGTTCTAATCTATCCTGCGGTAATTCCTCCACATTTAGCTCTTTCATCAAGGCGCGCACTTGAGCCTCGGCGGAGGCGAGTTGTGCCTTGTCATTAACTACACGCTCAAATTCGGCGAGCCAGCCGTAACCGGCGTTTTTGTCCAGCGTAATATTCACGCCTCGGCACAAGTATTCCTCGCGCTCGCGCGACCACTTCGCCTGATACTTGAATCCGGCCGAGAGAACGAGTGCGTCCAGTTCGGCAAGTGTCATGGAAACCTTTTCCTCAAATTCCATACGGGCGATTCCGTTCGCGCTTGTATCGTCTCCGACAGATGCTTTGACAACGAGAAATACTTTTCCATCCTTATCTCGTGTACGCACGGAGAAATCCTTAACGCGTTCGGCTAGGTCGAAAAGCCGCCCCGAAATTTCCGGAGGAAATTTCGGGGCGATAATCTCCACGAGCTTCGCCAAATTCCCACCGCTTGACCCGAGCCCAGTCGAGGGTTCAAAATAGTGATTCAGTTGTTTGTTTCTTGACGTGAGAACGCACGTTGGGTCCGCTCTTTTCATCGCCTCGCGGACTTCGTCTGCACGTTCCTTGCTTCCGAGCAGGGACTTTATCTCCACCTCATATGAATGCATGGAAGCATTATATCTGTTTAATACGAACCCGCCCTACACCACTCAATGATCCTATGAGATGTCATCTCATAGGATTTCATATCGGTATAGGGGAAACGGGTTGTGGTATAGTCTTTTCATGAAAAAGCCCCTAATCACCGCTGTGGTAGCAATCGGGAAAAATCGAGAACTTGGCAAAAACGATAAACTTCTGTGGCATATTCCCGATGACTTGAAACGCTTTAAGCGGCTGACGCTTGGGTACCCGATAATAATGGGGAGAAAGACATTTGAATCAATCGTGGGCTACATTGGCGGGCCACTTCCCGGGCGCACGAATATCGTAGTAACGAGGCATCCCGGCTCTATCGACCTCGTAGGTCGATATGGGAATCAGGTGATGGTCGTGTCCTCAATAGAGGAGGGGATTGAAAAAGCGCGGGAGGAAAATCCGAAGGAAATTCACATCGGCGGCGGCGCGCAGATTTATGAACAGGCGCTACCGTATATAGACAAATTGTATCTGACATTGATAGACGACGAAAAAGGGGCCGACACATTTTTCCCGCCCTACGAAGATATTTTCACAAGGAAAGTCTTTGAAGAATCGCACGAGTGGAACGGCATAAGATACAAATGGGTAGATTTAGAGCGTTAAGTCATGTTGTTGTTACTGTCTAATTCGTGAGAATAAGAGAATAGTGGTACGATGCGTCTATATGAAAGATAAAGAATTGGAGTCAAATCTAAAAGCACTGGCCAATCGGCGCCGGCTTTCCATTCTGCGATTTGTGAAAAAGAGCAAGGAAGCGTCCGTTGGAGATATTGCGAGCGAAATTCATCTCTCGCTTAAATCCACCTCGCGCCATTTGAGCGTTTTGTTTTCTGCTGGTCTTTTGGAGAGGGAACAAAGAAGTCTCCAAGTGTTTTATAAACTCGATCCTGTCATTGCCGAACCGATACGCCGCGTCGTTTCCACCCTGTAGATGTTCGCGGACGGAGTTTTGATTTTCACTATTGTCTAATTCTCACGAATTAGACAATAGTTACGGTGTTGGAGATTCGGGATTTTGTGTGCTCCGAGACGGGGGAAGGTTGGCTGGTCCAATTTGCCCAACGGCTGAAAGACCGATACTATGCAGTGAATGGCGTCACGCATCACGGTAAAATCTGCGATTCCGGATGCTCGCGCAAAGAGCTACCTCAAGACACTGAAAGCGATTTTTCCGGAGATGCGGCTCACTTCTGTGGGGGTTACCGCGGCCTACACCATTGATGCGCAGCTTTTCAAGAAAGAATGCAAGCGCGTAGCAGAACGGCTGACCAGTTCGTTAGTGGAGGAATACTCAACAGAGGGCGTACTAGCGCCGGAGTCATACGCGTATGCAATTGAAATAGGATTTCTTCCTGGCGTTACCGACAACGTCGGCCACACGGCGAAGCAAACGGCGGAAGATTGTTTGGGGCGCAAATTTAAAGAGGGCGAGGCGGTATATTCCTCGGTTTTTATTTTTCTCATCGGAGAGGTGACCAAACAGGAGGCGGAAAACGCCGCGCGTGAATTGCACAATCCGCTTATAGAGAGAGCGAGCGTCTATCCCTTTGGCGCGGATTTCAAGATTGTCATTCCGCATGTGGCGCTTCAAAAATACGCGCCATCCGGCGAGGTTGATTTGAATGTTCCCGATGCAGAGCTTGAGGAAATAGGCAAAGAGGGGATTAAAAACGAAGACGGCAGTCTCCGGGGTCCGCTCGCGCTCTCGCTTCGCGCGATGAAAATCATCAGAGAGCACTTTGCCAAACTTGGCAGAAATCCAACAGATGTAGAACTGGAGTCACTAGCACAGACATGGTCGGAACATTGCAAGCACACGATTTTTGCGGACCCGTTGGACGAAGTATCCGAGGGAATTTATCGCCGGTATATAAAAGGCGCCACGCAGAAAATCCGCAAGCAGAAAGGGAAGCGTGATTTCTGCGTTTCAGTATTTACGGATAACTCTGGCGCGATTGCATTTGATGACGACTATCTCGTCACGCACAAGGTGGAGACGCATAATTCACCCTCTGCGCTTGACCCCTTCGGCGGTTCTGTGACGGCGATTGTCGGCGTGAATCGCGACACGCTTGGGTTCGGACTCGGCGCAAAGCCGATTGCGAATGTTTACGGATTTTGCGTTGCGGACCCAAATGATAAAACCCGTCTTTTCAGGGATAAGGATAAAACTCAAGAGCTGTTGCCGACACGGCGGATTCTGGAGGGAGTAGTTCACGGGATTAATGCGGGCGGAAACCAAAGCGGAATTCCCACTCCGCTTGGCTTTGTCGCAGTGGACCCAAGCTACCGCGGAAAGCCTTTGATTTATGGCGGAACGGTAGGACTCATACCCCGTAAAAGCCCTGCGGGCTCACGGGGCAAGCCTCATAAACTATATGAGAAATGTGCCAAAGCGGGGGATTACATCGTCATGGTGGGCGGACGCGTGGGGGCAGACGGAATACATGGCGCGACATTTTCCTCGGAATCTCTTGGGAGTAGCTCACCCGCAACTGCCGTGCAAATAGGCGACCCCATTACGCAAAAGAAACTGGGAGATGCACTTATTCGCGAGGCGAGGGAAAAAGGCCTGTACTCCAGCATTACCGATAATGGAGCCGGCGGTCTCTCCGGCGCCGTGGGAGAGATGGCAAAAGAAAGCGGGGGATGCGAAGTAGATTTAGCGAAAATTCCCCTCAAGTACAACGGGCTTGCACCGTGGCAGATTTGGCTTTCGGAATCGCAGGAGCGTATGACGCTCGCGGTGCCGAAAAGCAGTTGGACGGCTCTTAAGAAGATTTTTGATAGGCACGATGTGGAGGCGACTCGTATCGGCGCTTTCACAAATTCGGGCAAGTGCGTCGTGAAATTCGGCAAGAAAAAAGTGATGGATATAGAACTTTCATTCCTGCACGACGGCCGTCCGATTGAAATTCAAAGAAGCAAGAAACCCAAAGGTCGGACCTTGGGGATTTCTGAAGGTCCGACCTTGAGGAATCCAGAATTAGGTGAGGTGCTTCTACAATTTCTGGCGCGTCCGAGCATCGGTTCCACATCTTTCATTTCGCAACAGTACGATTACGAGGTGCAGGGAAATTCAGTAACCAAACCATTGGCAGGAAAAGGGCGCGTAAATGTTGATGCCATCGTGTTGCAACCGTTGCTGAATTCTTCTCGCGGTATCGTGCTCGCACACGGATACGCGCCGTGGTATTCCGCTGTTGATACATACAAAATGGCAGCGGCATCCATTGATACGGCAATCAGAAACGCTATTTGCGCGGGCGCTTCGCGCGATTATCTAGCGATTTTGGATAACTTTTGCTGGTCCAGCTCAAACACGCAGGATAGATTGTATGAACTGAAAGAATCCGCGCGCGCCTGTTTTGATATCGCGACCGCCTACGGCACACCGTTCATTTCCGGCAAAGATTCAATGTTTAACGACTTCTCCGGATACACAGAAAAAGGCGTCCCCATTAAGATTTCGGCAATTCCCACGCTCCTTATATCAGCAATCGGTGTCATTCCGGATGTGATATATGCGATGACGATTGATTTTAGACAAGCAGGGGATTCCATATATCTCATCGGGGAAACAAATGACGAGCTCGGCGCATCGGAATATTTTGCAATGCTGGGAGGCAGAACAGGGAACATTGTCCCGACAGTTGACGCGAAGAAAAACTCAAAAGTCTACGATGCTCTCTCCAGAGCCATATGCGGAAAAGAGCATTCTCGTATTCTCAAGAATATGAGAATATCCGGATGTGTTGCATCGGCAATCGGTGTGGGACGCGGAGGGCTTGCTGTTGCGCTTGCCAAAAGTGCGATTGCCGGACAGCTTGGCGCAAACATAAACTTAAAGAACCTGCCGGGTAACGCGAAATTGGCTGACGCCATTCTATTTTCCGAAAGCCAAGGCAGGATTCTCGTTTCCGTCCGTCCTGAATCTAAAGCCGCTTTTGAGAATCTCTACCAAGGTCTTACCTTGGTAGAAATTGGCAAAGTTGGTGGAGAATCAGTATCAATTGAACTTCCAAACGCGCGTGTCGAAACGTCCGTCGCAGACCTCACGAATGCATATCGTTCGTTCTTCAAAAATTGGTGAATTATGAATAGGCTAATTCGTGAGAATATGGAGTACCATATGACGTCTTCGCTCGGGCGAGATAAAAGCGAGCTTTCGTCTCGTACCCTCGCTAGCCGTCATAAGAGAATAGTTGAAACGGCGAAACCGCGCGTCATGATTTTTTCCGGTTACGGCCTGAACACCGAGGACGAAACAAAATCGGCGTTTGAAATGGTTGGTGCGACAGCCGATATCGTGCATATCAATGACATAATTGCTCGGCCTGCAATGCTAGATAAGGCGCAGATTGTTGTTTTCCCCGGTGGTTTCTCGTACGGAGATGATACGGGTTCCGGCAAGGCTTATGCCAACAGGGTAAAACAGCATCTGGGCGATGCACTTCAGAAATTCCTAGCGCGAGATACTCTCGCAATCGGAATTTGCAACGGATTTCAGATAATCACGAGCGCCGATATTTTGCCCGGCGCGTTAATTGCAAATGACTCGGCAAGATACATCTGCCGGTGGGTGGATTTAGAAGTATCTGGAAACAGTCCGTGGCTTACCGGAATCAAAACACTATCAATCCCGATTGCACACGGGGAAGGGAAATATTACGCACCCGCAGAAACACTGGCGAAGCTCAAGAGTGAGAATGCAATCGCACTCCGATATATTAAGGGCGAAACGGCAGGGCACTTTTCGCTCCCCGCAAATCCAAACGGCTCGCTTGAAAATATCGCCGGCATCACCGGCTACAATGGGCGAGTTTTAGGCCTCATGCCGCATCCCGAGCGCGCCGTGCGATTCACCCAGCTTCCGCATTGGACATATCTTAAGGAACAACTCACCCGCGACAGTAAAGAGTTACCAACAGAGGGTTCGGGTCTGCAAATCTTTAGAAATGCAGTCAAATATTTTAGTCAAATATGATTAAACTCGTTGTATTTGACTGGAATGGAGTTCTTATTGCAGATGCTTCTGCAGCTGCGTCAGCTGTGAGCAGGATTCTTGAGAGCTTTGGCAAGGGCGCCATCTCGACAAGCGAATATCGTGAATTATTTTCCATTCCTGCAAAAGAGATTTACCTTAAAAAAGGGATGACGGAAAAAGAAGTTGCAAATAACGCTAACCGCATCCAAGAAATGTTCCACAAAGATTATGAACCCATGGCTTCTGGGGTTAGAACTCGAAGAGGTGCGCGAAAATTGCTCGAATTTTTATCAAAGCGAAAAATAGAATGCATTATTTTAAGCGGTCACACGGTTGAAGGGGTTCATAACCAGCTTGAGAGGTTAGGACTAGAGAAATATTTCTCCAATGTTTTTGCGAACGACATGTATGAAGCGATAAAAAAGAGAAACAAATTGGAAAAGCTCAATCAATTTCTTGCACAGCAAACCTTCAAGAAAAGTGAAGTGCTTATCATTGGCGATTCTACGGAAGAAACTCAGGCGGGAAAACACCTTGGAATTCACACTGTTGCAATCACCGGTGGTTTCGTTTCCGCCGTCCGACTCAAAGCAATCAATCCCGATTTCCTGATTAGCAACCTGAATCAGCTTATTGGCATCATTGAGAAATTACGCTAGGGACGGAGGGTCTTGGCCTGCAAATCTTCAAAAATGCGGTGAGGTATTTCAATTAAACTTAGCGAGTTCTCGCAGGTATAAAAAGTAAACAACCTGCGGGCGCGGTCAGCAGGTTGTTTATGGGAGAGGTCGGCGGAATGTTCGTACTCAACCAGCCACCCATCCCAGTAGACACGCGTAAAGCGGAACGAACAGTCCTAACGTTGCGCGTTCCCAGCCCGCGGCGGCAGTCACAACCATGACTAACGACAGGGGAAACATCAACCAACTGATACCGCGGAGTACACTGAGTGCATCCATCAACATTTCCATACCGCCCTCCTTTTTTAGTGGGGATTCAGGGATACTGCCCGAATGAGAAGATACCACAAGAGGTTCAGATGTCAAATAATTTACGTTGAGAAATTGCGATGATTAATTCACGGCAAGGCAAGGTCTTGCCGACAGAGGCCCCGGGTCTGCAAATCTTCAAAAATGCGGTTAGATATTTTAGTTAAGCGTGATATCGTTCCAAGTGGATTATAGGATTACATGAAGTATTCCCTAGGCCACAAGCCTAACGGAATGGGCCAAAATCCCCATGATCCTTATGGTCCTTGATAAAAGGAGTTTCAAAAGTGAAGCATCTAAAATTTTTGGTGACGACGCTGCCCGCAGAGATGCGAAATGCCTGGGAACAGAACAATCCGGGGATAGCACTGCATGAAGCATGGAAACGATACAGGTCATGGAGAAGGGTCTTGTTCCTAATAGTGGCTGGACTCGCGATTGCTATGGGTGGCATCATCATTCAGGTGTTCGCCCTGAAAGTCGATGGGGAATATGTGATTACCCTAGCTATCTTCACATGTATTCCCGTGGCGATGTTGTTCTATATAGGGATTGAGGATCCGCAGGATGTCTACCCATCGCGCTTAGGGGCATGTAGGAAGTCGGCAGAACGGCTCGGCATAAACCTTGTTTATTTGTTGGAGCAAGGGAGCAATCTAGAGTCAATTCAGACGCTGGAGTTCTTGAAACTAGTCGAATTGGCCGTAGCTGTTCTAAATGCTCACGCGGTACTCGACTCCGTGAGAGCTAGTGGAACTAAGCAAGACCTGAAGATTGCAATCGCGGCAGACGACGGCACAGAGGAGCAACTTAACTTGACACTCCGCGCCGCTACAGAGTTTGGTTTGAGTGACGGAAAACCGAGGCCATTGTTCGACGCCGCCAAAAAGCTACTTGGCTGGCGCGAGACATAATAGCCGCTCGTAGGACGATGACAGTCGCTCATCGCATCACGAGCGGCTTCATCTATTAATATTAGTGGCTAAATCGAACATTGAGAATTTTCTCCATTTAATGCTAAAATGCTTCCATGAAACCACTTGTCGGAATTATCATGGGCTCGGATTCGGATTTGCCTGTCATGAAAGATGCGGCGGAGATTCTGAAGGAATTCGGGATTGAAAGCGAAGTCAAAGTGCTTTCAGCGCATCGCACGCCCGACCAAGCTATTGAATATGCAAAGACTGCCGAGGCAAATGGACTCAAGGTCATAATCGCCGGCGCCGGAGGCGCTGCGCACCTTGCGGGCGTAACGGCGGGGAATACGGTTCTTTCCGTCATCGGCGTTCCTATTTCCACCAAGGCGCTCAAAGGAATTGATTCGCTACTTTCCACCGCGCAAATGCCGCCGGGAATTCCCGTCGCAACTGTTGCAATTAACGGAGCGAAAAACGCCGGCATTCTTGCCGCGCAAATAATCGCGGAAGGCAACACAGAAGTGCGGGAGAAACTGCGTGCCTACAAAAAGAAAATGGAAAAGGATGTACTCGCGAAGACGGAGAAGCTGGGTGAAATTGGATATGAAGAATATCTCAAACAATAATCATGGAACCAAGTGCATACGCCAAGGCCGGAGTAGATTACACAAAGATGGAGCCGTTTAAGATGGCGATGATAGAGGCGGGCAAGAAGACTCTCAAGTTCCCCAACAGGCGGGACGTTTTTATAAACGAGGATGCAACACATGCGCATGGGGCGGTATTTGAATACCGGGGAAACGGACCGCACATATGGTGCAAGACACAGGAAGATTTAGGAAACAAAAATTGGATTGCGGAATGGATGTATGAAAAGACGGGAGTTTCGCATTACGAAGCAATCGCGATTGACACAGCGCTCATCGTGGTCAATGACGTTATAGCCCAGGGAGCATTGCCCGTCGTTTTTACAGACCAGCTTGAGGCGAGTGATAGCTCGTGGTATGCCGACGAGAAACGCGCGAAAGATTTCGCGAATGGGCTTCTCAAAATATGCGAAGAAGTGGGCATGGCGCTTCCGGCGGGAGAGTCCGCAAGCGTGAAGTATGTGGTAAATCCCCGGCCTCCGGTGAAGCAGATAGTCAGCTTGAGCGGTTCGGTCACGGGAATCATTGCACCCAAGAGTCGCCTGATTACGGGCACGAAACTTTCTATTGGGGACCACATCATCGCAGTCGCTTCTTCCGGCCTCCATGCCAACGGCATCTCCTTGGTAATCCAAAAGGCGATGGAGTTGCCGGAACAATTTTTGACGAAACTGCCGAACGGCAATACGCTCGGTGATGAAGCACTTATCCCTACGCGTTCGTATGTCGCGCTTGTGGAGTCACTGCTTGAGGCGGGGGTGGACATTCATGCGCTTTTGCCCGGCACAGGCGATGCGCTCGGCAAAATCGCATTTGATAAACGGCCGTTCTCATACCGAATCCACTCATGGCTTACGGTTCCGCCACTTTTCCTATATTTTAAAGAGCAGTTTGGCATACCGCTTCAGGATTGTTTGAAGACATTCAACTGGGGCGCCGGTTATTATGTCTTTGTGCCAGAAAATGAAGTGGGGCGGGTTCTCTCGCTCGGAAAATCGGCCGGATACGAAATGGCGGACGTCGGAATTGTGGAAGCAGGGGAGAGGCAGGTGATATTTGAGCCGGAGAACATAATTCTTAACCCGCCCGGCGCATAAACCTGTATTTTAATCATTCTCAAATTCTCAAGAATTTAGGAATAAAAGAATATGGAAAATGTACTGAAAGAAACTAATTTTGAGTTTCTCGGCAAAAAGAAAACCGGCAAGGTTCGCGACATTTACGAGCAGGCAAAACGCTTGATTCTCGTTACTACAGACCGCCACTCTTCCTTTGACCGCATCATCGCTCACATCCCGTGGAAAGGACAAGTGTTGAATCAAATCAGCGCTTTTTGGTTTGAGCAGACGAAAGATATTGTTCCCAATCACGTACTCGCGATTCCGGACCCGAACGTCACTGTCGGCAAGAAATGCACAATGGTACCTGTGGAGGCTGTCGTGCGCGGATACCTGACAGGTGTAACAGACACAGCCATCTGGACCCGTTACGGAAAAGGCAAACGAGATTTTGGAAATATCGTCTTGCCGGACGGAATGAAAAAGAACCAGAAATTGCCACATCCGATTTTTGACCCGACGACAAAAGAAGACACGCACGACCGTGCAATCTCGCTGAAAGAAATGGTGGCGGAAGGATTAGTAACTGCGGAGCTGTTGGAGCAGATAGAGAAAACTGCCATTGCATTATTTACCCGCGGACAAGAAATTGCGAAATCGCGTGGACTGATTCTCGTTGATACCAAATACGAATTTGGTACGGACGAGAACGGGAAGTTGGTTTTGATTGATGAGATTCACACGCCCGATTCATCGCGCTTTTGGCAAGCTGATTCATATGAAGAACGATTCGCCGCCGGAGAAGAACCGAAGTATTTTGATAAGGAATTCCTGCGCCTCTGGTTTAGGGATAATTGCGACCCGTACAAAGACGCGGCGCTTCCGGACGCACCCCAAGAACTTGTGGAAGAGCTTTCACGCAGGTACATTCAAATGTATGAACAGATTACGGGAAAGAAATTTGTGCCCGGCGAAACGCCGGTTCTCCCGCGCATTGAACGCAATCTGACTTCCTATGCGATTTAATTGCGTTTGAAAAGAAGCGATACCCCCCGCAAAAGGAGCGCACCCACGGCTATAATAAAGGCGACTAGGCTTATTGGAAGCAATCCACCCGGCCATCCTTGCGGGTCGAGCCATCCTTTGATTCCCATCGCAAAGACGTGCCCCGCGGTTGCAAGCAGCCCCCAGTAGCCGAGATGCTGGAATTTGCGCCAGCGCTCATATCCGAGCGATTCGTAGATTGACGGGATAGACGTAATCGCCACTACGGAGAAAAGTGCCATTGAAATAACGCCGAATAGGAGTGATG